>OLPQ01001437.1_pt1 | contig 16927 bp, 13 predicted proteins | sample 1672451 | NCBI WGS metagenome assembly OLPQ01 (sample SAMEA3136687, study PRJEB25190) | human gut metagenome | biome: human gut; feature: human-associated habitat; material: faeces | place: Austria | collected 2013
CTGTTGATGGTGAGGAAGTGAAAGAACTTCCCTTGGAAACTGAAACAACTGTCGATAGAGTTCCTTTCCAAGAAGCGTGTTACTCAGACGGGCTTTCGTAATCGACCCTCCTTTCGCCTTAATCATAGCTGGAAAAATAGAATCCAAACAGGAAATATAATTCCTATTTTATCTCCGCGCCTAGTCTATATAATGAAAAAGAAAATAAAAAAAGCCAGCAATTACGCATGGCTGAGGAAAGCAAAAGGTGTGGTTTCATCTCAGGTGACGCAAAGTGCCACCACAGGTCCAAGGAAAAGCGATATTTGACAAGCATGAATTAAACGCTTAAAATGGGCGTTATATACAGGGGGATGACGGCGATGGAGGTTTCGTATAAAACGATCGGGCAGAATATCAGGCGGGCTCGATTGAAGATTGGCTTAACGCAGGAAAAAGCATCTCAGCAGCTTGGTGTCAGCACCCTGCATTGGGGACGGATCGAACGTGGAGAACGCCCAATCAAGCTGGATCGGCTTTGCGCAATAGCGAATGTGCTTCACGTCAAACTCTCCACGCTTCTCAGCGGCTGCGTTTTGGACGACGATTTCAATGAAAGTGCAGAAATCGAAGATATCGTCTTTGGACAGATGATGATTCAAATTGCAAAGAAATGTTCGCCTAAGACCCGAAATCTGATGCTTAAAATCTGTCGGAATATCGCAGAAGTAGAAAAACGATAGTCTGACCTCATTTTTCCTGATCTTCGTAGATATTCTGCGCAATTAGATTCAGAAGGTGGATGGATTTATCCGTGCATTTTTCCAGAATCCGAAACAGCTCCTGTTTTTCGACGTTCTCATCCAGCGTGATATCCTCTTGGGCAATCAGCTCATCGCAGCAATCATCCAGAACAGTTCCGGGCTTAATCTTGAAAAGCGTGCATAACTCAATCACTCTTCGCAGACTGATTTTCTGCTGACCTCGTTCCATGTTGCTATAACTGTTTTCTGCAATTCCCAATATCTCAGCGACCTGAGCCTGTGTCATCTGGTGGTGTTCACGAGCTGTGCGCAGGCGGCGACCGATTTTCCGGTAATCAATATCCATAGCGTTCATTCCCAATCCTCTCGTTCAGGGGATCTTCTTTCATAAGATGGGATCCCCCCTTATAACGTTGACCAATTATGGACATTGTACTTTTTCAGCTTTGGAATGAGAATGAATCTATAAGAGCGACCGAATGCTATAACATTGACTTTTCTGAAAAATAGTTCAAACGCCGCGGTTTATCAATTTGCCGCGGCATTTTCTCTTTCTGCTTTTCTTGCTACACAGCAGGCGCTTTTTCCGCTAAACTAACGGATATCCCCAAACCAAAAAACGAGGAGGTATTCGCATGGCGAAACGAACCGCAGGGCTGACCCCACAAACCGCTACATCGCGCACCTGCGCGAGCAGGAGCGAAGCACGGCGACGATCGAGAAATATGCCCGCGACCTGCACGAGCTGATGAACGCTCTGGACAGCGTGCCGCTCAAGATTCAGCGGCAGGTGTTTCTGGATGAGAGCAAAAAGCTGACCCGTGCGGAATAGCCGCTCATGAATCTAACGATTTTCGTTTTTCTTTAATCCGCGATAAACGTTTTTTATAGCCAAATTGGCATTTGATAATTCGGAATGCATGCTCGACCTTGCTGCGGATGGAAGATTTACAATGCTCAATATACCGTTCCCAATCAGACAGATTAAACCAGATCTGAAGCAGGTATATCCTCAGCATTTTTTCGATACCCATAGGCGGACGTCCTTGTTTTTCCTTGGGATAATACGGTTCAATTACGCCTACCCATGGGCAACAGTGTTTTCCTTTGTATCCATAGTGATATCTCCTTTCCTTTTGAGAATTACATCGTAGTCAAAAAGAAGAGATCAAAACACGAAATGGAGTGCGTATTTTGTGAAGAGTCGAGAAAATGGTCTGAAATAAAATATTATTTAAACATCACCAAGCGTGTTAATAAACTATATAGATCGGTATATCTATGTTTTGCTCATTATTGAAACATGATTTTATCTTTGCGCTTTTGAAAATTTAGAAAATATGATATAATAAAACAATAGTATAGAAATTGGCGTGGAAGGAATGAAGGATATGGTTTTTCTCTCGAATCAGATAGAATCGAAGCATTTTTCAACACGGTCGGCAAACGTGTTGCGGCGGGAGAAAATCGAAACCAATGAAGCTTTGATAGAGCTGGCGCTCAGCGGTACGGTCGGCAGACTGGAAAAAGTAGGGGATTGTACTCAAAAAGAGTTGGAAACGGCGGCCGCAAAGCTGACGGAGAAAATAACTTTGCACCGTGAAGAAGTTATGCTGGGAGAAATCACTGCTTTTTTTCCGGATGCAGCAGGTGTTTCAGCTTTATATGCGGAATTTGCTGAACTTCAAAAGAAAATGGCTGAGGAAATTCCGAGCGAATTCGAATCGTTATCCGTTCGGGCAAGAAATGCACTGGAAAACGTTGGGATTTTTGAAAATGAGCAGTTGAGGAATATTACGGAAGAGCAGCTTTATGCCATTCCAAATCTGGGGAAAAAGAGCGTTGAAGAAATTCTGTCATACAGATTCGCTTATTTACGCGGAGAGATTGCTCATATGTCTGAAAAAACAGAAGCCATGCTGTCGAGCGTAAGTGTTGGGTTTCTTCTTAAAGATGAAAAACCCAAGATGACGAGATTGACGACAGATGAGCTTCATAAGATGATGCAGAATTTGAAAAACGGTACGCAAACACTGGCGGAGTATGCACAGCAAGCGGAAGAGGATACAGCAGTTCCAGACGTTTTCTTTGTGGAGGATAGACGATCTGGACTTTACGCAAAGGCAGAAATCGAAGCAAATCTTTGCTGTATGCTGGGCGTTTGGCACGCGGCGTATTCGCTTGGCCATTTGCTTTGGCAAACATCCTGCGGCATGGAAGGTGTGCTTGAAGAAGAAGCTTTGATGCAGGCTGCAAAGCAGAAAATTCTTGTGCATTATGAGGAAAATTCGGGGTATTCTGAAGCGCAAATCTTTGAGTTCCTGCCTGATGAATATCCCGAAGCCCTCAAAAAACGGCTACTTGATGAGCTTCAGCAGGAAAAGCTGGAAAATATTGACGGGCTGTATCGAAAAAAACGGCCTGCGCTGGATGAATATTTGGCTCAAGCGAAGGAAGGGCGAGACAAGGATATTTTTATTTGGCGATTGAATGGCGAAACGTTAGAGGAAATTGGAGAATCTCTGAGCTTAACACGGGAACGTGTAAGGCAGCTTTGTGCAAAATATGTTAAGGATTTGCAGGTATACGAAGACCACTATATGTCTTTTTTTACATGCTATGCGCTAGAAAAAGATGACTACGCGCTCTTTTTCGGAGATGGTCGTATTGGCATGTATCTGGAAATGAAATACGACAAGGGAAGCAGGGCACTGGATGACGCATTGGAGGATGAAACGCTGAGCGTGCGATTGAGAAAGCAGGCTGAACGCGTTGTTTATCGCAATTATATTTATGACAATGGCGTGATGGTCAAAAAGTACAGACCGGATCTGGTGCATCATGTCATTCAATGGTATTGCCAAGAGGAAACCACGATTGAGGAATACCTGGAGCGATATCATCAGTTTTTGGAAAAATATGGGCTGACAGACGAGAAAAAGTATGGAATCAATGATAAATCATTTGCTAACAAAATTGCATTGAATGAGGATACGGTCTATCATTTCAAAAAAAAATTTCGATACTATCCGATTTCTACAACGGATTTTTCGGATTTGATCGACGGCTTGAATTTTGCTCGGTATGAAAATGTGGAATATTCAACGCTGTACTTCTTCCGAATGTACCCTGATTTGATGCGTCAGTATGATATCCATGATGAATACGAGCTGCACAACATTCTCAAAAAGGTGTTCGGCGAGGAAAATGCCCATTTGATTCACTTTGGCAAGATGCCTATGATCGAGTTTGGACAGGCCAATCGGGATAGTCAGGTGTTTGACCTGATGATGGATATGGCGCCGGTCGATGCGTTGACGTTGGGACAGGCTTATGAAGAAAAGTACGGTATGCAGGCACAGACGGTTATGGGAACGGGGTTCAGGTGTATTCGAGATTATTTTTATAAAGGGATGTATCGGGTTGACAACGAAGCCATGCCGGCTGCGGCGGTTGAAGCCATGAGCGCGGTGCTGGATGAGGAATTCTATACCTTTGCCAAGCTCAGACAAATTTATCTGAGGCAGAACCCGGCGGGAAAACCGAGCCAGATCAATCCATATTCGGTGCGGCAGTTGGGCTTTAATGCGTATGACGATTATGCTATCGCAAGTCGTTATGATTCGGCTTTGGCATTTTATAAACATTTTTTTCTTGATCGAGGAGACATTGTGGATGCGCGACAAATTCCGGCAGAAATGAAAAATCGTACCTATGCGACCATGCTGTATGAAGTTCGGCATGAGTTTGAGGCAGTTGAGTTTTTGCCAGAGCAATATATTACGATGAACAAGCTGGAATTGTCTGGAATTACAAAACAAATGCTGCTGGATTATTGTCGGGATGTGGACGAGTTTGTTGGTGATGAACCGTTCTTTACCATGAAAAGCTTGAGAAAAATGGGATTTGAGCATCCACTTGATGAAATGGGATTTGATGATTGGTTCTATATGAGTCTGCTTTCACAGGAGGGTACTCGTTTTGCTGTACAGCGAACCGGCAACATAAAATTTGCAACGCGGAGCAGGCAGGAACTTAGTAGAATTAAGATTATTTCGTATGTGATTTCGCGATGTGGCAGTATGAAGCCTGATGAACTTTCACAGAGAATGGAAGAACGGTACGGGCTCTGTATCAGCAGAGACAAAATCATTGAATTGGTCAAAAACAGCTCCATGTATTATGATCGCATCATGGATACCATATACGAGGATTATGACGCATATTTTGAGGAGGTATAAAGATGGGGCTTTTGCAGGAAGGCGTGGTATGCGGCGCGGTAACGAAGACGGATATGACCCGAAAGCTGACGCTCGACGGCGTGACGAAAGCATATTCGGTGTATAAGATTCGATTAGATCAATTGTATTACAATGAACAAAACGATCGAATTGCAACGTGGCTGAATGAGTATGCCAGCGAACACGGCCCGCTTCCCGATGGGGATCGGGAAACGTATAACGCCGTGCTGGAAGATTTTATCGTCAAGAGCAACCCGGAAGCAATTCGCAAAACGCAAAAGAATATTGAACTGGTCGATCAGCGCGAGGCGGGCGTGGTGCTTAACGATGGCCGCATCATTGACGGAAACCGTCGGTTTACCTGCCTGCGCAAGCTGGCGAAGGACAGCGAGCGTTTCAACAGCTTTGAAGCGGTTATTCTTGAGCGTGACATGCGGGACAGCGCCAAGCAGATTAAAATGCTGGAGCTGCAAATTCAGCATGGCGAGGAAAGCCGTGTGGAATACAGCCCGGTGGACAGGCTTGTCGGCGTGTATCAGGACATTGAGGAAAACCATCTGCTGACCGTCGAGGAATACGCCCGCAGCGCAAACGAACCCCTTGCGGAAGTGAAAAAAAGGCTGGAAATCGCCAAATTGATGGTGGAATTCCTCGATTTTATCAATGCGCCCAAGCAATATTACATTGTTCGCGATCTTGATCTGGCGGCAGTGCTGGAGGAGCTTTTCGGCGTACTTAGGAAATGCCGCACAGAGGACGAGAAAGAGAACATCAAGAGCTGTGCGTTTGCCAATTTGATTATGCGCCCGGCGGGCGATCAGACTCGCTTTATTCGCAATATGAAGAGCATTGTGGCATCGGATTATGCGGACAGCTTTGTGGATGAACAGCTTGAACTGGCTGCGAAGGTTGTGGATACGCTGCCGCCGCGCGGGAAAGTCAACGGAAAGGTGATCCGCGATGTGATTCGTGCGAACGACGAGCTCAAGGATGAACTGGAACGCTCGATGGAAAAAGCTGTTACCAAGACGAAGCGCAGCGAAACGCGCAACCGTCCGATTCAACTGGTGGAAAAGGCAACTTCTCTGCTGGAGGATATCGACGTGAATATCTTCCTTAAAATGAGCGACAGCGAATTGCAGCGTCTGAGCCGTCAAATTCGATTGTTGGAACAGACGCTGGCGGATATCAGGGAGAACCTGAATGATTGAGTGGACGCTGCTGCTCAACGACGGATTGAAGCTGCGCTTTGACGGTATGACGGCGGAGGAACTGGAATACAGCGCGTTTTTCAAGCTTAGACTGCGGCGATATGCTAAGGGCTTTGAAGGAAACATGCTGCTGTTCAAGTCGGGACTGAATTATCTGAACGATAAGCAGATTGTCGCTCTCTGTGATGCGGAAGCGAAAAAACGAGATATCACGTTGAAAATCGACCCGTCGCTTACGGCGTTTCTCGATGCGAAAGAAATGTATATGGCCGAGCGCACGAGGATGGGCGTCGAAATCAAGCGACAGGAAAATAAATTCACGGAGCAGCTTGAAGTCTATCGCGCAATCGTCGATCACGAAATGACGCGTCGCCTGCGCGATAAACAGATGTGGGATTCCTTTTACATGTGCATGATGAAGAAATCCGGCAATTTTTCTGTGCCGGGTTCGGGCAAAACTTCGTCGGTACTGGGCATGTATGCCTATCTGCATGCGAAAGGGCTGGTGCGGCGCATCGTCGTCATCTGCCCGAAAAATACCATCAACACATGGAAAGAGGAATTTGTCGCCTGCTTCGGCAGGAAACAGACCCTTCGCACGCTGGATATTCACGACGGAAATTATCCGTCCACGGAAGCCAAGAAGCGTGCGCTGGCCTATGAATCCGGCGCGGCAAATCTGATTACGATGAATTATGAATCCCTCAAGACCTATCGCAGGGAAATCGGCGCGCTCGTAGATTCGCAGACGCTGTTGGTTTATGACGAGGTGCATAAAGTGAAGCGCATCGGCGGCGAATATGCCCGGCATGCCGTCGATATTGCGAAAAACGCGAGCTATGTTGTGGCGATGACAGGTACGCCGATCCCCAATTCCTATTGCGATATCTACAATGTGCTGCACATTCTCTATCCCGATGAATATGACGAATTCTTTGCTTTTGAACCGGGCGAATTGAAAGAGCCGGATGCGCGGCTGGTTGAAACGATCAACGATAAGATTCAGCCGTTTTTTTGCCGAACCAATAAAAAGCAGCTTTCCGTTCCGGACGCGAATCCGGATACCCTAATGGAAATTCCGGCGAGCAAGCCCGAAAACGAAATTTTTCGTATTCTGGCCGCCAAATATGCAAAAAACAAGCTGCCGCTGTTCCTGCGCGTTTTGCAACTAGAAAGCAATCCGGGATTGCTGCTGCGAACGCTTGACTTGTCGGAATTCCGCTATATTCTTGATGAGGATGACGATGATCTGGAAGGGCTGGATTACGCGGATTATTCCGAGCAGATTCGAATGCTGATCGAATCCATTGACCAAACAGAAAAGTTCCGCGCCTGCGTTCGACTGCTGCAAGGGCTGCAAAAAGAGGGCAAGCCGGTGATTGTCTGGTGCATCTTTCGGGATACGATGGTGCGGCTGCAAAAGGCCATGACGCAATGCGGTATCGGCGCACATGTGATTTACGGAGGAACGAGCCTTGAAGAAAGACAAAAGCTGCTCAAAGATTTCAAGGCTGGGGCGTTTGGCGTGCTGATCACCAATCCGCATACGCTGGCCGAATCCATTTCTCTGCACGATATCTGCCACGATGCGGTGTACTTTGAATACAGCTATAACCTTGTGCATCTGCTGCAATCCAAGGACAGAATCCATCGTCTCGGTCTGCCGGAAGGACAATATACGCAGTATACCTACCTGCAATGCGTATATGAAACGAAAAACGGCGCGTTTTCGATGGATGCGAACGTCTATGAGCGGCTTAAGGAAAAAGAACAGCGCATGCTCGACGCGATTGACAGCCATGTGCTCGAAGCCATGCCGACCAGCGACGAGGAGCTTGAAGCCATTTTTGCACAGCTCAGGCTGGAATAAAAAATCGTTATTTTACCAATACTCCCCCCCCACCTGCGGCACAAGGAAAGAAATGCCGAGGGTGGGATTTTTGGCAAAGAGGAACACAAATTATTGGTAACATTTGCTAAATTATCCTTGATCTTTTAGGGAGGGTAACCTATAATAAAAGATAATACAGTCGAAGGGAGAAAATACAATGGACTTTGAAATTAAAGACGGATGTTTGGTAAAATATACGGGAGAAGATACGGAAGTCGTTGTGCCGGATGGCGTGACGAGCATCGGGAACGAAGTGTTCAGCTGGTGCAGGAGTTTGACGAGTGTGACGATCCCGAACGGCGTGACAAATATTGGAGATATGGCGTTCTACAAAAGTAGCCTGACGAGCGTGAGGATCCCGGACAGCGTGACGAGCATCGGGAAAAGTGCGTTCAGAGAGTGCAGCAGCCTGACGAGTGTGACGATCCCGGACAGCGTGACGAGCATCGGAAATTGGGCATTCAGCGGATGCAAGAAACTGAAGAACGTAATGATCCCGGACAGCGTGACGAGCATCGGGGAAAGTGCGTTCAGCGGTTGCAGCAGCCTGACGAGTGTGACGATCCCGGACAGCGTGACGAGCATCGGGGATAGTACGTTCTACGAGTGCAGCAGCCTGACGAGCGTGAGGATCCCGGACAGCGTGACGAGCATCGGGGATAGTACGTTCTACGAGTGCAGCAGTCTGACGAGCGTGACGATCCCGGACAGCGTGACAAACATTGGAAAAATGGCGTTCTACGGAAGCGGCTTGACGAGTGTGACGGTTCCTGCTGGCGTGACGAGCATTGAGTGGGGGGTGTTTGAAGGATGCGGCAGTTTGACGAGCGTGACGATTCCGAACAGTGTAACAAGCATTGGGTTCAGCGCGTTTAGCGGATGCAGAAGCTTGACGAACATCGTGATCCCGGATACAGTTCAGGAGCTGAGCCACGGTGTGTTTTATGGGTGTAGTAATCTGCAAACGATCCGAATGTCTTATGATCTTTTAAAAACGCATCCTTTCTGTCCTTCGTCTAAAACGATTACGCTGGAACTTACAAAAGCCGGAGAGGTTGTTGAAACCGTTCCGGCAGTATATAGAAAAGACTATCCTTCGGTGTCTAACTGGATACACAACGATGATTGTTTGGTGCCGATAGGAAAAGATGAAATCTCATATTTTGACAACTTGATTGCGGCCGGCACATATGATGGCTTTACCATCAACGAAAATGGAAGGGTTGCCGCAATCCTGTGGCGGCTTAACAAAAAAGATGTTCCAATTAAGGAGGAAATCCTTTCGGTAATCCGAGAATTTCTGATCGGAAAGCTGAGCAAAACCATAAAATATGCAATGCAAGAAAACCCTTTGGAGCATATTCGCGATCTGATTTCAATCGGTGTGATTTCTTCCGAGAATGAACAGCAGGTCGTTAAATTGCTCAAAAAATCAACGGATGAAGACGTCCGAAAAATCAGCGCCATGCTTGGCCAACTCATAGCCGAAAACAAACCGGCACATTTGGACGATGAGAAGCCGTTCCCGTTAGACGATAGATTTAAAGAAGCCTATATGGCGGCTTCTGTTTATCCAAAGATGCTGAAATTGGGTATCGAAATTCCAGAACTGAAAGCGGCCGACGGCAATGGTTATGTGCCGAAGGAGTGTATTCAACTTTTTATTGCCATGTACATGGATGCGGATGGAGTGATTCCGCTTGCGGATGAAGCTGCGCAGATGATCGAAAGGGATACTTTGAATGCGGTGCTTCTCAAGAATTATGAGAAGCAGGCCACAATAAAAGATAAACTCTCTCTTTTGAACGCCGTCATGCGCTTTGCAGATGAGAAAACGGTACGCACGGTTTTTTAAGGAAATATCTAAGTGGCATTCGTATGAGGCGGAGAAAGCTCTTTGCTTGAATGATTCAAGAGCCGCTATGCTGATTGCTGAGCAAAATAAATATCTTGCTCGGTACGCGAGGCTTCGCGGCATGGACGAGGAGACATTCAGAGATACCGTATTAGCCAACTTTGACCTCGACAACGATGGAACGAAAAAATATGATCTCGGCGGAACGGTCATTGTTGCTACGCTGAAGAAGGATATGACCATTGAGCTGTTCGATACGAAACAGAATAAGGTGGTCAAGTCCATCCCGAAGAAGGGCAATGATGAAGCGCTCGTAGCGGCGGCGACGAAAGATTTCAGCGATTTGAAGAAGAATATCAAGAAAGTCGTCAAGAGCCGCTTTACACGACTTTTTGAAGATTTCCGCGAGGGAACGAAACAAACCGCTGACCGCTGGAAAGCAGCCTATTTAAGTAATCCTGTTCTCCGTCAGGCGGCGAATCTCGTTGTCTGGAAGCAGGGGACGGTTACCTTCATTCTCCGGGAGGAGCAGCCGATTCATGCGGATGGAAGGGCATATACCGTCAATGACAAGCCGATTTGTGTGGCGCACCCGATGGAAATGAAACCAAAGGATGTCGCGGCATGGCAGACGTATTTCCTTGACAACGGCTTGAAGCAGCCCTTCGAGCAGATTTGGGAGCCTGTGATTCAGCCGGAGGATGTGAAGCCGGATCGTTACGAAGGCGCAGCGATTCCCTATTTCCGCTTCCTTAACGCCGAAAAGCATGGCATTGATGTGAGGGATGAAGATTTCCATAACGAGATCATCATTACCTTCGAAGACTGCGATGCGGATGTGGAACGTCTGGATTGGAGTCGGCACGAAATTTCACCCAATGATCGCTTTGAGGTCAAGACGTTTAAGTTTAAGAAGTATACCCGTCAGGTGAACCACATTGTGGCCTATCTGGATAAGGCGACGGTGTATGATCGCATCACGAAGGATGATGTTTCCGTAACGCAGTATCTGCACAACTTTACGGCGGCGCAGATCGTGGAGTTTATCACACTGGCCACCGAGAATAAAGCCGTCAACGTTGCGGCGGCGCTGCTTGAGTATAAGCAGCAGCACTTCGGCGACGTCGATTCGCTGGCGGAATACACGCTGGATTGGTAAACAAACGCGAAATTTTCCATATTGGATTCGAAATTGTTTTCTTTTGTTTCGCCCTCTTGATGCACCTCCAACTAGGCGCATCGGGAGGGCGTTTTCATTTGTAACAAGCACAAAGTATTGGTAACATTTGCTAAATTTTTCTTGATTTTTTAGGTGGGGTAATCTATAATAAAAGACAGGAAACTGTGCGGCAAGTAAACATGACGGAGGTGAAAGCACAAAACGCGCAAGAGCCGAAAAACGAAGGGAAGAAAACAGAGATGAAATACAAAATCGTAGATCGGAAATATCATTTCATATCCGCGTTTGACACGGAAACCGGCGCTTATGTCCGAACCGGCGTTCTGGATGAACAGGGACGGGATACGGGCGTTGATCCGTTTATGGCGTCTTATCCGCATTTGATTGACGTCGGCATCATGGGGCATTGCATCCACGGCAAAACAGGGCTTTGCGCAAAGGCCGGAATCGGATGCTATCAAAGCGGCATGTTGGTGGAACAGCCGAATATGACGCTGGAGGATTTCACCAGTATTGCGAAGCAGTCGAGTGGCCGCTGCAACCAGTTTGCGCTCGGCGGGCGCGGCGATCCGGATCAGCACGAGCATTTTGAGGAAATTCTTAAAATCTGCCGTGAGAACAATCTGGTGCCGAATTTCACAACGTCCGGTTACGGCATGACGCCGGAGATTGCCGCGCTGTGCAAACAATACTGCGGTGCGGTTGCGGTCAGCTGGTATCGAAGCAGCTATACGCTTGCGGCGATTCAAATGCTTCTGGATGCGGGTGTGAAAACCAATATTCATTATGTGCTGGGGCGGAACAGCATTGACGAAGCAATTGCACGGTTGGAAAAGGACGATTTCCCGAATGGAATTAACGCTGTGATTTTCCTGCTGCACAAGCCCGCCGGGCAGGGAACGAGAGGCAATATGCTTGCGGTGGATGATCCTCGCGTGGCGAAATTCTTTGAACAGCTTGATCGCCGACATCCGTTTAAAACGGGCATGGATAGCTGTAACGTCCCCGGCGCGATTCGCTTTTGCAAAAATATTCTGCCGGAATCGCTGGACACCTGCGAGGGCGGGCGTTACAGCTGCTACATCGGCGCGGATATGGTGATGGTTCCGTGCAGCTTTGACCAACAGAAGCGTTACGAGGTCTCGCTGCGCGATATGATCATCGAGCAGGCGTGGAACAGCGCGCCGTTTGAAATGTTCCGCAATCGCATGCGCGGGGCTTGTCCGGGGTGCGAAAAAAAGGAGCTTTGCATGGGTGGTTGTCCGCTGATGCCGGAAATTGTATTCTGCGATAGTGAAAAACGAAAGGTGGCGGGAATATGAAAATCAGAGCGGATTTTGTGACGAATTCCAGTTCGAGCAGCTTTGTTACGCTGAGCATCACGACGACAGAAGAATTCTACGTATGGGATTTGGATGACTGCTGCTTGGACACTAATTTTGAAATGAACAATCAGAAACTGTATGGTGAGCGTGACGGAAATCTGTATGCAATAGAGAATACAATGGCATTGGTTGCATACTTGATTGCGGGATATGATGTGGATGTAAAAGCGTGCGAGGATGTACTTGCTTTTTTGAGTGGAAAGAGTACTTTTGAAGAAATGGTTTCTGAACTGGAAGAACATGATGAATACGGGAGTTTTTCAGAAATCATGGATATGGATTCAGAGGATGATGACCTAAAAGAGACAGTTGAAGAGATTCTGCAAAACAATGTTATATTCGAATTGGATGACCAAATTTGGAATCTAATGAAAACAAAATTGTCTGACGTTCTAGCTCTTAAGGTATTAAGCTCAGAAGGAAACGGCGGAGAATTTTTGCCGAGTTTGGATGAGCTGATTGACGAAAGAACAAGGGAGAAGTTTAAAGCAGTTCCAAAGTCTGACCCAAATTACGAGAAAGAAAAGAAACAGTGGGTGAAAATACTAAAGAAAGCAGCAGGAGATGATGAATGGACTCCGTCTGTTGAAGAATGCGTAGAAAGAGCATTGGAATCGGGTGATATACTGGATATGATACCGGATATAACCGGAAGCGACAATGAGCAAGAATACGATTTTGATGAAATGAGAAAAGAGAGTGAATGATGATATAGAAGGATGGCGTTTCCTTCTATTTTGCCCTCCCGACGTGCCTTAGAAAAGGTACATCGGGAGGGTATTTTTGTTTGAAAAAAGTATCCATTTTATTGGTAACATTTGATAAAAAGTTGTTGAAAAGATGTGGGACAGGCGACTATAATAAATAAAATGAAAGAAATTTGAAAGAGGGAAAACGGATGACGATGGATACAGACGCGCTGCGGCAGGCGCTTATGGATTATTACGGCACGGCGGCCAGCCCGCTGGCGCGGATGGAGCTGATCCGCGCGGAGCAAGCCAACGAGGAGGAGCTCGTCGAGATGGCGCGAGCGCTGGGGTGGCTATGAAACAGGATATTTTCGAACTGGCGCGGTCGGTTTTGAAGGTTAGCCGCAACACGCTGGCTGTGCATCTGCGCTTTATGGATATGGCGATCAGCCGCCTGCGCTGGATTTCCATCCCGGAAATCGTTTCACAAAAACCGGAACTCCTACCAGTGCTTGCGAACATGCGCCTTGCGACGGAAGGCACAGCCATTCTGTACGATCCGCTGGAGCTGTGCAGGCTGTACGCCGCGGAGAAGAACAACGGCCCGCGCGCGTATCTGCATCTGCTGCTGCACGGCGTGTTCCGGCATTTCGAGGTCAGCCCGAGCGTATTTCATCCGCTGTGGGATTTGGCCTGCGATATGGCGGTGGAGGGCGTTATCAACGGGCTGGAATTGCCGATGGTTATGAATGGGAAGACCGATCAACAGCGAGGTGTGCTAGGCCGCTTTGCGCCGAAGGTCAACCATCTGCTGACGGCGGAAAAAATCTACGCCTATCTGCGAAACAATCCGCCGAGCGACACAGAGCTGGCGCGGCTGAAAAGCCTGTTCTCGCCGGATGATCACGCAATCTGGTATGTGCAGGAAGCTCGGCTGACGATTGCCGCGTTGAATATGCCCGGCGGGTCAACAGGCGAGGGCAATTCGAGTCAGGATCAATCGAACGATCAGCAAGGGGCTTCTGATTCGGACAGCGGCACGCAGACCGTCGAAAGCGCAAGCCAACAGGCGGCGCTGGAGGAAATTCTCAAGGATTGGCAGACCATTTCGGAACGCATGCAGACGGATTTGGAAACCTTCAACAAGCAGCGCGGCGACATGGCGGGCGGCATGATGCAGAACCTGCGCGCCGTCAATCGGGAGAAATACGATTACACGGCGTTTCTCAAGAAGTTCGCCGTGCTGGGCGAAGCGATGCGCATCAACGACGACGAATTTGATTATGTGTTTTATACCTACGGCATGCGGCTCTTTCCCGAAAGACGGATGCCGCTGATTGAGCCGCTGGAATACAAGGACGTCAAGCGCATCCGCGAATTCGTGATCGCTATTGATACGTCCGGCTCGGTCATGGGCGAACAGGTGCAGGCGTTTTTGCAGAAAACCTATAACATTTTGCAGAGCACGGAGAGCTTTTTCAGCCGCGTCAACGTCCATATCATCCAGTGCGACGCGGAGATTCAGGAGGATGTGAAGATCACCTCACGGGAGGAATTCGACCGATATCTGCAAACGATGCAGATCAAGGGGCTTGGCGGAACGGACTTCCGCCCGGTGTTCAGGCGTGTGGATGAAATGATTCAGGAGAAGGAATTTGTCAACCTCAAGGGGCTGATTTATTTCACGGATGGCTACGGCGTGTTCCCGGAACGCATGCCGGCGTATAAAACGGCGTTTGTCTTTGTGGAAGAAGGTTATGAGATTCCCGAAGTGCCGGTTTGGGCCATGAAACTGGTGCTGACGAGGGAGGAAATGGAAGAAATGGCGAATAGTCGGCCGTAAACAGAAGGGGAAAAGAAGATGACAGGCGCAACAGACAGTCAACAAAAATACGAGAATTACAAAACCCAGTTCCAAAGATTGACTAAAGCGCTTTCGAATGACTTCAATCTGGAAGCGATATTTATTGAGTATGCGATTATGGAGGATCGAACAGAGTCGATTCTTCGACATGCGGATCAATGGGAAGCCTATGTGAAAAGCCGCGGAGGGTGGGAGCCAACTATAGAGTCCAAGATTAAGTACATTCAAAAGTGTGCAGAAAATAAAAAAGCTGTTCTGCACCGATATTTTGCGGATGATCTGCTGGATAAGATGCTGGCTTGGAAGAATGAACGCAATCGTCTTATCCACGCGTTGCTGAAACAGAAGCTTGAGCATGGCGAAATCAAAGCGCTTGCGGAACAGGGCTATGAATTGGTCACAGAATTGCGCAATAGAGCCGGAAATTTCAATCGAGCGATTGAACGACAGAGGAAAAAGGAAAATACGTGAACATTAAACCGAATCAATAAAGATGATTCGATGCCAAACGAAGAAATCAGCGAAAAAACAATAGGAGGAAAATAAAATGGATTTTCGGATTGAAAACGGCGTGCTGGTGAAGTATAAGGGAAAAGATAGCAATGTCGTGATTCCAAATGGGGTAACGAGCATCGGTAAAAGCGCGTTTAGCGGGTGTATACTAAGGAAAGTGAAAATCCCGAATGGTGTGACGAGTATCGGGGAAAGCGCATTCAGCGGGTGTAGCCTGGGCGATGGTGTAACGATCCCCAAAAGTGTGACGAGTATCGGGAACAGTGCGTTCGCTGGGTGCGAGTACTTGACGAGTATCGTGATCCCGGACAGTGTGACGAGCATCGGAGATTCGGCGTTTTATCACTGTAGCAAGTTGAGACGCGTGACGATCTCGGATGGCGTGATGAGTATTGGAAAAAAGGCATTCGGAGAATGCTACAATCTGAAAAACGTGACAATCCCGGATAGCGTGGCGAGCATCGGGGATGCCGCTTTTTATGGATGCAGGGGGCTGATGGATGATTCAGGATTGGTTATTATACGCCATGTTTTGTATTATTGTGAAATAGGTGCGACAAGCGTAATTATTCCGGATGATGTGACGAGCATCGGGGAAAGCGCGTTCCTATGGTGCCGTAGCCTGACGAGCGTGACGATCCCAGATAGTGTGACGAGTATCGGGGATGAAGCTTTTTATAGATGCGACGGCTTAGCGGATGAATCAGGTTTGGTGATTATACGCAATGTACTGTATTACTGCAAACAGGAACAGACGAGCGTGACGATTCCGGATGGCGTGATAAGCATTGGAAAAGAGGCATTCAAAGAATGCTACAGTCTGACAAACGTGACAATTCCGGATAGCGTGACGAGTATCGGAGAAAGTGCGTTCTACGGATGCCAGAGCCTGACGAGCGTGGCGATTCCGGACAGCGTGACAAGCATCGGAAAAGAAGTATTCTCTGAATGTAAAAATTTAAAAGACTTCACCTGCCCTTCTGCTTTTGCCAAAGAATTACAAACCATTCTACCCAAAACAAAAACACCGATCATCCTCCATATCTCCGATATTTCAGAAATCAGCGCGAAATCCCGTCCCGGCGCTGCGGTTGGCTTTGCGGAGGACAATCGCGACTGCGCAGATGAAAATGGAAAGAAGTATGTGAAGTACATCAAGGCCAACGCCGCAAAGCTGGCGGGGCTGGCGATTGAACATTCTGCGCTGCTCTACCTGATGCTTCGCGAAAAGCTGATTGCCGCGAAAGACCTTGAAGCGGTGACAAACGCCGTGCAGGAAAGCGGCAACACGGAACTGATTGCGGCGATGCTGGAATACGGCAACAGCTCGGTTTCCGAAAAGGACAAGGCGAAGG
>OLPQ01001442.1_pt1 | contig 16871 bp, 13 predicted proteins | sample 1672451 | NCBI WGS metagenome assembly OLPQ01 (sample SAMEA3136687, study PRJEB25190) | human gut metagenome | biome: human gut; feature: human-associated habitat; material: faeces | place: Austria | collected 2013
TCAAAATCTCTACCTTGCAATCTTCGTTGAGCACGGTGCGCAGGTCGCACACCTCGCCGTTCACTTTTGCGGCACATGCGGACTTATAAAGACCCATGCCGATGCTTTTTGCGACTTCCGCTACGGAAACGCCGCTTTCAAATTCCTTTTCGCTGCCCTTCAGGTCAACCTTGATCATGATTCTCAATCCTTTCCTAATTCTATGACAAAATAAAAAGCCCCGGGATCCCTCACCGGGATCTCGGGGCGACACTGCGCGGTTCCACCCGAGTTCCTGCGTGTTAAAACACACTTGTGTTAACACACAGCTCGTTTTCTGCCTTAACGCGGCGGCAACGTCCGCCTTTTCGGTAAACCGTTCGGCGGCGGCTCAAAGGTGGCATTTCGGTTTCGCTTTCCGCGGTGCTTTCAGCCGGTGGCAACCGCTCTCTTTTGAAAAGACCTGAACCCGAACTTCCTTATCAAAGCCCTTTTCTTGTCCCCATACTATCACCGTTTTTCTGAAATGTCAACACCCAAGAAAAGAGTTTTTCACATAAATCCATTATTGTCTATTATCGTAGACAATAAAATGTCTATTTACGCATACAATTTGCGTAGAGGTGATACACTTGCTTTTGGAAAACAACATTGTGGGGCAAACAATACGGTCTGTGCGCAAAGCAAAAGGCATGTCGCAGGAGGTTTTAAGCGGCTTTGCGGGCATCGCGCGCACGCATTTGACGATGATCGAGTGCGGGACAAAGCAGGCGAATTTCTCGACGATATGCAAGATTGCGGAAGCGTTTGATATGCGCCCCAGCGAGCTCGTCCGCAAAATGGAAGAAGCGGAAGAAAAGCGGGATAAATAGACCCGCAGAAAAAATTTTTCTTCTAAAAAGCAAAAAAATCGGCTTATATACTGGGCTCTTGTATAAAACAGAAAGAAACCGTAACTATTTCTTAAATTCTTTGGTTGACATATGCAAGGAAAAGAGATAAAATTGTACATGGAGTGTTTTACACTTTTTAAGTCAGCCGTGTTCCGAGCAGTTTATGCGGCTGCTTTTTGTGTGAGCCTTCACAGGGAATAACGCACCCTGCATAACCTAATTTAGTAATTGAATATCGAAAACCTTAGCGAAGGAGGTGCCCAATGCCACAAGTACCAATTTGGGTTTGTGTTCTGATCGCAGTGTTGGCAGCCGCCGTGTGCGGCGCTGTCGCTTTCTTTGCGGGTGTGAATCATCGAAAAAGAGAAGCGGAAGCTGCCATCGGTTCGGCAGAAGACGAAGCCAAGCGGATCATCAGCAACGCGATCAAAACGGCTGCCGCAAAGAAAAAGGAAGCCGTGCTCGAGGGCAAGGACGAAATTCACCGTCTGCGCAACGAGTCCGAACGCGAGATGAATGACCGCAGAAAAGAAATTCAGCGTCAGGAGCGCCGCGTTTCCCAGAAGGAAGAATCTTTGGATAAAAAGATGGAAAATCTGGAATCCAAAGAAAACGCGGTCGAAAATAAGATGCGAAAGGCGGAGGAACGCCTGAAAGAGGCAGAATCCGTTAAGAAAAGTCAGATCGACATGTTGGAGAGGATCTCTTCCTTTACTGTGGACCAGGCAAAAGAGTATTTGCTCAAGTTACTTGAGGATGATCTTGTGCATGAAAAGGCCATTAAAGTAATGGAATATGAACAGCAGACGAAGGAAGAATGCGACAAGCTGGCAAGAGAGATCATTTCGGTCGCCATTCAGCGCTGCGCGGCGGATCACGTATCCGAAGCCGCCATCAGCGTCGTTCCGCTGCCCAACGATGAAATGAAGGGCAGAATCATCGGCCGCGAAGGCCGTAACATCCGCGCCATTGAACAGCTTACCGGCGTGGATCTCATCATCGATGACACACCTGAAGCCATTACGCTTTCGAGCTTTGAGCCCGTAAGACGTGAAGTGGCAAGAATCGCCCTTGAAAAGCTGATCTCGGATGGCAGAATCCACCCGACCAGAATTGAGGAGACGATTGAGAAAGCCCGCCGCGAAGTGGATGCGACCATTAAAGCCGAGGGCGAACGCGCCGTGCTTGCTGCCGGCGTAAACGGCATTCACCATGAGCTTGTTAAGCTGCTTGGTCGGCTGCGTTACCGCACCAGCTATGGACAGAATGTCCTCAACCACTCTCTGGAAGTTTCTTACCTTGCCGGTATGATGGCTTCCGAATTGGGTCTTGACCCCACCATTGCAAGAAGAGCAGGTTTGCTGCATGATATCGGCAAAGCGCTCGACCACGAGATTGAAGGCTCCCATGTGGAGATCGGCGTGGATGTTGCAAGAAAGTACAAGGAAAGCGAAGCCGTTATCCACGCAATTGCCGCACACCACGGCGACATTGAAGCGAAAACGGTCATTGCCTGCCTGGTGCAGGCAGCCGATGCCATCTCGGCAGCACGCCCCGGCGCGCGCCGCGAGAACATCGAAAACTATATCAAACGTCTCGAAAAGCTCGAGGCCGTGGCTTCATCGTTTGACGGTGTGGATCGCTGCTACGCCATTCAGGCCGGCCGCGAGATCCGCGTCATGGTAAAGCCCGAAGTGATCAACGATGAGAAAATGACGCTGCTCGCCCGCGACATCTGCAAGAAGATTGAGGAAGACCTCGAATATCCGGGTCAGATTAAGGTCAACATGATCCGTGAAAGCAGAGCGGTCGATTTCGCGAAATAACATAGTTCGTCACAACGCTCAACCGAATCACAAGCAAAGCCCTCCGGGAGGAATCTCGGAGGGCTTTTGTTATGTAAAACCGCGCGTCGGTGGGTTCTCCCCCGCCTCGGCACGCGATTTTGCTGTAAAAAAGGCAACACCTCTTACCCTGCCGACAAGATCAAGCATAAATGCTCGGATTTTCGGTGCTACGGTCAAAAGGTGTTGCTTTGCAAAATACAGTTTTAATTGTGTACTGAAATTTGTGTTAGCTTTGACAAACGGATCACACAAAACATGTGTAAAAAGTTCACATTTTGTCGATTAAGACGCATTGTCCATCTGCAAACACAGTTTATCGGAAATCATGGCGATGAACTCGCTGTTCGTGGGCTTGCCCCGCGTATTGTGAATGGTGTAACCGAAATACGAATTCAACACATCCACATCACCGCGATCCCAAGCGACTTCGATCGCATGGCGAATGGCGCGTTCCACACGGGAGCTCGTGGTCTCGTACTGCTTTGCCACACTCGGATATAGCTGTTTTGTCACCGCATTGATAATCTCCGGGTCTTCGATGGCCATGATGATGGAATCCCGAAGATAGTGGTATCCCTTAATGTGGGCCGGCACGCCGATCTGATGCAGGATCTCCGTGACCTGAATGCGCAGGTCGCTGCGGCTGGTGCCGTTTGACGGATGCTGTGCCGCACCGGCCAACGTAAAGATACGGTCGATGATCTCGGTTTTGCTGAACGGCTGGATGGCGTAATAATCTGCGCCGGCCTCCATGACCTGCCGCTCCAAAGCGTTTGAGGAATACGCTGCCGTGATGATGAACACCGGCTTTGGCAGTCCCTCGGCCTTCACTGCGTGCATAACGCCCAGCGCATCCACGCCCGCCATAAAGAGATCCATTACAACCACATCCGGTTTTTCATCCCGTATTTTGGTCAGTAGCGCTGTTCCGTTCCTGGTTACGGTCACAACCTGTGCACCCCGCGAAGCCAATGCGTCGGTGTTTTCACGGCTCCATTCGCCGTCATCCGCACAAATGATGACCTTTATTTGCTTTTCCATGGCTTACCTCCTGCGTGATTTAAATTGTGAACAAATTTTACCATATCATACACGCTATTTCAAGAGGGTAAATGAAATTTCTTTAATTTATTTGTCTTCTAATAAAAATATGTATCTTGATTTTGTTAGCTTTCATCGCGCTTTCGGTTGATACACTTCTTATTTCGACAAAAATCAGCAGATAATCAAATATTTTTATTACAATCAATATTCCGGCGAGTTTCTTACCAAAAAGATGTATGAAACAGAACGAAAACCGATTCTGTAAGATTGTGTCATACCTTCTGTGAGAAATATGGCAATGTAGCGCGAAAAAGGGACGCGTGTGCCGCAGCCCACCGTCCCCCTCGTCTTAATTTTCGTTCAGGTTTTCGAGCATCGTTTCGGCAAAAATACCATAGCCGCGTGTAGCATCATCTACGAAAACATGCGTCACTGCACCGACCAGCTTACCGTCCTGCAAAATGGGGCAACCGCTCATGCCCTGCACAATGCCGCCGGTACGGGCAAGCAGCTCCGGGTCGGTCACGTGCAGCACAAGGGTACGTGTTTCCTGCTTGCCGTCTGTGCTGACGCGCTCAAGCTCCGCATCAAACAGCCGCATACCCTCATCGTCGATCGTGGCGGCGATCTGTACGGCACCTGTATGCACATTTCCGCGCGGCAGCACCTCTACGGTCTCGCCCTCGTGCGGTGCGGAGAGTTTGCCGTAAAGCCCAAGCTCCGTGTTCTGCGTCAGCGTGCCAAGGCTCTTGCCGCCCGTAAAATACCCGCGCAGGCGACCCGGCCGACCGCTGCTGCCGCGCTCGATGCCGCAGACGGAAACGGCAGCCGGCTCGCCGCTGCGGATCTCCAAAACATTGCGCGTGTCGGCATCGCAAATGCCGTGGCCGAGCGCGCCGAACGCTTTGCCGTCTTCGGTGTAAAACGTCACGGTGCCGATGCCCGCAGCGCTGTCCCGTACCCACATGCCCGCTTTGTACGAGCCCTCGCATAAAACGGAAGTGACCTGCGCCGTGAACGTTTCCGTGCCGCGCCGCAGCGTGAGCGTGTTCGTTTCGTTTTCGGAAAGCACAGCGGAAAGCGCAGCGTTCGTCTCTACATTATTGCCGTTTACGGAAAGGATATAATCGCCGGGCTGAATGCCGGCTTCGCTTGCAGGGCATTTTAAGCCACCGTCTGCATAAATTTCCGAAAGTGCGGCAACAATAACGCCGTCCGAAAAAAGTTTTATGCCGAAAACATCGCCGCCAAGCTGCACGGTGCGCACCGTTTCTGTCTTTGCCGTGATATGGGAAGCGGAAACGGCGTGCGCCGTTGCGTTTTCCGGCAGCGGCAGGCCGATGAGCCCGCACACGGAAAGCATCAGTAAAGCCGCCGTGCCCACGCTTGCCGCAAATGTGCGGATGCCCTCAAAAAGCGAGATGTCGCGTCGTTTTGGGGCGTGCGATTGCGGTTCATTTTCAAAATTCAAGTTTTCTCATCTCCTTGCAGAAAAATTCAGAAAGCTCAAACGAGCCTTCTGCTTTTACTTTTCCACGCGGAGAGAAAAGTATTTGCGGCAATTAAAAACACCTTTGCACAACGAAGGAAATCGTTACGCAAAGGCGATCGTTTTTGGTCTGCCGCACTGCCGGGCTCGCAGCACCCGGCAGAGGACAGTGGGGTAAAAAATAAGGGTAATATCGGAAGAAACGAACTGTTTCCGATTTTCGGCTCCGCGTAAACGCTGTGGGGAAGCAGCGCCCGGCTATCGACCCGGTGCGGAACGTTTTAAAGAAATGAAGGAAGTAAAAAATGAAGAAGTTTGTAACTCATTCGGCTCTCTCTTGTTCCTCCTGAGTACATTACGTAGTATAGAGGAAGAATATGAAAACGAAATTGATATTTCGTGAAAAAAGGCGGAAGTTTTTTTGAAAAACATGTGAACAAAAAAGGCCGCATACTCCACAAATTTTGATTGACTTTCGGCGGAAAAGCTGTTATACTTTGAATAGTGTAATAAACAATGTCAATGTCTCACAGGTTTTCTTTGTAAGTCATTCTTTGGGTGGTTTACAGGACCTGTGTTTTTTTGTATGGCGTTTACGAACACAATCTTTATTTTTATATGGAGGTACCACAATGAACAAAGGTACAGTTAAATGGTTCAATGCAGAAAAAGGCTATGGCTTCATCACCGGCGAGGACGGAAACGATGTATTCGTTCACTTCTCCGCTATCCAGGGTGAGGGCTTCAAATCTCTCGATGAGGGTCAGGCAGTAAGCTATGACTTAACTGAGGGTGCTCGTGGAATGCAGGCTGCTAACGTAGTTAAACTTTGATTGTTTACTCATAAGCGCAGAAAATAGAGAAAAGAACCAATGAAAGGGACCATTCTGAAAAGAATGGTCCTTTTCTTGTCTTGCAAAAAAAGAGAATCAACCGCCGGCAGACTTGCCGCAAGCGATTGATTCTCTTTTTATTTAGGATAGGACAGCTTCTTTCGCTGTATCCACATATTTCTTGATGTTGGAGGCGTTGACGTATTTCTTCGTCCGTGCGCCGTCTACGATTACCAGGGTCGGCGCCTGCATGATGCCGTACTTTTTCACGAGCTCCGGATTTTCCTCGGCGTCGATGATCTGGACGGTCTCGCCTTTCAGCATCTCCTTGGCCATGCGGCAGTTCGGACAGGTCTTGGTGGTGAAGAGATATTTCACACCCTCCATGGGTTTGATCTCCACATCATCTCTGGAAACCGTGACAATGCTGCTGTGTACTTTCTTCAGGCAGGAATTGTCGATATCGTAGAGCTTCCGGTTCTTGTACTCCTGGGTCTTTCCGTCATTCCAGTTCTGTACCGGACGGTAGTAACCGGTGATCCGGCTGTAAACCTCGGCCTTCTTGCCGCATTTCGGGCAGGTAAAGTGCTCTCCGGCGATATAGCCGTGTTCTTTACAGACGGAATAAGTCGGTGACAGCGTGTAGTAAGGCAGGCGGTAGTTCTCCGCGATCTTACGCACCAGGTTGGCCGCTGACTTCCAGTCGGGAAGCTTCTCACCGAGGAACGCATGGAAGACGGTTCCGGAGGTGTAGAGAGTCTGCAGCTCATCCTGAATATCGAGGGCATCGAAAATGTCCGCGGTGTAATCCACCGGAAGGTGGGAGCTGTTCGTGTAGTACGGGGTATCGCCTTCTTTTCCTGCGGTCTTGATATCCGGCCAACGCTCCCGGTCGTGTTTGGCCAGACGGTAGGTCGTGGACTCTGCCGGGGTAGCCTCCAGATTGTAAAGATCGCCGTACTGCTCCTGGTATTCCACGAGACGCTCTCTCATGTGATTGAGCACCTCTTTGGTGAACTCCTGGGTCTTCGCATGGCTCAGATCCTCGCCCAGCCATACGGCGTTCAGACCCACCTCGTTCATGCCGATGAGGCCGATGGTGGAAAAGTGGTTGTTGAAAGTTCCGAGATACCGTTTCGTGTAGGGATACAGGCCCTCGTCCAGAAGTTTGGAGATCACGTCACGCTTGATCTTCAGGGAACGGGCTGCAATATCCATCATATGGTCCAGGCGGCGGTAGAAATCCGCCTTGTTTCTGGAAAGGTAAGCGATACGCGGCATGTTGATCGTGACAACCCCCACGCTTCCGGTGCTCTCGCCGGAACCGAAGAAGCCGCCGGTCTTTTTCCGGAGTTCCCGAAGATCGAGTCTCAGGCGGCAGCACATGCTGCGGACGTCACTGGGTTCCATATCGCTGTTGATGTAGTTGGAAAAATACGGCGTTCCGTATTTGGAAGTCATCTCAAAGAGCAGGCGGTTGTTCTCTGTGTCGGACCAGTCGAAATCTCTCGTGATGGAGTAGGTCGGGATCGGATACTGGAAACCGCGGCCGTTGGCATCGCCCTCGATCATGGTCTCGATGAAGGCCTTGTTTACCATATCCATCTCTTTCTTGCAGTCCTTATAGCAGAAATCCATATCCTTGTCGGCGGCAAGGATATGGATTTCTGCTATAAGGACTGCAAGTCCAGTCCAGCGTGATGTTGGAGAAGGGAGCCTGGGTTCCCCAGCGGCTCGGTGTGTTCACGCCGTAGACGAAGGACTCGATGCATTTTTTCACCTCCGGATAAGAGAGGTGATCCACCTTCACGAAGGGAGCCAGATAGGTGTCAAAGGAGGAAAATGCCTGGGCTCCTGCCCATTCATTCTGCATGATTCCAAGGAAATTCACCATCTGGTTGCAGAGTACGGACAGATGCTTGGCCGGAGCGGAGGTGATTTTTCCCTCGATGCCGCCTAAGCCCTCCCGGATCAGCTGCTTTAAGGACCAGCCGGCACAGTAACCGGTCAGCATGGAGAGGTCGTGGATATGAATGTCCGCATTTCTGTGGGCATCAGCGATCTCCTGGTCGTAAATCTCAGAGAGCCAGTAGTTTGCAGTCACGGCTCCGGAGTTGCTTAAGATCAATCCACCGACAGAATAGGTCACAGTGGAGTTCTCTTTCACACGCCAGTCTTCCACTTTCACATAGCTATTGACGATATCTTTGTAATCCAGGATCGTGGACTTCATGTTCCGGATCTTCTCGCGATGCTTGCGGTAGAGGATGTAGGCCTTCGCCACATCGGAATAGCCACTCTGTTCCAGCACGGTCTCCACGCTGTCCTGAATGCTCTCCACGTCGATGAGGCTGTCTTTGATCTTATTCTGAAAATCTGCAGTGACGCGCAGTCCCAAAAGCTCAATAATATCCGTATTGAACTGCTTATCTGTCGCCTTAAACGCTTTCTCGATGGCATTTGTGATCTTTCCGATATTGAAAGAGGCCACTTCGCCATCCCGTTTCACTACTTTAAACATAAACCTTCTCCTTCCATCTATCCGATGCGCTGTCTTTTTACTTTTCCGCGATCTTATCTGTTTTTTTCCGTACGCTGGGCCCGGCCATCTGTTTTTTCATGAGATTTTCGGGCCCGCCATACGGAGACTGGATTTATTGTATCAGAGATATCTTTTCGAGTCAACAGCAAAAATACCATATGTGGGACGCATTTTGCGTATACACCACTACATATAGTATATTTTGCAAATGCAGCAAAAATGCCGGAAAGCCCCGGAGAATAGGCTTTTTCGCGAAAAAACGGAGGCCGCAGGGCCCCCGTATCATTCACTAGAACTTGTGTCTTTAGTAAAATTGACGAATTTCAGCTGCTGTGCGAAAGCCCTTGAAGGCTTTGCAGGTCTTTTTCAGACCTTCTCGTAGATCTTCCGGGGCACATAAGCCCTGACTTCGATGCCCTCCGCCGTGTATTCCTCGGACACCAGCTCCCCTTCTTTGCGGATCAGCTGGATGATACCTGCCTGGTCGAAGGGGTAAAGGCGCTCCACATAGATCTTGTCTCTTCGGAGCACTTCCTCCAGCGCGTCAGTCAGTTCAGAAAGCCCTGCTCCGGTCTTCGCGGAGATTTTGAGGATCTGATCGGCCTTGAGATCCCGGAGGTCTGTGCGGATGCCCTCCCGGTCGGTCTTGTTGAAAAGGGTCAGAATGGGTTTGTCGCCCACCTCCAGCCGTCTTAGGGTGTCGTAGACCACATACATCTGAGTCTCCATCTGCTCGTTGGAGGCGTCCACCACATGAAGGATCACATCGGCGTACTTTGCCTCCTCCAGGGTACTCTTAAAGGCCTCCACCAGATGATGGGGAAGCTTCCGTATAAAGCCGACAGTGTCGGTCAGGAGGATTTTCGTTCCGTTATCTAATGTCAGGGTACGGGTCGTGGGGTCCAGGGTCGCAAAGAGCTTATTCTCCTCCAGAACGCCAGCCCCGGTGAGGCGGTTCAAAAGGGTAGACTTTCCCGCATTGGTGTAGCCCACGATGGCCGCCACAGGCATATGGCTGCGGCTTCGCTGGGCCCGGGTGATCTCCCGGTGGCGTTTCACCTCCGCCAGCTCCCGGTTCAGCTGGGCGATGCGGCTCTTGATGAGACGGCGGTCCATCTCCAGCTTTTTCTCACCCGGTCCTCTGGTTCCGATACCGCCTCCCAAACGGGAGAGGGAATTGCGGAGGCCGACGAGTCTCGCCTGCCGGTATTTGAGCTGGGCCAGCTCTACCTGAATCTTACCTTCGCTGGTCCGGGCGTGGGCCGCGAAAATATCCAGGATAATCAGAGTCCGATCCATGACTTTGAGATCCAGCTCCTGCTCCAGGTTGTTGAGCTGGGCCGGGCTTAATTCGTCATCGCAGATTACGCCGGTGGCGTTAAGGCCAAAGGCCATGGCCCGGACTTCCTCGATTTTTCCTTTTCCGATGTAGGTGCCCGGATGGACGGCCTCCCGGTTCTGGATCACGGTGCCGACGGTCTCGGCTCCGGCCGTGTCCGCCAGCTCTTTTAATTCTTTCAGGGATTCTTCGGTGTCATCCCCGTCGCTTGTGCTGACACCGATGAGGATGACCCGTTCTTTTAATTCTTCAATCGTATTCATTCCCATAAGCTTACCTCGTCTGCAGGAAGGTGTATTCCCTGGTGCCGCGCTCATCCGCGGGGTATTTTTCCACATATTCCTGGGCTTTTGTCCGGGCGGTGTCGAAATCGCCCTGACGTTCGCAGGCAACGATCGCGTTGTACATGAGTTCCTGCCGTGCTTCTTCCCCGGATAAGGCCAGGCCTTTGTCCACATTTCCCAGGGCGGAAGCATAATCGCCGTCCTGGATGTCGCAGAGCACGAGGCCGTTATAGGCGGTCTGGCTCTCCCCGGCGCTGCTGATGAGCTCCTGCCAGAGATTTCGGGCGTGGGTGGTGTCGCCTTCTTCCAGGTAAATTTTGGCCATCAGAGCCATGGCCTCCCCGTTTTTCTTTTCCACGAGGGGATTTAAGAGGCTCTGAGCATTGTCATAGTCTTCCAGATAAAAATAGATGCGGGCTTTCTGGTAGCTTCCTTCATCACTGGAGTCCTCGATATTCAGGGCATTTTCGAGATAGGGTGCTCCGTCCGCGGAGCGTTTCTGCTCCTGATAGCAGCCGTAGATATCGAGCACCAGGTCATAATCTTTCGGGGAAAGGGCCACCGCCGCGTCAAAGTCGGTCTTCGCCTTGTCGTAATCTCCCTGGGCCATGTAGCAGGCTCCGCGGAGATAACAGGCGTCGCCTTCCTGGTTAAGGGTCAGGATCTCGTCGCAGACGCTGATTGTGTTCTCGTAATCTTTGTTTTTATAGAGGGCCGTGGCTTTGTAGTAGAGGATGTCTCTTTTCGTGTTTGGCATTTTTTCATCCGTGGCCTCCAGCGCCGTATCAAAGGCCTGGGCTGCCTCGGCGTACTGTCCGAGCCCCATGAGAGCAAGGCCTTCGCCGCGGTAGGCTGCCGCATCGTTTTCTCCCAGGGCCGCCGCTGTCTTGAAGTCTTCCAGCGCCGCCTGGTATTCTTTATTTTCCATGGCTGTCATGCCCTCGGCGATGCTGTCCGCGCCGTCGTTGCCGCTGCATCCGGTCAGGAGCACAGCCGCCAGAGGAATCCAGATCCATAAACTTTTTTTCATGTATAAACCTCCGTAAAATTTGCTGGTACTACCGAAGTATAGCAGAAAAAAGAGTGGTTGTACAGACTTGTATCTTGGTGAGGTTGCGGGTATGATAGAGTTATCGTAATGTAGTGGCTCTGAGGACGCCCTGCCTCCACAGGAATCCTGACGGAAATCGAAGTGCCGGGCTGGGTGTAGTGGGCGGTAATGGTGAAGTGACAAGTGAAAGCTGTTGGTTGGATGGGTGAAGGTGGGAAAGATAAACTTTTGTAAAGAAGGGAGGGAATGGGATATGGCTTCCAGGATTATTTTCCATATTGATGTAAATTCGGCGTATTTAAGCTGGACTTCGGTTGAGAATCTGAGGACGGGGGCGGGGCCGGATCTGCGGGAGGTGCCGGCTATTATTGGAGGGGATCAGAAGAGCCGCCACGGCATCGTCCTTGCCAAGTCTATTTCTGCGAAGAAGATGGGCATTTATACCAGTGAGCCCGTGGCCTCCGCCCTGAAAAAGTGTCCGAATCTCCTGATTTTTCCGCCGGACCACGAGATGTACCGGCAGTACAGCCATCTTTTTATTGATTATCTGAAGACGCTGACTCCGGATATCGAGCAGGTCAGTGTGGATGAGTGTTATCTGGATTTCACGGGTATCGCGCACCGTTACGGGAGTCCTTTGGAGGCCGCAGACGAGATCAAGAACACGATTTATGAGCGTTTTGGGTTTACGGTCAATGTGGGGATCTCCTGCAACAAGCTTCTGGCGAAGATGGCCTCAGATTTTGAGAAGCCGAACCGGGTTCACACACTTTTTCCCGAGGAGATCCCGAGGAAAATGTGGCCTCTTCCAGTGCGGGAGTTACACATGGCCGGGCGTTCCTCCTCCCAGGTCTTAAATAAGCTGGGCATCCACACCATAGGAGAACTGGCAAACACGGACGTGAACCTTCTCGTCTCCCATCTCAAGAGCCACGGAAGGCTTCTCTGGGAGTACGCCAACGGTATCGACGACCGGCCGGTGGAGTCTCTTCCGGCCCGGGCCAAGGGTGTGGGAAATTCCACTACTCTCTCCGAGGATGTCCTGACGGAACGGGATGCCGCCCCGGTACTCCGCCGTCTTTCGGAGAGTGTGGCAAAAAGGCTTCGCGCCGGAAAGCAGCTGGCCGGAAGTATTTCCGTAGAAATCAAGTACGCTGATTTTTCCGCCGCCTCCCATCAGATGCCTCTGAATCCGCCTTCCAACGCCGCCGGAACCCTTTATTCGGCTTCTCTTCGGCTTTTCCGCAGGCTCTGGAACGGGGAGCCGATCAGGCTTCTGGGTGTCCGGACCACCCGGCTGACCGATGAAAACGCCCCGGTTCAGCTTTCCATCTTCGATATCGACTGGGAGAAAAATGAGAAGCAGCAAAAACTGGATGCCGCCCTCGACAAGATCCGGAAAAAATACGGGGAGCAGGCGATCCGAAGAGGAAGCGACGTGACGGCTAAGAAGCTATGAAGCCAAATCACACGGCTGCCTAGTACAGTGAAAATAACTGGCTCATTCACGCAAGATGCAGATTCGAGTGTGCTGTTGAAAAAACGCAGGAACGGTTTTTGACACCTTCCTGCGTTTTTTGTGTTTATCTGCGATGTTTTCCTTTTTTCTTCGCCGGTTTCCGGACGGAATAGCCGAAAGTGCCAAGTTTTTTTCCCAGGCTGAAATATTCGCCGTGGGAATAGGCCACCAGGCCGGTCTGATTCAGACGGAAGCGGCCGTTTCCTTCCATATAGTCCTCGGAGACATGGACGGCCACTACCTCGGCCAGGAACATATCGTGGGAGCCAAGGGCTTTCACTTCTTTTACTTTGCACTCCAGGTTTACGGGGCTTTCTGCCACCATGGGGCAGCCCGTCACCGGTCCCGGAATCGCTGTGAGGCCGGTCTCCTTGAATTTATCCACGTCTCTTCCGGAGCGCACGCCGCAGTAATCGGTGGCCTTCAGAAGTTTTTCTGTGGTCAGGTTGATGACGAAGGTCTTCGTCGCTTTTAAAATGCTGTAGGAATAGCGCTCCGGCCGCACGGAGATGTAAACCATGGGCGGATTCGTGCAGACGGTTCCCGTCCAGGCCACGGTAATCAGATTCGGTTTTTCGCCCTCCCGGCCCAGGCTTACCAGGACTGCCGGAAGGGGATATAGCATATTTCCAGGTTTCCACTGCTGTTTTTTCACGGAAACCTTCTGTTTTTCTGTCGTTTTCTTCTCCATTGTTCTTTTTTCTCCTCTTTTCATAATACCCTTTTACTGCTGCAGGGCGCTCATAAAGGCCGGAATCAGCTGTTTCTTTCGTGACACCACGCCGGGCAGGATGATGGAATGGTCCACCGGTGTCTGATGGAAAGCCTCCTCGACCAGGCGGGCATTTTCCCCTCCATAGCAGAGAAGCTCTGTGGACTGATGAATGATATCCGTCAGCATAAAGAAGAGCATGGTCTCGCCGTGGGCTCCCAGAGCTTTTTCCATGTAGGGAAGGAGGCGGCTCTTGAGCTCCTTGAGCTCGTCGGGGTTCATCGAGTTGATCTGACCCACACCGAAGTTTGCCTTGTTGAGCTCGAATTTCTTGAAATCCTGATAGAAAATTTCCTCCGGAGAACGGCCTTTCAGATTGCTGCCGGCCGCAAACATCTCCGTGGCAAATTCTTCGCATTTGATACCGGCGATCTCAGCCAGGCGCTCCGCTGCTGCCCGGTCCAGAGCCGTACAGGTGGGTGAGCGGAACATCAACGTATCGGAAATGATGGCCGCGCAGAGAAGGCCTGCGATATTTTTCGGGATCTCCAGCTTCCGCTCCTGGTAAATCTGATAGAGGATCGTGGCCGTGCAGCCCACAGGCTGGTTCCGGAAATAGACCGGAGCCATGGTCTCCAAGGAGCCCAGGCGGTGATGGTCGATAATCTCCAGAATATCGGCACTCTCGATGTTGTCCACGGCCTGGGATTTCTCGTTGTGGTCCACGAGAATCAGCTGGCGTCTCTTGATACCCAACAAATTCCGGCGGGAAACCATGCCCACATAGCGGTCGTTTTTGTCCAGGATCGGGAAGTCCCGGTGCCGCTTTTTCGCCATGACATCTTTGATGGAATCCGTGTAATCGTCGAGATGGAAAGTGATGAGGTTACTGGATTTCATGAAAAATTTCACCGGCATACTCTGGTTGATGAGGCGGGCCACGGTGTAGGTGTCATGGGGCGTGCTGATGACGGCGCAGACCCGGTCCGCTGCCAGTCGCTGGATGGTCTTGGAGACCGGAGCTCCCTCGCAGACGATGATGCAGCCGGCCTTCATCTCGATGGCGCAGAGCTGGGACTCGTAACGGTTTCCGAGGATGACCAGATCGTCCTCCTCGATGTAGTTTTCCATCAGATCGGGGTTGGCGGCCGCAATGACAACTTTTCCTTTGACAAAATAGGCGTGCTCATTTCCCACCACCATCGTGCCGTCCAGAGTTTCCAGAATGTTCTTGTACTGGGTCCGGGCTGTGGAAAGGATGGCGTTGTCGTAGACATCCATGTAGGACTTGGCAATATCGCTGATCGTGATCAGACCTTCCAGGGTATTGCCCTCCTGGACGATGGGCAGGGTGTTCACGTTCTGGGTACGCATGAGATTCCAGGCCTTTTTCAGGGAAATATGGTCGCTGACGCCTGGAATCCGGCGGACCTCCATATCTTTCACCCTGGGAGCCACATTGGGCACATAGCCCGGCGGATCCACCTGGAAGCGGTCCAGTACATACTGGGTTTCCTGGCTGATCTGTCCGGCCCGCTTGGCCTCAAAAATTCCCTCCTCGGTCCGCCGCTTGATATCCGCATAGGCGATGGCCGAGCAGATGGAATCCGTGTCCGGGTTCTTATGGCCGATAACGTAGACCTTGCGCGGTGCCGGAGCAGAAACGCAGGACGGTGTTACTTTCTGCTGTATGGTTTCATTCATAGATAAATCTCCTCTGAAATATGGTTGTATCTTACATTCGCTGTCTCTCTTATTTTACACGATTCTTTACTTTCTGCACTAAAAATGTTAAGATTATTAAAAATATTTTTTCAGAAAAGGAGACTACAGATTATGACTGAAGAAATGAAGAACGTAACCCCGGAGACCGCAGAGGCTCCCGAACATGTGGAGACCATGGAGGATTACAAGGAGGAGCTGGAAGCTTCCTTTAAGCAGATTCACGAGGGCGATATCCTGACCGGAACCGTCATCGGTGTTTCTGAAAGCGCCATCACCCTGGATCTCAAATATTACACCGACGGCATCATCCGCCTGGAGGATTTCACCAACGATCCGAACTTCAACCTGGCTGAGGATATCCATGTAGGCGACGAGATCTCCGCCACTGTGATCCGCAGAGACGACGGCGAGGGCCACATCCTTCTCTCCGCAAAAGAAGCCAACGAAGTTCTGGCCTGGGACAAGCTCCGCAAATACAAAGAAGAAGGCACAAATCTCAAAGTTAAGATCGCCGGCATCGTAAAATCCGGCGTTGTGGCTTATCTGGAAGGCATCCGTGGCTTCATCCCCGCTTCCAAACTCGACCTGAACTATGTGGAAGAGGACGCTCTCAACGACTGGCTCGGCAAAGAGATCGAGGTCCGCGTCATCACAGCCGATGAGGACGACGATCATCTGGTACTCTCCGCCCGCGAGATTCTCCGCGAGAAAGCTGCCGAGGAGCGCAAAGCCAAAATCTCCAACGTGGAGATCGGCCTTGTAACCGAGGGTACCGTAGAGTCCATCCAGCCCTACGGCGCATTCATCGACCTTGGCAACGGTCTTTCCGGTCTGGTTCATGTTTCCCAGATCTGCGAGAAACGGATCAAAACTCCGGCTGCTGTCCTGAAAGTCGGCGACAAGGTAAAAGTCAAAGTCATCAACGTGAAAGACGGCAAGCTCAGCCTCAGCATGAAGGCCCTCAACGATGTGGCCGCTGAGGAAATTCAGGAAGAAACCATCGAATTGCCGGAAAGCGAGGCCGTAACCACCTCTCTTGGCTCACTTTTTGCCAATATCAAGCTCTGATCTATTATTGTTTTTTACCAAAAAACAATTTGAGAAAAGCTGGTTTTTGGTTATTTTCACATATTTTTTACTGCTTGTTCATATTTTATTCATAACTGATTGCTATACTGTAATTGTCTTCGAAAGGAGATAATAAAATCTTGGTCATGGCGTAATGTTTTCATTACACATAGATAAATTTTTTCATAATAGCCCGGGTGTACCAGACGCCCGGGCACTCCTCATGTTATGGGGAGTTTTTTTGTGTATAAAAAATCCACCCTCTGCTGCTTTGGTGGCAGTCGGGTGGATTTTTCTATAACATCAGTTCGGAGTATAAGCCTCAGTCTTTCTTCACTTTCGTAAACCGGAGCTGACAGACCGGAAGTCCGTCTGCGATCGTGCCTTTCAGCTCAAATTTCAGGCAGGGGAACTGTTTTGCGAACTCTCTGTCGCCTTCCATCGTGAGGTCACAGAGATGAGCGATCTCCTCCGGTGTGTGGCCCTGTTTTACCCACTCAGTTACATAGGGGCAGTAATGGAAGTCGATGGACAATCTGTCCTCTG
>OLPQ01001460.1_pt1 | contig 16740 bp, 14 predicted proteins | sample 1672451 | NCBI WGS metagenome assembly OLPQ01 (sample SAMEA3136687, study PRJEB25190) | human gut metagenome | biome: human gut; feature: human-associated habitat; material: faeces | place: Austria | collected 2013
CGACGGCAACCGGCTCCAGCTCTACGCCGCCAACGGTACCGCCGCGCAGTCCTGGTCCTTCTCCGCATACCGATCGCCCCTGTCTCGCGCCGACGAGCTCGCCGCCGCCCATTCCTCCGACCTTCCCGACGGGACCTACACCGTTGCCAGCCTCGTCTCGGGTTCAACCGTCTTCGATGCCGGGATGGGGGGCAGGTCGAACGGCTGCCCGCTCCAGGCGTACGGGTCCAACGGGACGGACGCCCAGGCCTGGCAGGTCACCCACGACGGGGACTACGTCGTGCTGAGGTGCGCCCGCTCCGGCCTGGCCGTGGACTGCCCCTCTTCGTCGACGGCCAGCGGCACGCTCCTGCAGCTCTACTCGTACAACGGGACGCGGGCCCAGAAGTGGATCGCCGTCAAGGGCGCGGACGGCTCCTACTCGTTGCTGTCCGCCAACGACCCCTCGGTCTGCATCGACCTGCCCGGCTCGAGGACGAACGACGGCAACCGGCTCCAGCTCTACGCCGCCAACGGTACCGCCGCGCAGTCCTGGAGTTTTAAATCGAAGCATTAGTTCTTGTCAAGTTGTTTTTAGATCTCTTTTAGACCCCTCAAGTCATCGTCTATTTGGTTGTAAAATAGGGCATTCTTCTAATAACCGAGGATGCCCTCATTTTGTAAATTGGTATTTCAAGGAGCTGGAATTGAATCGCACCCTTAACGATTGGTTGGTTGAGCTCGAAGGTAGTCTTGAAGACTGGGAGATTTCCGCCCTTAACGACAAGTCGTATCTCGACGATTGTTTTGCATGCAATTTGTCATTCGGCACGGGCGGTATTCGCGGTTTGATGGGCGTTGGCCCTAACAGGATGAATGCGGTTACCATTGGAAGGGCGACGCAGGGGGTTGCATCTTATCTAAATTATGCTTCAAAGTCGAAACGCTCATCTGTAGCTATTGCCTATGACACGAGAATCCATAGCCATGATTTTGCGGTTAAAACGGCATGCGTTTTGGCAGGTAATAACATTGAGTGCCATTTGTTTAAGACACATCAACCAACTCCTCTGCTGAGCTATGCTGTGAGAAAGTTGGGGTGCGATGCAGGTATCTGTATTACCGCATCGCATAATCCTATGGAATACAATGGTTATAAGGTTTATGGCTACACTGGAGATCAGGCAACCGATTCTCTTGCTAAAAGTATCCAGTCTCAAATTGAGCTTGTTGACCCGTTTGATGGTGTGCATGAGATTTCATTCGATACTGCTTTGAAGTCCGGAATCGTTCGCTGGATCCCAAATTCGCTAATTGAATCATACTGGGGCGATGTCTTGGACGAGATTGAGCTCCGTGACTGCTCTAATCTTAGCGTGGTCTATTCGCCTCTCGGCGGAACGGGCCTCCGTCATGCAATTAAAATGTTTGATTATCTTGGCATCGACTACCATCTTGTTGAATCGCAGCTTATAGATGACGGTACCTTTCCTGGAATTCCGAAGCCTAATCCAGAAAATGCTTCTGCTATGGAGGAAGGCATCGCCCTTGCCCAAGATTGTGGTGCAGATCTGTTTCTTGCGACGGACCCGGATGCCGATCGCCTCGGCGTCGCTGCAAGAGAAGCTGGATCTGTGAAGTTGCTTTCTGGCAATGAGCTTGGATTACTTCTGTTAGATTATTTGGCAGCTAATAATAGACCAAATAATCCTTTAGCCGTTACATCTATTGTCTCTGATCCTCTCGCAGATTCAATTGCGCTGAACTATGGAATTGAACTCCGTAGAACTCTCACTGGTTTTAAATATGTCGGTGAGCAAATCGACTCTCTCGAGGCGAAGGGCGAAGCCAATCGGTTCATGTTTGGCTTTGAAGAGAGCTGCGGATACCTTAAGGGCTCTTATGTTCGAGATAAAGATGGCATTAATGCGGTTGCGCTGACCTGCGAAATGGCTTCTTTTTATAAGCGTAAGGGCATGACCTTGTTTGATGCTCTCGAAGATCTATATGCTCGCTTTGGATACTCGCTTAACAAGCAGATTAATTGGTCGCTGGAAGGAACCAAAGGTAATAACATAATTAACTATGTGGTTAATAGTTTTAGGAATTCTGCCCTCGCCAGCATAGGTGGTTTTAAGGTGGAGCACATTAATGACTATAGCCATGGTATTTTTGGTCCATCTATTCGCAATGGGCACAGATGTTTGAGCGATGAAACACTCCCGCCATCTAATGTAATTGAATTATGTCTAGAGGGGGAAGCAAAGGTGATACTTCGTCCTTCTGGAACTGAGCCGAAGCTCAAAGTTTATGTCTTTGCAAGGGGAGATTCGAAAAAAGATTGCCGTAATTCATTGGATGAGCTCGTAAGTAACGTATCTGCACTTGTTGACGATAGGATTAAACAAGTGAGTGAAAAGAACATTCATGTAATTCTGCTTTCTGGCGGATCGGGGACTCGACTTTGGCCCCTATCGAACTCTGCAAGATCGAAACAGTTTTTAAAGGTTCTGAGAGATCAGAATGGCAACCATATCTCCATGGTTCAACGCGTCTATTCGCAGATTTGCAAAGTCGATGCCGCAATCGATATTACTATTGCCACAAGCTCGGTGCAGGCTGATAGTCTATCGATGCAAATTCCGAGCCAGTATTCGCTGGTTACTGAGCCTGAAAGACGAGATACCGCACCTGCCATCATGCTTGCGTGCGCAAATTTGTTGTTAGAACAAGGGGCTTCCGATGATGACCCCGTTGTCGTTATGCCAATTGACACTTTTGCCGACCAAGCTTATTACGACAAAATTCCTCAGTTAGCCAAGGCGATTACCGCCTCCAATAAAGATCTTATTTTGCTTGGAGTGGAACCAACCTATCCTTCTGAGAAATACGGTTATATCCTTCCGGCAGAATCAGAGAAAGATGGCGTGAAGGACGTTCTGTCCTTTAGGGAAAAGCCTGACGAGAAAACGGCAAAGGAATATATATCCGCAAATGCGCTCTGGAACTGTGGCGTATTTGGTTTTAAGCTCAGGTTTCTTCATGAAACAATTGAAAAATATTACGTTCCTTCTAATTATGAAGACATGCTGTCCCACTATGGACTCTTTCCGAAAACCAGTTTTGACTATGAGATTGTCGAAAAAGCCAAGAGGATTGGCGTAATTTCTTATTCCGGTACTTGGAAAGACTTGGGAACATGGAATACGCTCACGGATGAAATGGACGCTGCTGTTTCGGGGGAAGCATCCGTCGATTGGAATACGTGTAACAATGTTCATGTTATCAATGAGACAAGCCTGCCGATGGTTATTGCTGGACTAAGTGATTCTGTTGTAGTTGCTACCCAGGATGGCATTCTTGTTTCAGGTAAGGAGGAGAGTGCCCATATAAAGGAGCTTGTCTCGTCGGCTGCCCGTGACTGTCCAATGGTTGAATCGTCATCGTGGGGGCGTTATAGCGTTTTGGATTCCCATCAATCGGCCGGTCAATCAAAGGGCGAAATTAAAAGAATCCAGGTAAAACAATCGGAATCAATTGACTGCGCTTCTCTGACTAACGTCTATTCGTGTTTAGTCGTGGCTGACGGAACTGGATATTTAGAGACGGACAATCGAGAGATTGAACTGCATCCTGGCGTTTCCTTTGTTTACGACCACGATGCAAGTTATAAGATCAATGCAATTTCCGATTTGGATTTAGTTTGCGTTGAGATTAAACAGACCGTTTAAATTAGTAAAGGGCATCGATTGATGAACTCAAAAGTTCTAGTAATAATTCCTGCATACAATGAGTCGACTAATATTGTTAAGACCGTCCAATCGGTTTCCGATTGCGGTTACGACTACGTTGTTATCAATGACGGGTCAACCGATAATACCTTTGATGTTTGTTTAGAGCATCATATAAATGTTATCGATCTACCACAGAATTTAGGTATTGGTGGTGCGGTGCAGGCCGGCCATAAATACGCTCTTAAATACGGGTATGATATTGACGTTCAAGTTGATGGTGACGGCCAGCATGACCCGGCATATATCCATGACCTAATTGAAGAAATGGAAATGTCCAATAGTGATCTTGTTATAGGCTCTCGCTTCAAGGTTAAAACCGACGGCTTCCAATCGACTCTTATGAGGAGAATTGGAATAATGTGGTTTACTTTCTTTTTAAAGCTGCTTACAGGGAAAACTGTCACAGATCCTACATCAGGTTTTCGTGCTTCCGGCAAGAAGGCCATCAAGTTATTCTCTCAGCACTATCCCATTGACTATCCTGAGCCAGAGTCTATTGCGTACGCGTTGTCAAACGGGTTATCGGTAGGCGAGGTCTCTGTGATAATGAAAGAGAGACAAGGTGGTGTTTCATCCATCGGTGGCTTCTCGAGCGTTTACTACATGATAAAAGTTACCCTATCGGTGGCTATTTCTTGGTTTTCATCTCATTCAAAGTAGGATTTCTTATGACGACAAGATTGCTAGCAATTATCACCGTTCTCGTACTTGCTTTCTACGTGCTCATGTTGATTCGTAAAGAGAAGCTTGAGTTGAAGTATGCGTTGCTATGGTTTGTCCTTTCTATTATTTTGATTCTGTTTGCTTGCTTTCCCTCAGTGCTAACGTTTCTTTCTTTCAGACTTGGCTTCGAGCTCACTTCTAATTTTCTATTCTTTATTGCTATCTTTTTTCTGCTTTTACAGGCTCTCTCTCTGAGCTCCACAGTTAGCAAACAACAACAGGCGATCAAGAATCTATCTCAAGCTCTTGCCTTGCTTAAGCATCAGCTTGATAACGGAAATGGTGGATGTAATGATGACGAGCTATAAGATTCCTCTGTATTTGGATAATTTGGTCTTTAGTTTACAGAAGACCGGCGGAGGATCCATTTATTGGGAAAGCATCGTCAAGGCTGCGCTTCTAGATACATCGTTCGATGTCACCATCTTTGAACGTAAAGACTCTCGACAAAATGAAGTTAGAAATAAAATGTCGCTTGAGGGCGCGAAGCGTATTATTCAAAGCGAATCGCCTCTTCGCATTGATGAGTTTAAAAAACTAGATATTCCCGAAGACGGCTTGTTGCACTCATCGTATTTTCGTGTTCCAAAATCGTCAAACATTAAAAACGTTTGTACGGTTCATGATTTTATTTGCATGAATCAGTATCAAGGTCTTCTTAAAGCCGTTTCCTTTTATCAGATAAAGAAGGCGGCGTTAAAAGCTAGCGGTATTATTTGCATCTCGGAGAGCACACGTCGAGATTTGCTCAACTATATACCCGAAGCGAATTCGAAGCAGATCGAGATCATTCATCAGGGCTATGATGATTCTTCCTATAACTATGACCCTAATCTGAAAAGAGATAATGCCGTTTGTTTTATCGGCAATCGTAAGTCTGCATATAAGAATTTCGAGTTAGCCGTTAAGGCAGTCGCAAGGGTTCCGCAAATAGAGTTACGAATTATCGGTGCTTCGCTAAATGATGACGAGCGCAATTTGCTTGATGAGATGATACCGGGTAGATTTACAAACTACGTTTATCCTTCAGCCTCTGAGGTTTCAAATATCTTTAATCGTTCAATCGCCCTTCTTTATTTGTCGGAGTATGAGGGATTTGGAATTCCAGTTCTTGAGTCCATGGCTTCCGGGCTGCCTGTAATTGGGCTGAATATCAGCTCAATTCCTGAAGTTGCGGGTGATGCAGCCTTACTGCTTAAGGAATCAAATGTTGATGACGTCGTTGACTCGATAAACTCGCTCTTAAGTGAATCATGTCTGTTCGAGCAGAAAGTTAGTCAAGGATTGAAGCGGGTCTTAGATTTCTCCTGGAGTAAAACCGCCGCAAAAACTCTTGATTATTACAAATATATCTATGGCTCGAATTATTAATAGTGGGAATTATTGGTGTTTAGAACAAACTTGACCTTATCAACAAAACAAAATATGCTCTGGAATTCAATAGGCTGTCTAATTTATCAAGCCTGTATGTGGGCTATGACGATTGCGGTCGTAATCTTTTCAAATGATTACGAGAATTCCGGTCGACTTGCATTTGCTATGGCTCTTGGTAACATTTATTATCCCCTTGCCACGTATAACATGAGGACTATTCAAGTTTCTGACTTAACAAACGAGTATTCTTCTGGTCAATATATCGCCTTTAGGTTTTTCACAGTATTTGCTGGTGTGATTCCTGTTTTGATATATCTCTTTTTAACATCGCCGATAACTTCTTTTTCAACCTGTTTGGCATGGTTGTTGTTTAAAGCGGATGAAGCCTTCTGCTCTGTATTTTACGCAATAGAACAGCGTGCATTGAGAATGGACTACATAGGGATTTCACAAGGGGTTCGTGGTGTGATCTGCCTTGGCCTCTTTATTGCGTTGTTGTCCTTTGGGCTTACGCTGCCCCTTGCCTTAATTGGAATCTCTATTTTCTGTATTTTGATTACCTGGCTATTTGACTTTAGGGCTGCCAGTCAGTTCGAATCAGTTATTCCAACAATTAATTTATCGACAATTGGTGAACTTGCAGTAAAGTTCTTTCCGGCGGTTGTGACGCTAGTCTGCTACGGATCAGTTGTTTCAATCATCAGGCAAAAATTTGGAATTGCCTATGGTGATGCTGAGCTTGGAAAATATGCCGCAATTGCAACTCCAACAGTTTTGGTTCAGGTTGCTGCGTCATACCTATATAATCCTCTTCTCGTAAATGCTGCAAAATGTTGGTCCGAGCGCGACTATCGTAAGTTTCAGCAGTTTGTAATTAGAACTCTGCTCGCAATTTGCTTCATCGGCGCTGTCGCCATTTTGATGAGTGAATTAATCGGTAAGTCAGTTTTACTGCTTGTGTATGGTTCCTCAATTGAGTCCAGCGTTTACCTGCTTTCCCCGGCGTTATTCGCAACCGTAGTTACAACTTTATTTGCCTTTTCTTTTGATATATTGACTGTCATGCGTCATTTAAACATTGCCCTCATTGCTAATGTTTGCTCATTGTTGGTCGCCTTCGTAGGCTGTGGGATTCTGTTTGTGATATATGGTGCCAACGGTATCAATATTGCAGTTGTTGTTTCTTTTGGTATTGGCTTACTAATTTGTCTTATTGATTTGTCCGTTACATTCTATAAAGTTAAAAGGAATAATGGTGAATAGTATCTTTAACGACCTTAAACATTATTCGCTTTCAGATATCGTCAGAATGGCGTGGTCCTTTTTCTTTACTCTAGTCTGCTTTCCTGGTGCCAAGCTTGTTCGACGCCCTATTTCAATTAGGGGAAAGTCTTCTTTTCACTTTGGCAAGGGGCTGTCTACTGGAAGAAACTGTCGAATAGAGGTATTTGAACAAGGTCTTATTACCATGGGCAATAATTGCCAAATTGGCGATAATGTGCACCTCGTATCTTCAAGCTGTGTTGAAATTGGCAATGACTGCCTGTTCGCTTCAAAAGTCTTTATTAGCGATACGAGCCATGGAGCATACGGATCGGATACGCCTTTATCCGTTCCGGCAGAAAGGAAGCTTAGCGCTAAGGGCGTTCGTATTGGTGATCGCGTATGGCTAGGTGAGAATGTTTGCGTTCTTCCGGGAGTTTCTATTGGAGATGGGACAATTGTTGGCGCTGGAGGGGTTGTGACGCGATCTTTGCCCGATAATGTTATTGCGGTTGGTGCTCCGGCCCAACCTATTAAACGATATGATTTTGAGTCCCAGTCTTGGATTCCAATAAATTAGATGGTGATTTATGTTTACCGCTTCAGATCATAGTTTCGTTGTTTGTGCATATAAGGAGAATCCTTATATTTCGGGAACGATTCAATCCCTGATGAACCAAACAGTACGAGGAAACATTTTTTTGTCCACTTCCACGCCGAGTAAATACCTTGAAGATGTTTGCTCGGAGTTTGGAATAGAGATGGTCGTCAATCCTCATCCGCATCTTGCGGGTGATGATTGGAATTATGGTTACAACTCGGCTGGTACTAAGCTCGTCACCATGGCTCATCAAGACGATTATTATGATCCGTCATTTTTGGAACGCACTATTGCCGCTTTGAATAAATACGATGAGTCCGAATCGCTCCTGTCTTTCACGGATTATTTTGAACTCCGTAATGACCAAAGGGTGTATGACAACTCGCTTCTTAAAATTAAGAGAATCATGAATTCGCCTCTGTCATCTGCCCTTCTTAATAACTCGGTGTTCTTGAAAAAAAGAATCCTTTCATTTGGCGATTCAATTTGCTGCCCTGCAGTAACTCTGGTTAAGAAAAACGTTGGGCCAAGCCCTTTCGATACCACGTTTAAAAATTCATGTGATTATAAAACATGGGTTGATTTAGCTATGGTCAAAGGACGATTCGTCTATATCCCCGAACCGCTCGTCGGACATCGCATTTATGCTGAATCGGCAACTTCCCTAAATTTGGGTGAGGACATTCGTAAGGGCGAAGATTTCGAAATACTGTCTAGCCTTTGGCCGAAGCCTATTGCAAAAGCCGTGAATCGTGTTTATGCACTCAGCGAGAATAGTAATAATCTGTATTTGTAGACTTAAGAAAGGGTTATAGTCGTGAAAACGGTTCTTGTTACAGGCGCTAACGGGTATATCGGCAAACATGTTGTTGCTGCTCTCAATAACATGAATGTTCATGTCATTGCGGCTGATGTTAATCCATATGTCGGCGATGATGCTGATGAGACTATCTCCGCTAATATTTTGGATCCGGAGTTTTCTCCGTCGAATTATCTGTCCTGTGTTCCTGATGTTTGTTTACACCTTGCGTGGAGAAATGGGTTTAACCATAATTCGGAAACTCACATTGCCGATCTGTCCGGTCACTATGGTTTCCTTTTAAAGATGGCTGACTATGGAGTAAAGCATCTTGCCGTAATGGGTTCCATGCATGAGGTTGGCTATTGGGAGGGGGCTATTTGTGATGATACGCCCTGCAACCCACAGTCATTGTATGGGATTGCAAAAGACTGCTTAAGGCGGACCATGTTTCAGGAGGCTTCCCTAAAGGGTTTCAACCTTCAGTGGCTCAGAGGTTATTATATTTTCGGCGATGATGAAGGTTCTCAGTCTGTATTTGGAAAGCTGTTGAGAGCTGCTCGTTCCGGTGAAACTACATTCCCCTTTACGACTGGTAAAAACAAATTCGATTTTTCCAGCGTTAAGGATTTGGCCTATATGATTTCGTGCGCAGTCCTGCAAGATGAGATCAACGGTATCATCAATTGCTGCTCTGGTAACCCAGTTTCCCTTGCTGCCCAAATGGAACAGTTTATTAAGGATAATGAGCTGAATATTTCGCTTGAGTACGGCGCTTTTCCCGATCGGCCATATGATTCCCCTGGAGTGTGGGGAAACGCTGATAAGATAAAGGCAATTATGGCATCCAGTAATTGCTAGAAAATACATTAGTTTTCTTTGATTGGCCTTGAGATCATCTAGGCCAATCGTTGTTTAAAGCTGAGTTATGGACCCAATTGGATATCGATATGATTAAATCACTTAATGGGAAGCTGTTTCCTTGCTTTCTTATTACGCTGTTTCTGTTCTATTCCCTTTTTTGGTATCTGAATAATCCGCGAACGCTTGTCGCGCTTGTAGAGTTTGTCTCGCTTGCGATTGTTGTTGTTCTGGGTTTCTGCTACCTACGGGACAGGGATACTCTAAGAAATGAATGGATATTTCTAGCAGTACTTGTCCTTTTTTCTCTCATCTTCTGCTTTCTGTTCCCGCCTTTTTCCGTACCAGATGAGGGGCATCACTATTTTTCAACTTATTGGTTGGTTGACAGCTTGCCATTTAACTCAAGAGTGGCAGCTGATGGATCGTTTTTAGTGAGAGAAACTGATCTGAATTTATATTCGAAACTATCGAGTAGTTTAATCAGCTCTTCTTCTTTCGATTCTATCTTTAACCATTTTTCGTGGTTTGAGTCCAGCAAATATGTCTCATTTTCAGATTTAGCTTTCTCCATCGGAACTGAAAATGTTCCGGCAAAAATCGGCTCCGTTATCGGACTTCAAATTGGCCTACTTTTGGGGCTCGGAGCTTATCCGGTTTTCTATTTAGGTAGAATGGGCTCAATCGCCGTTTTTTGTTTCTGCGCATTTCATGCTTATAAGATTGCGCCGAAAGGCAAATCGGTAATCGTTTTCGTCTCTTTACTGCCGATGACGCTTCACCTTGCTGCTTCTTATTCATATGATTCAGGAATCATTGCTCTATCGCTGCTCGTATTTGCTTTTTTGATGCGTGGTTTCTTTGGAGAAGATCGCTCAATTGGCATTAGGCAAATTATCACGTATTTTATCGTCTCTGCACTGCTGGCTCCGTGTAAAGTCATTTACTGTGGTTTGATTGTTTTGGCCGTTTTTATTCCATTAGATAAGTTTGAAGACGTAAACAAAGGACGGCTAAGCAAATATCTCTTGATATTCGTAATTGCAGCCTCCGTGCTAGTCCTGCGTCTTGCCTCTGTGAGTGGACTTGTCTCTCAGTCAACTTCCTCTAGTCGTGGAGGTGAAGATGGGCAATTTTATTCTTTGAACGATATCCTGCTTCACCCAAGAAATAGCTTTATGGTTTTTTGCCGCACCTTAGATTCGCTTGGTGATTTCTATTGGGAAACGACTTTGGGTTATTCCCTGGGGTGGTTCCAAGAGAACCTTCGTATGCCTACTTTTTATATGATTCCATATCTTGTCTGTGGTTTTATCTGTTGCATTGATTCTGAAGACGAGGATGCCTTTCTCAATCAGCCCCTTCCAGCTATGTTTATAGGTGCTTTTGCTGTCGCTGCGCTTGGCTCCATTGCTTCTATGTGGCTAGGGTGGACTTTCAATAATGAGAGTGTCATTCAGGGTGTTCAGGGGCGCTATTTTTTGCCTGTGCTACCTGCTTTGCTATTTGGATTGAGAAGTCGCGCAATTAAATATAGGGGGATTTCAGCTACTTTAGTTTTGCTCGGTATTTGCTCAATGAATTGTATTTATCTAATTCGCTTTATTAGTGTTGCTACCTGCATGTAGGTTGATTATGAATAGAGTTGCGTGGGTTATCTCACCTCCAGAAAAAGGCTCGGGCGGTTTTAGGACAATTTGTACTAAAGCCAGCTATTTGGATCAGCATGGTTTTGAATGTCATTTCTTTATTCTTCCTGGTTCTGAGGCATATAAGAGCTCGGGAACTGTTGCTGAACAGATTTATCTCTGGTTTGGTTACAAACCCAAATCGGTTCGAGTTGAGCACACAATACCTTGCAACTTTGACATTGCTATTGCGACCGCTTGGCCAACTGCCGAATTCGTTGCTTTTCAATCAACTCCACTCAAATTGTATTTCATTCAAGATTATGAACCTTGGTTTTATCCGATGGGGGAGTGTTATTTAAGGGCTGAAAATACCTATCGTTTAGATTTGAAGCCTATCACAATCGGACGTTGGCTTTCTTCCAAGGTCTCGCAGTATTATCCGTTGTCGGTTCCATTTTGCGATTTTGGCGTTGATTTGGAGCTATACGCTGCAAATAAGAATTATAGAGAGCCCTTCTCCGTCTGCGCCATTTATCAACCCGGCAAAGATCGGCGTCTTTCTGGCATGCTCATCAAGGCTATTGAGCTTGTATGCATCTATGATTCTCGTGTTTCATTTTATCTATACGGTAGCAATCAGAAGGTCTCTACCGATTCGGATCGGATTCATCAGTTGGGGGTTCTGACAACATCGGAATGCGCTGATTTGTATTCAAGGTGCTCTGTCGGTATTTCCCTCAGCGCTAGCAATCCATCTCGTTTACCTTTCGAAATGCTTGCTTCTGGCCTTAACGTCGTTGAAGTGTTTGGAGAGAACACTGCTTACGATTTTAATTCTAATGCTATACGCTTTTCTGAAACGAGCCCTGAGGGCATCGCCTCCGCCCTATTAAGCTCGTTAAATGAGACACAGGTTGATTGCGGCGAAGTGGCCTCAATTGAGGTAGAAAATCAAATGTTTCTCGATGCTATTTTTAATTATCAGAACAATACAGTTAAACCTAAGGGCGACACTTTAGCTGATGTAAGGACGCTTCCTGTTTCTATAAATGACGAGCTAGCTCAACTATCGCGTGACGTCGCTTTGATTAACTATAAGATTAGCGCTGATGCCCAAACTCCTGTTTGCGCAAATCATGCCTCTGTTACGCTTTTCACGAATATAGACTTTGATTCTCATACACTAATACGAGCGGCTTATTGGCTCAGGTCAGATCAATCGGATTTGAAATGGATTGACTTTAACCGCAATCGCGATCAGTTGGAAATGGCCATATCATTGCCTTCTCAAATCAGCTGTGAGTCCATTCTGTATATCCATCTTTATTCGTCTGATGTCATAACTAATCAATCACTATTTTTGGGTCAGATTACTCAGCTGATATCGCCTTCTGCTTCCGAATCGGTGAATGACCTAGATAGAGATATCTCGTTCGGTAAGCTTCATTTCCATGTGAACTTCAGCCAAGTAGACTCAGTTTTAGATGCGAGTAAAGATGCTTCAATAGCATCGGTGCTAAAATTAAAGTTTCGCCGTTAAAAGACATCGGACATTGAAAGTTATTTCAATGTCCGATTATCGTAAACGACGGTTTATAGATGGTAGTAACGATTAATTGGTTCCTCGACAGTTAAATTTGGATTCATGTACGGATCACCTTCGACATAGTAATTCGCCCAGCGATAATTCATGTACGCGACTTCTTTGTGAAAGCGAATCTGCTTCTCCGTATTGTTTTCAACGCCCCTAGAAATCGACTCGTAGTGATAGAGCTCGACTTCGGGTGTGTATACGATCAGGTCGTTGATCTCGCGTAGCTTTAAGCAAAAGTCAACATCATTAAATGCAACTTGAAGCTCTTCGGTGAAACCTCCGACTTTCTCATATTCGCTACGCTTGGTCATCATGCAAGCTGCAGTGACGGCGCTGAAGTCTTGTTGTGCATCGTTGAGTGCAAAATATCCCCAGTTATCCTTTGGCATGCTTTGGCAAAGATGTCCTGCCACGCCACCAGTGACGCATAAGCCCGCATGCTGAATGGTGTTGTCGGGATAGTAGAGTTTTGCACCAACTGCGCCAACATCCTCACGTGCGCAGATGCCAAGCATAGTCTCAATCCAATTGGGGGTAATTACCTCAGTATCGTTATTCAACAGTAAGAGATAGTTTCCTTTGGCGTGAGCCACGCCAAAGTTCATGAGCTTGGAGAAATTGAATTCGTGCTCCCAAGTTACAAGACGAACGATATCAGGATATTTTGCTTGCAACTTATCGTAGTAATCGAATGTTGCCTTTTCCGTGCTGTTGTTTTCGATTATGACAAGCTCGTAATTGTCATATGTTGATTTCTCGACAATTGACGTGATGCAGTTATCCAGAATGTCGGCGTGATCTTTAGTCGGAATGATAATCGACACGAGTGGATGAGAATCTGGCACGGCGTAGGTTACTTTATATGTAAAGGGACGACGTGCTTGTTCGACCTTCGCATTGAGCCCAAGTCTGTCCAAATGATTCTGAACTGCTTTGATTCCTGCGATAGTGGCATACGGCTTGCTGTCGGCATTTGCCGCAGTCGATGTCTCGCTTAGGCGCCAGTGATATAGAACCTTTGCAACATGATGAACTTTCCTTGCCTTTTCCACGGCGCGGAGAGTCAGATTATGGTCCTGTGCTCCATCGAACTCTTTCGTGTTCGGTTCTAGAGTATCAAGCAGAGACTTACGGATGGTAAGCATATGGCAGATATAGTTATTGTTTCTGAGCAGATCAATATTGAAATCCGGCTTAAAGAACGGCTGCGCTAGCTTTCCATCGGGCATGAGTTTATCTTCATCACAATAAAGAAGATCGACGTCATCATTATTTTCAATTGCCTCGGCATACGAGAACAACAAGTCCGGTTCAAGAATGTCGTCATGGTCAAAGAAGCTAACGAAATCACCCGAAGCGATGGCAACGCCGGCGTTTGTGTTTTCAGAAATGCCCTTATTCTCGGTAAGGTTAATTGACTTAATTCTGTTGTCGTGGGCCGTCTCCTGCTCAACGCGAGCCTTTAGTTCCTGATTGTCAGGACTTGCATTAACTAGGATGAGCTCCCAGTTTGCATAAGACTGGTATTTTACGGATTCGGCCATATCGTCAAAAAACGGAATGGGCGTGTTGTAAAGAGGGACAATGATGCTGAACTTCGGAGCGCTGTTGAAGACGATTTTTCTCTGCTTCTCTAGAGCGCCGATGGTTACCTTGTGCTCTGCGAACCATTCGGGATATTCAGGGTCAAACTGTGCATGGGTAAAGAGGAAGTTAGTCTCCTCGAGAAGTAGGCCTAATTTATCGGGCGTTAGGCAGTCAAATGCACTGAACGATGGATGATTTTGATCGTCAATAACAAAGTAGTAACGATCGAACGCTTTTGGCATGCGGATTGAGAGCTGTGTTTCAAGTCGCTTTTTCTCGGATGTAAATCCAACGCTTGTTACATTCGAACCGAAATTGACGATGCTCAAATCAACTTCATTGAGGGCTCGATCGAAACAACGAAGTTTGATTTGCGAGTCGCTACGATAAGGAGTTCTCACCGTGCACCTAAGGATATAGTCGCTTGAATCTTCGATGCACTGCCAGAAATCAATCGTTGCCATGTCAAACTCTGAAACGTCATCGTAGTTTCGGAGTTTGCTGCACATGTCAGGTTTAATTTTGTAGTTAAGGCGCGACTCCCATTTGATGTTCTTGCAATTGAGCGAAAGGGAGTCGCTGCTCAGGGTGCGACCGTCTTGGCCGATTTCGCTAAACTCAATTTTGATGGTGCGAGCATCGGGATCGGGGACTACAAGGACGTATGAGTTCGAGTCACAACTATTGTCCCGGAATTTTAGGAGGGATAAAGGTGAGCGGCGGTTATCGTCTGTAGCCGCCTGGGCTGTTACGCTGGAGCCTTTATGGATGCCTTCAATCTTAAGCTGCTGGTAGATTTTCCAGTTTCCTCTGCATACTCCGGTTGTTTCGACTCGCATTGTTTGCCTTTCGTTTGTTGGACACTGCTCATTGTACTTTTTCATTTGTTGCCTCGCTAGAAATGCAGAAAGAGTTGCGTGTTTCTGCTGTCCGATTTAAATAAGAAGACGGGGAGGTTGCTGCCGGTGCGTATAATTTAATTAACTATGCATCTGTAATCAGCGGCTTTTGCTCAACGATTGTCAATCGAGAGGATTTTTATGAAAGGCATCATCCTCGCCGGCGGGTCCGGCACCCGCCTGTACCCGCTCACGCTCGTGACCTCCAAGCAGCTGCTGCCGGTCTACGACAAGCCCATGATCTACTACCCGCTCAGCACCCTCATGCTTGCGGGCATCCGGGACATCCTGGTCATCTCCACGCCGACCGACCTCCCCAACTTCGAGCGCCTGCTCGGGGACGGCTCGCGCTACGGCGTGAACCTCTCCTACGCCGAGCAGCCCAGCCCGGACGGCCTCGCGCAGGCGTTCACCATCGGCGAGGACTTCATCGCCGGCGAGCCGTGCGCCCTGGTGCTCGGCGACAACATCTTCTACGGCAACGGCCTGTCGCGCCACCTGACGCGCGCCGTGCAGAACGCCGAGTCGGGCCGCGCCACGGTCTTCGGCTACCACGTGGACGACCCCGAGCGCTTCGGCGTCGTGGAGTTCGACGGCGAGGGGAGGGCCGTGTCCATCGAGGAGAAGCCCGCGGAGCCCAAGAGCTCCTACGCCGTCACCGGCCTGTACTTCTACCCGGGCGACGTGGCCGCCAAGGCGCATAGGGTGGAGCCGTCGGCCCGCGGCGAGCTCGAGATCACCACGCTCAACCAGATGTACCTGGAGGAGGGGACGCTGTCCGTCGTCACCCTGGGCCGAGGCTACGCGTGGCTGGACACCGGCACCATGGAGAGCCTGCACGAGGCCGCTGAGTTCGTCCGCGCCGTGGAGCACTCCCAGGACCTGCCGGTCTCGGTCCCGGAGGAGATCGCCTGGGAGAACGGCTGGATCACGACCGCCGAGCTGGAGGAGGCCGCGAAGGCCTACGGCAAGTCGGTCTACGGGCAGCACCTCAAGAAGGTCGCCGCCGGCGAGATCGTCAACAGCCCGCGCGAGTACTAGCGCCAGCTTGTTTTCTTTTAGGGGTCACCGTTTATCTGGTGGCCCCTTTCGTTATGATTACGTTGACCATAAAGACAATATGATTGGGAGTGTATGTGTTAAGCGTCTACTTTGGCGATATGCCAGAAGCGATTTACAACACAGCGACATATTTCAAAAACTCTTACCGGTCTACTTGGATTACGGATCCCTATGCAGTCTCGATAATTAAAGATGTCGATCGATCGGATGTTGTCTCCGAAAACGTCATCGAGAGCTCCGTGCTTGGATCCACTCCCCACTCCAGCTTTCTGGTGGCCTGAAAACGCAGCTGCTTATGAGATTTGATCGTAAGCATATTTTTAACACTTCTACCTGTGGTGACAATTGTGCTAAGTGGATTCTCGACATGGCGAAAGGCCGCAAGCTCGTTGTGAATCTTTATCATGTGATGGACTTTGGTCGCGAGGATTTTAAAATCAAAGTCGTGAACAGCGGCCGAATCGTTCATAACATGGCCGAATTGATTCACGAGTCGATTCCGTATCTGTAGGTCCTGCTGTTAGCGCTAATCTAAAATTGACCACTTTCGCAAACGCATCTCGCCGAATGCGC
>OLPQ01001488.1_pt1 | contig 16543 bp, 10 predicted proteins | sample 1672451 | NCBI WGS metagenome assembly OLPQ01 (sample SAMEA3136687, study PRJEB25190) | human gut metagenome | biome: human gut; feature: human-associated habitat; material: faeces | place: Austria | collected 2013
TATATTTGTTTTGATAGGAATTGTGTTTTTTATCACACGAACTGAAATTCACAAGATAAGAGATAAAAGTATTATTGATGAAATAAGAATGGATATTATATAAATTATTTGTGGGCTGTGCATGAACTCAATGATTATATGGGCAGAATTCTTGAGGAAATCTGTACGCAGTATTTATGGAAACACTGATAGAACGCAGTGGATTATTTTGTTACACGAAAATACATTATTTCCTGTTCTCAAAAACCGGATTTACAAAAAGGTGCATGGAAAAGGCAGTAGAGATGGGAAATGTGTCATTAGTAAAATATGAAGATATTATTGACGCGATGACTCATCATTACCGGTGAATTTGACCTGTCTGCTATTATACGAAGGGAATATTATATGAAACAGAAACTGTTAGATGAACTAATGAAGGTATCGGAAGAAGAACAGAAATATCTGGACGGCCAGGGTAACATTGAAAGACAATTGTATGTGAACGAAAAGCTAGAGGAAATAGACAGGGAACGGCTGCTTCGCAGAGGACAGCTTATTACAGTACGTCCGCATAGCCGTTTTGTTGATTTCCCGGAACACAGACACAATTATGTAGAGATTATGTATGTGGTCCAGGGCAGTATTACGCATTATATAGAAGGAAAAGAATTAGTACTTCATAAGGGAGATGTCCTGATGCTGAACCAGCAGGTGGTGCATTCAATAAAAAGAGCGGATTATCAGGACATCGGTATCAATTTTATCGCACTGCCGGAATTCTTTGAGATACCTTTATCAATGCTCGGTGAAGAAAATGTCCTTGCCAGGTTTGTGACAGGTGTATTCAGGCAAAAAGATCCGGTTTCACATTATCTGCTGTTCAGACTGCAGGAAAATGAACAGGTTGAAAACCTTATGGAAAATATGGTGGAATCAATGCTGCACGGATATGCTGACGAAGATATTATAAACCAATATTCTATGGGAATTGTATTTTTGTATCTGCTGAAGCATCTGGAAAATCTTAGTCATAACTCTTCTATGGACTATAAGGAGACTGTAGTCCAGGCAGTGCTCGGATATATTAACAGTGACTGTAAAAATGCCAGTCTGACAAGAATTGCAGAGGAAACGCATCAGTCAATGACAACTTTGAGTAAGCTGATAAAAGAAAAAACCGGATACAATTTTCAGGAGCTTTTGCAAAGAAAAAGATTTCAGATGGCAGAGCATTTGTTAATGGATACAGACCTTACCATTGAGGAAATTGCTCTTGATGTAGGGTATGAGAACCAGAGCTATTTCTTTAAGCAGTTTAAAAACAGATATGGTGTGACACCAAGGCGATACAGGATAGAAAATAAGTGATGAGAAAATAAGGACAGTTTTTTAGTCTAATGAGAGGCTAAAAAGCTGTCTTTATTTTTGTTATCGTGAGAACCAAAAGAAAAAGCTTTGCTAGGAGGTATCTCATGAATAAATTAAACGCAGTTATTTTTGATCTTGATGGAGTTATATGTTTTACGGACAAATATCATTTTCAGGCATGGAAGAAGCTGGCAGATGAAGAGGGAATATATTTTGATGAAGAAATAAATGACCGATTAAGAGGGGTCAGCAGGATGGATAGCCTTGATATCATATTAGAGAGAGCATTCAGGGAATATACGCAGGAGGAGAAAACGCAGATGGCAGCAAGAAAAAATGAAAGCTATGTGCATTTACTTGATCAAATGTCTCCTGCGGATTTATCGGTTGAGGTAAAGGACACACTTGATGAATTAAGAAAGCGAGGCTATAAGCTTGCGATAGGATCAAGCAGCAAGAATACAAAGAAAATATTAAAACAAATAGGTCTGGGGGATTATTTCGATGCGATAAGCGATGGAACGAACATTACAAAATCAAAACCTGATCCGGAAGTGTTCCTAAAAGCTGCTGAAATGCTTGGTGAGAAACCTGAGAATTGTATGGTTGTTGAGGATGCGCTTGCCGGAATAGAAGCTGCATATGCAGGGGGCTTTGAAAGTGCAGGGATTGGAGCTGCCGGCACTCATAAAAATGTGACATATCCAATCCATACGTTTTCAGATTTATTAGCTATCTTATAATAACGGAACAATTTGTATCAGACGGACTTCCAATAAGTCTAATGTGGCATTCAACTCTAGAATACCATCAGAGGTTACATCGGCTAATCTTTGATGGAATCCGGGGGTGGATGCCTTTTTTAGCAGATCAAATTCATGTGGAGTGGTAGGCTCTAATGCGCCCATGGCAATCCATTGATCAAAAGAACTGCCGTGTGAACGGTTTATGTATGTATCGGATACTTTGTAATGTCCTTCGGGAATATCAGATAGCTTACATTTGACAGTAACAGGTTCGGAGTCTGTAAATACGGTATATCTGTCGGTTTCTGTCATGTCAAATCTCTCGCCGTTAGCATACAGATAGTTAAAATGCTGATAATTATAGAGCATTATCTGATAGCTTGTATCTTTTCGTGTAATAAAATATCCGTCACCACGCCCGAGAAACTCGTCACCTAATTGCTGTAAAAGTGTGTAGGCATTATAGCTTGCTTTTGGAATGCCGTTTGTAGTGAACAGACCAAGTCCACCAAAGAATAATTTGTTTGGAAGAGCTGCATCGGCCATGAGATCGGTAAGCGCCTGATATGTAAAACTGCTTAGTCGGTCATAGTTTTCAAGTATGTTTTTTACTATATAGCAGGATTTATAACAGGTATCATTAAGCAGGTCCTGCTGACTTGGCGTATTATTCCATTCTGACAGGTATATAGGCATATTGCCAAGTTTTAACTGGCGGCGTTCTCTCAGCACCTGCATAACAAAATCCTTAAGTCCGTCAGGTGATTCGGAAAGGCTCATAGTATAAACAAATCCGAATGATTCTTTTGTGTGATTGTTTGTATTCATAAGCTTTGTGTCGTAGTAAGTAAAGCTGAGACTGTCTGGAACACAGCCGTTGCTCCTGCACCAGTCAAGAAAATGTAAATACCAATTCTCGTATTCATCTGAGACTATATAGAAAGTCGGAGGCAGACAAAATTCCAAGTCATTACAGAAGCCTTTTAGACAAATATATGTTTCTTTATAAAATTCAAAAAAATCCTGTTCTTTTGAAAATCCAAAAAGATTATTGTCTGTGTTTGGCTGGTTCCAAAGACCAAACTTCCATGTTTTGATTACATCAAGACCATATCGGGCAGCTATGTGGCGCAAGAATTCTAAAACCAGCTGACACCATGATGCGACAGAATTTGGCTGACTGACATTTGAGCCGAATAATCGTTTGTTTGGATATTTTGCAAGTTTTTCGGGCATATATGATAACTGAATCCACGGCTTTAGATTATTGTCTGTCACAAAATCAAGTATTTTATCAAGATACGAAAAACTATATACAGGTGAGTCGTTTGGCATTTCGGTGTACACATGTAGATCATCCGAAAAAACACCACATAATTTGATGTACTCAAAACCTACAGCCAGTTGCAACTGGGTTAGCATTTGCTGTACATCACTTATCAGTACATCGCTTGCGCGACCTACAGTCATCATTTTTTTCCAGGTGTTTATCAGATGTATCGTACTTCCGGAAACGGAAAAATCTATTATGCGGTCAGCAGTCGGAGTTGTAACATTGGACGATATGTCATTTATTAAGTATTTTTTGAGTCCGGCAATATAGTTATGCTGCTCAATCTGCTGGTGAGAGTTCTCTTTATTGCTTTTTTGTTCTTTTCTGTATTCTTTTGGCAGCATATCATATTGCTTTTTGAAAAGAGAGACAAATGCATGACTGCTTGAGAAACCACTGTCAATAGCAATTTCATCAATATTTTTATCGGTTGTAGACAGTTCCTGCACGGCATGCATGAGGCGGTACTGATTTAGATAACTCAAAAAATTCATTCCATAATATTCTACAAAGAATTTTGACAGGTATGGTACCGATAAATGAACTTCATCAGCCAATTCTTTTAATGTGATATTTTCTGTATAGCGCTGTTGGATAATCTGAGATATTTCAGAGAGTCTCATAGCATATTTGTGGTTTTTCTTTTCCTTTGCAGTAGAGAGCTTTATACGGAAATTTCTATAAAAAATATCCATAACTTTATATATGTAAGCCCAGTTTCGCAGCTCATATCCCTCTTTTTTATCAATGTTGGTCTTTATTATATGTGCAATCAGAGAGCGTAGTTCAGAAATTGCTTCCGGGTGTTCAGATACCGTGCTGACACAAAAGAAACGAGGTTGAGAGGGTATCGGAAGAATCTGCGTAAACAGAGACTGGTTGAATAATATGGTTACAATTACGCAGTTTACACCATGTAGTTCATGCAGCATCAATGGATCAACACAGAATACGTCATCAGCTTTAAGACTATAGATATGGTCATCAAGCTGTAACGAGCAGTTTCCGGACACGATCATTGAAAACTCAAAAAAATCGTGCATGTGCTGACGTAAATGGTCAAAGCGCTGCATTGTACAGCGGATTGGCATATGTGTATCGTTATCTGAAATAAGATAGTAATTCTCTGACATAAAAACCTCCGTATTAATTAAAAATTTGATTATATATAAATTAAAACATGAATGGAATATGAAAATCAATAAAAACATATAATTTTTAATCTATTTTTTGACAAGAAGAATAGAAAACCGGGCTTGAGAAAATTGTAAAGCAAAAAATATTAAAAAGTAGACTGAAACAGATAAAAAACAAAATCACATGATTATTAATCAAAACCTATAATAACAGTATAGACGAGGTGATAAAAATGAGTGAACCAATTTTAAAAGTTGAAAACATGAATAAGAAATTTGGAAGTACGGTAGCTTTAAATGATGTATCGCTTTCGGTGTATCCGGGAGAAATCAGAGGACTTATCGGAGAGAATGGATCAGGAAAATCTACAGTTACTTCTATAGTAGCTGGAATGCAACCATGCGATAGCGGTAAGATGTTTTTTAAAGGGCAGGAGTGGAAGCCGCAAAGCATGATTGATGCATTGCATAGAGGAATAGGAATGATCGTTCAGGAAAGCGGAACGATACAGGGAGTGACAGTTGCAGAAAATATTTTTCTTGCAGAGACTGAAAAATATAAAAACAAATTCGGGCTTGTGAACAGAAAAAAAATGAATGCTGATGCAACTGAGGTTATGAAAAACATCGGAGTAAATGATGTGACAGGCGATATGCAGATGCAGCAGTTGGATTTTCAGACAAGAAAGCTGGTTGAGATTGCGAAGGTGGTAATGAAACAGCCACAAATACTGGTAATAGACGAGACAAGCACGGCTCTGTCACATGACGGAAGACAGGTACTGTACGATATTATGAATCGTTTCCGGAAGGAAAACAAATCAGTTATTTTTATTTCACATGATCTGGATGAGATAATGGATGTCTGTGATACATTAACCGTCTTAAGAGATGGAAAGATAATAAGAACATTTGTGAAAGAGGAATTTGAGGCAGGTGCTATTCGTGCGAGCATGATAGGAAGAGAACTTCAGGGTGATTATTACAGAAGTGATTTTAAAGCAACTTCACAGCCTCAGGTAGCACTTGATGTTAAGAATCTTATTTATGGAGACAGACTTAAAGATATATCTTTTCAGGTAAAAAAAGGCGAAATAGTAGGAATCGGCGGTCTGGCGCATTGTGGAATGCATTCACTTGGAAAAGTGTGTTTCGGAGCGTTAAAGCCTGAATCGGGAAGTGTTTCGGTAAGCGATGGAACAATCATTGACAGTCCTTCAAAAGCAATGAAAAAGAGACTCGGATATGTTTCAAAAGACAGAGATGTTGAGTCATTGTGTTTGAATGCCAGCATAGAGGATAATATTTCAATTGCCGGAATGAGCGAGTTTGCAATAAAAGATTTTCTTGTATTAAAAAACAGAGAAAAGAAATATGTAGATAATCAGATTAAAGAGTTGTCTATTAAATGTGCGGGAAGAGAACAGTCAGTTTCACAGCTTTCGGGTGGAAATAAGCAGAAGGTTGTTTTTGGAAAATGGATAGGCTGCGGAAGCGAAATCATCATTCTTGACTGTCCGACACGAGGCGTTGACATCGGAGTTAAGCAGGCTATGTATCAGCTGATGGTAAAACTGAAAAATGAAGGAAAATCCATTCTGATGATTAGTGAAGAATTACCGGAACTCATAGGAATGAGCGACAGAGTGCTCATCATGAAAGATGGAGAAATTACAATGGAGTTTGAAAGAAGTGAAAATCTTTCTGATTCACAGATCATCGAATATATGATTTAGGAGGCAAAGGAAGGATGACAAAAAGTAAAAAAATGATAATAGGGACATTGCCTTTTGTAGCACTTATAGTCCTTTTTGCTATTTTTTGCGGGATTGTAAGCAGCAAAGGGTATCGTCTGGATATGTACATTAAAATCGTATTTAACGAGGGCATTGTATTATCAATTGTAGCAACAGGGGCAATTTTTATATATACGCTGGGTTCTTTTGATATCAGTTTAGGAGCAGCGACTTTGTTTGCGGCGACACTGGGGGTTATGACATATAATGCGACAGAAAATATTGGATGGATGATACTGGTTATCATGCTTGCAGGAATTGGATGCTCTTTACTGAATTCGGTTCTGGCATCAATATTTCATATTCCGGTCTTTGTTACAACGGTTGCTATGATGTCTGTTTTGTCAGCTATTGCATCACAGATTATTACGACAAAAGGTGGTGCGGTAGGCGGAATAAGCATTCCGAGTGCAGTAGTAAAGTCCCTTGATACATCAGTATTCAAAGTGATAGTACTTGTAGTCTGGGTAGCAATTTGTATTTTCATATTTAACTATACGAAATTTGGAAGAAGAGAGAAATTTGTGGGTGGAAACCCTGTATGTGCCCAACTTTCGGGTATTAAATACAATAATTATGCTATTTTAGGTTTTTTAATGGCAGGAATAGGCGTTGGAATAGGAGCATTTATGACCCTTGTATATACACCGTCGGTTACAACCACTACAGCAGGTGATATTGGAATGAACATCATGGTGGCAATTGTTTTTGGAGGCATGCCGATTTCGGGAGGTGCGAGATCAAAGATATATGCGGCTGTAGTCGGAGGATTCTCATATATTGTTTTAAATAACATACTGGATCTGCTTATTGATTCAACATCAGGATATGGAATCACACAGATAATCAGTGCGGTATTTTTCCTTGTAGTAGTTTATGTCGCGAGCGCAAACTATCGCTCACAGATGTTACCGAGATAATTAAGAATTTAGCACATAGTGTGTTAAAGATATATTCACCAGGAATAGGGAGGAAGAAAAGTATGAAACTTAAAATGAAGAAACTGGTAAGCCTTGGTCTTGTTAGTGCAATGTCACTAACAATGCTGGCAGGCTGCGGAAACAGTAATGGGGCAACAAATGACACAGGCTCTTCAAAAAATCAGGAGTCAAAAGCTGCAGGAGATGTAAAAATAGGTGTTTTGGTTCAGGACGTAAGTGGTGAGGAGGCGCTTGGATTTAGAGCCTATTATGAGGACTATGTGGCAGACCAGTATGGTGTAACTTTTACATATACAGATGAGTTAAAGGATGCTGCAAGTGAGAAATCAGCAATTGAAAAATTTGCATCACAGGGATATCAGGCTGTTATCTCACTTTCAAGTAATGATCGTGCACTTCAGATTGAAACCTGTGAAGAAAATCAGATATATTATGCGGTTGCAGCTGGAAATATTGATGATGATCAGTTTGAACAGTACAAATCAAATGAGTGTTTTCTTGGACAGGTCGGACCAAGCATGCAGACAGAGTATGAAGCCGGTGTAGATATGGGTAAGTTCTTTGCAGATAAGGGAATTAAGACAGCTGTAATTTACGGAGCATTTATTCCAAATCCAATGCATGTATATCGTGTGGCCGGTGTTCTTTCAGGATTAGGACTTGCATATGATGGTTCAACAGAAGAAGACGAAGTAGTTGGAAAGCTTTTTGCAAATCAGGGTGTTGATGCTTCAAAAATCTCAGGAGATATCAAAATAGTTTCTTATCTTCAGGGATATGGTGATACAACAACAGATGAACTTAATGCAGCGATTCAGGCAGCTCCGGATGCATTTATTTCAGTAGGAATGGCAACAACATTCTTCACACAGCAGTTAAATGCAGCAGGAATAGAATTCTCTGATATTGATTCATTTACAAAGAGCAATGGTGAGGCTATTTCAGAAGGAAAACTTGTATATCTTGCAGGTAAATATTCATCATCTGTAGGCCCTGCTTTTGCATTGGTTATGAATGCAGTAAACGGTAATGTAATCCGTGATGCAGAAGGAAACGCTGTATCAATCAGCCAGAATTATCAGGTTGCAACAGATGAGGCAACATTTGATGAATTTTTCAAGACAGATAATGGAGACAATCCAATTTACAATAAAGAAACATTAGATACTATAATTGGAGATTCTGTTACCTGTGACGACATTACCAAGCTCGTAGAGTCGAAATAACCTATTTTTCATTATCAGGTCACGGCTTCTAAAGGGAGCCGTGCTCTCTCCAGATAGATGATGGCAGAGATATCATTTATTTGGAGAGGGTATGGACTATCCCTAAAAAGAGAGGAGAAAAAATATATGAACAATAAACACTGGATAAAGAATTTATTTGGAGCAATAGCAATCCCATTGCTCGTAGCAATATTACTTCAGGGATTATGTATCATAAAAGGAAGAACGATGATTGCAAATATGACAAGCTTTGATAATTTTGTTGTTTATATAGCAATCGTAATGATAACAACCATTGCATTATCAATCAACTTAAATAGCGGACGATTCGATTTTTCGCTGGGTTCTATGGCAACACTTTCATCTGTACTTGGAGCCAAGATCACATATTCGGTTCTTGATGGTGGGAATTACAGTGCTTTGATGATGTTTGTTTTAACACTGCTTATCGGTATGCTGCTTGGTCTTATATCGGGAATTTTATATGTAGTACTTCATTTACCGCCAATTATTACGTCACTTGGTGTGACACTTATTTATGAGGGTATTCTTTTTACAATAACAGAAGGACGTTATGTAATGAAAGAAGTACAGAATAAGTCAATGACAGCTTTTACAGGAAACTGGATTTACGCAGCGATCATTATAGTAGCAGTACTCCTTATTTCTATAGCTATATTTGATTACACCAAATTTGGATATGATTACAACGCACTCAAAAACGGACAGAAAGTTGCAGTAAATACAGGAATAAAGGAGATTCCAAATGCAATAGGCTGTTATGTGATTTGTGGTGGACTTATGGGAATTGTAGGATTTTTAAATGCTGCAAGAAATACGACAATAAACGGAGGCCAGTTAAATTTCGGTTCGATCAGCATTATGTTTACTGCGTTCCTGCCTATGTTCATAGGTTCTTATATAAGCCGGTTTACAAATGAGAAGATTGGATTCTTCCTTGCAGCACTTTGCATGTCAATGCTTAATTCAACATTTGCTGTATTCTCAAACGAGGTAAATGCTTCCATGCAGGCGATTATCAACGCAGTACTTCTTGTAGTATTTTTGATATATCTGAGCAATGAGCAGCTGCTTGTAAAAATTTTTACAGGAAAAAGAAAGGCATAACAGGGAGGACATCAGCATGATAAATTTGACAAAAAAACCATTTTTTCTGGCACAGGAAGATATAGAATGGGTTGAAAATACAAAGAATTCTATGACAGTTGAGGAAAAAATAGGACAGCTATTTGTTCCTATTGGATATTCAGGGGATTCGGATTATCTGGATAATGTTATGCTTTCGCATCATATTGGTGGAATAATGTACAGATGTGGTGAGTCAAAAGAAATGCAGCAGACTCACAGATATCTTCAGGAGCATAGCAGGATTCCTCTTTTGATAGGAGCTAATCTAGAAGATGGTGGATGTGGAATTGCAACAGACGGTACACAGTACGGCAAACAGATGCAGGTAGCTGCAACTGCAGATACAAAGGATGCTTACAGACTTGGAAAGGTAAGCTGTAGTGAAGGTGCTGCAGTTGGCTGTAACTGGGCATTTGCACCTGTTGTAGATATTGACAGAAATTGGAGAAATCCGATAACTAACGTCCGTACATATGGTGATGACCCTGATCGTGTTTTAGAGTGTGGACTAAATTATATGAAGGCTGCAAAGGAGGAAAATGTACTTGTTGCAATTAAGCATTTTCCGGGAGATGGCTGTGATGAAGTCGATCAGCATATTCTGACAAGTGTAAATAGCCTTTCCTGCGAAGAATGGGATGCTACATATGGAAAGATATATGGCGGTCTTATAGAGGCGGGAGCACAGACTGTCATGGTTGGACATATTGCGCAGCCTGCATACCAGAAGCTGTACAATCCGGATTTTCCGGACAAACTTGTTCCTGCAACACTCTCACCTGAGTTGTTAAAGGGATTACTTCGTAAGAAGCTTGGATTTAACGGTCTTATAGTTACAGACTCGACATGTATGGTTGGTTTCAGCTGTGCAATGAAGAGAGAAAAAGCTGTTCCGTATGCGATTGAAGCAGGGTGTGATATGTTTCTTTTCAATAAGGATCTGGATGAAGATTATAATTATATGCTTGAAGGCTACAAACAGGGAATTCTTTCAGAACAGAGACTTGATGAAGCTATAACAAGAATCCTTGCAACAAAAGCGGCGCTTGGATTACATAAGAAAGCTAAGAATGAAATCGTGCCAAATGAAGCAACATTAAATATCTTAAAAAATGAAGAGCATGTTAAATGGGCGAAAAACAGTGCGGATAAAGCTGTTACACTTGTAAAAGATACAGCAGGTATTTTACCTCTTAGTCCGCGAAAAACAAAGAAAGTCCTGTTAGAGATAATGGGAGATTTCCCATCAAATGAGCGAGTTCTGGAAAGTTTCAGAACAAAACTGTCCGATGAGGGATTTGAAGTTACAGTATATGAACATGAGAATTTTGAGACTGCCAGATTTGATGTTGAAACATTTAAAAAGAGCTATGATCTTGTAATCTATATCGGAAATGTGGAGAATGCATCGAATAAAGTTACTAATCGTCTTTCATGGTATACATTCTGGGGTAATGGTAATAATGTGCCGTGGTTTGTGGCTGAAAGACCGGTAGTGTTTATAAGTCTTGCAAATCCGTATCATCTTGTGGATGTTCCGATGATTAAGACATACATCAACGGATATTCAAATAGCGAGTATGTTATTGAGAGCGTTATGGATAAATTAATGGGGAGAAGCTCATTTACAGGTAAAAGTCCGGTGAATCCATTCTGCGGAAAAGAATATTTGAAATGGTAATTATGATAGAGAGAAGAAACTGTTATGGAAAAAAATACTGAATTATTGAGTAAAGCATTGAGATTATTACCAGAAGTTAAAAATACAGTAGTTCATCCGAATGAGGGACAGGAATATTCAAAACCACTGGGAAAAGGTGACTCAGTTCGAATTGATTTCGGAAGACATCTTGTTGGTCATCTTAAATTAAAGCTGGGATATACTGATTCGCATCCGGATGCACCTGTATGGCTTAAATTCTCGTTTGCAGAGAATTTAAAGGAATTTGATGAGGATGTTGAAAATTATAACGGATGGATATGTTCGGCATGGGTACAGCAGGAACAGGTTCATGTGGATGTTGTTCCAGGAGATTATGAACTTCCTAGAAGATATTCATTCAGATATGTAAAAATTGACGTACTTGACATAAGCTCAAAGTTTAATCTTGTTATAGAGGAGGCATGTGCAACAGCACTTTCATCGGCAGATGAAAGCAGATTATTGCCTTATAGTAATTCTGATAAGGAATTGGTGAAAATTGATCGTATCGCATGTAATACATTACATGACTGTATGCAAAAGGTTTTCGAGGACGGACCAAAGCGCGACAGAAGGCTTTGGATGGGAGATCTCAGGTTACAGGCACTTGCAAATTATGAGACATATCAGATGAATGATATGGTAAAGGGCTGTCTGTATCTGTTTGCGGCGCTGCCTATGGAAAATGGTCAGGTTGGCGCATGTGTGTTTTTAGAACCTGAGCCGGAGGTGGATGATACCGTAATGTTTGATTATTCGCTCCTTTTTATTACAGCATTGTGGGATTATTATAAACATACTAATGACAGAGAGGCCCTTGAAGATTTATGGGATACTGTAAAAACACAGATTTCTCTGGGTATAAAACAGGTGGGAGAAGATAATGTTGTAAAAGATAGTGATATAATTGGCTGGTGTTTTCTTGACTGGTCGCTTGAACTTAATAAGCAGGCAGGCGCACAAGGCGTTTTACTGTATGCAATGCAAAGTGCGATTGCCATCGCAAAAGAAGTAGGTAAAAATCGTGAAGCGGAGTGTTTGTTTGAGACATATGAATTATACAGAAAAGCTGCCAGACTTAAATTTTATGATGAAAATAAAGGGCTTTTTACAAGTGGCGCAGATAAACAGGTGTCATATGCAAGTCAGGTCTGGATGGTTTTAGGTAATGTTATAGAACCGGAAATGGGACTTGAAGTATTACATAATGTTGCTGCTGAGAAAGATGCGGTAGAGATGGTTACACCATATATTTATCATTACTATATAGAGGCGCTGCTTAAATGTGGAGCAAAAGATGAGGCTCTTGCGGTAATGAAAAATTACTGGGGAGGAATGGCAGAACTTGGTGCAGACACATTCTGGGAATTATATAATCCAAAGAACCCTGATGAGTCTCCTTATGGAGGAACAATCGTCAACAGTTATTGCCATGCATGGAGCTGTGCACCGGCATATTTTCTTCGCAGATATTATAGTGAAAAGTAAAAGATAATGAGGTGCCTGCATGAAAAAAATTGGAAATAAAGTGTTATTGATGATAGCAGTATTTGTTGTGATATTTGGAATCAATACAGCAGTTTCTGTCCGGACGCAAAAAAGTGTAAAGCTGGCAGGAGCCAGAATAACAGAGCAATACATACCGATTCAGACAGAAATTTTTAATATTCAGAAGAGTATGGAACGCGGTCAAAAATATCTTAATATCATAAGTCTTTATGATGACGACGATTTAAGACAACAGCTGGAGACTTCTCTGGCTGATGAAATAACAACTATTGCAGAAAGTGAGAAATCAATATCTGCATATCTTGAGAAAATGGATCAAACTGATCTGGCTGATAAAATCAAAAACTATGAGGAGTTTCTGGATAGTGTTATAGAGCAGTTTAATGTTATTCAGGGATATGTGGATAGTGGTGATTTTGCACAGGCCAATATGGCACTTAGTGTTGATTTTCAAAATCTGGTAAAAGAGGAAGGCGAACCGGCAGAGACAGCTTTGACAAAATCACTTGAGCAGGGAATTTCGGATTTGTCAGAGCAATATAACAAATCGGTTCAAACAAATCTTTTAATGACCAAAATTTTATTTTCATTTTTCATTGTAGTAGCGACAGTAGTTATTTTTATTATGAGAAAAACTGTAAGCAGACCGGCACACGAAGCAAGCAGTCAGCTTAGTGAGATAATAGAAAATATAAACAATAATGAGGGAGATCTGACAGAGCGTATAGATATTAGAACAAATGATGAGATTGGTCAGTTGTCAAAAGGAATAAATGATTTTATGGGGCAATTACAATCAGTTATATGTAAGATATCAAAACAATCTGAAATGATGCAGAAAACATTAGGACTGATGAACACAGAAGTTAACAGCTCAAACGATAATGTAAATTATATTGCTTCAATGATGGAACAGATTACAGCAAGCATGGAGGAGATTACAGCATCGGTAGAAGGCTTAAGCTCAAATACTCAGGATGTACTCGCTTCTGTAGAAAGTGTCGGAGAGCAGACAAAGGAAGGCGTTGCTATAGCTGCTGACATTAAGGCGCTGGCAATTGGTGTAAAAGAAGCAACTGAGAATAAAAAAACAGAGATTTCGGATATCATAGCCGAAAAACAAAATGTACTGTCTTCTTCGATAGAGGAGAGCAGGCAGATTGGAAATATTGATAATCTGACAAATGATATATTAGATATTGCAAGCCAGACAAATTTGTTAGCGCTGAATGCTTCAATAGAGGCAGCGCGTGCAGGTGAAGTTGGAAAGGGATTTGCTGTTGTTGCAGAGGAAATACGTCAGTTGGCGGAGAACAGTAAAAATACAGCAAGTGATATTCAAAATATCAGCGTCGGAGTAGTGAGAGCCGTTAACCAGCTTATGTACAATGCACAGGATCTTATGAATTTTGTGCGTGACAGGATCATGGATGATTACGCAGGTTTTGAGGGGGCAACAGATATGTATTATGAAAAAGCAGAGCATATGGATGCGGTAATGGCTGTTTTTGATAAAAATGTTGTGAATCTTCAAACTGTAATGAGCAGAATTAATGATGGAATTGGCAATATATCAGCGGTGGTAGAGGAAAACGCACAGGGCGTAAGCCGTGCAACCGAGAATGTATCAGAGCTTGCAGCTTCAATTGCAAATATCAAAGAACATGCTGTTGAAAATGTAGAGTCTTCAAAGCAGTTAATGAATGAGATAAATCATTTTCAAAAAATATAGAAATTGTATCAGGAGATGATATGACTATGAGGAAAAGAATTGCATTTCTTGCAGGTGCAATCAGTTTTGATAATCAAAACAGGGTATTGGGAGGAGTTTTAAAACGTGCATCAGAACTTGACATGGATGTATATGTGTTTACATGTTTTGTAAATTATGATGAGTCAGAGGAGAATAAAGTAGGCGCATTTAGAATCATGGATTTACCGGAGTTTGATTTGTTTGATGGAGTAATTTGCATGAAAAACTCTATACAATATGAGCCAGCGGTAAATTCTCTGATAGCACGAATAAAGAAAAGTAAGGTTCCAGCTGTAAGCGTGGATGAAAAAGTTGATGGAATGTATAATGTCGGAATTAGCGACTACAGCAGTCAAAAAGATATTGTGGAACATTTGATTGAGACACATGATCTTAAAAAGATAAATTATGTCTGTGGTATTTTGCAGGGCAAAGAAGGCCGCGAACGATATAATGCATATAGGGATGCAATGGAAGAACATGGCATCCCTGTTTGTGATAATCAGATTTATCACGGCAATTATAACAGGGAGAGTGGCAGGAAAGCTGTGGAGCAGTTTATGAAATATAATATGCCACAGGCAATCGTCTGTGCTAATGATGCAATGGCAATTGGAGCGATGGAACGTTTGCAGCAGAATGGTTACAGGATACCTGAAGATGTTATAGTAACAGGATTTGATAATGATGAATTATCAGAGTTTTTTGTGCCATCACTTACAACGGTTGACAGAAGACAGGAGCTTCTTGGTAAAAATGCAGTAAATCTTTTGTTTGAACGATCAGATGATGTGAATGTACAAATTGATACAAAAACTATTTACAGAGAAAGCTGTGGCTGTAATATGCGGCCAGCGATGGAAATCAAGGATCTGAGAATGGAATATCAGAACAAATGTCTTATATATGAGGAAGCGTTGGATTCATTAAAATGTATGGAACTTGATCTTACGGGGCTTGAAAATATTGATGAACTATGTGAGAAAATGAAAAAATATGTTGTTGGATCCGATATGCAGAGCTTTTATATGTGTCTGTGCGATAAAAATGAATTGTTCGCGGATAAGTCGGTTTGTGATCATTTTACAGAGAAAGTAAGTATACCACTTGCGTATCAGAACGGAAAATTTTGTTCTTACGATGATTTTTTATCAAAAGAGATACTTCCGCTTGAAATAAGGGAAAAATCAAAACGAACATTTTATACTGTTACACCAATATATTATCAGCATATATGTTATGGATATTGTGTTTCTGACGGAAGCCTGTTTGCACTAAAAAGTGAGCTGTCTTATCTATGGACGGTAAATATAGGTATGGCTTTGGAGAATATCAGAAAATGGCAGTGGATAAACCGGATGAATGAAAAAATAAACAGAATGTGGAAATATGATATGCTGACTCAGGTGCTTAACAGAAGCGGTTTCTTTTATTGTGCAGAAACAATATTACAAAAAATAAAAGAAGAAAAAAGCAACGCATTTATAATTTTTCTGGACATAGATGGCCTTAAATCTGTAAATGATAATCTGGGACATGAAATAGGGGATGCTTTTATCGCAAAAATCGCAGGAATATTAAAAGAAGTTGTTCCAAAAGACTGCCTTATTATGAGATACGGAGGAGACGAGTTTGTAGTTTTTGGAAGTTGTAAGCAGGCAGGACGGATGCAAAGAATTGCAGAGGATATAAAGGCTGCGATAAAAACAGCCGACCAGAAAGAAAACCGCAGCTATCATCTGGCTGCAAGTTTAGGGTGTTCGTTGCATAAATCATACGAAATGGACAATTTAAACAGTCTGATTGAGCTGGCAGATAAGAAAATGTATGAGGAAAAGAAAAATAAAAGAAGATAACATTGCAGTAGAAAATAAGGACAGTTTTTTAGTCTAATGAGAGGCT
>OLPQ01001492.1_pt1 | contig 16509 bp, 11 predicted proteins | sample 1672451 | NCBI WGS metagenome assembly OLPQ01 (sample SAMEA3136687, study PRJEB25190) | human gut metagenome | biome: human gut; feature: human-associated habitat; material: faeces | place: Austria | collected 2013
ATTGTTTCCTTCAAGGACTGAGAGGCCGTTTCCCCGTTAATAAATTAAATCCCAAAATACACTGCTGAATACGCCGAAAGATCCAGCACAGCTTTCCCATCCGTAACCTTCACTTTCTTCTTCGTATACTTCTTACTGCCTCCAAATGTTACATCATCACTAGCCAGAATCACTTCCAGTTCCTTTGCATCCGTTATTGGAAGCTCATAGCCTTTCTGATCCTCATCCGAGAAATTAAAGACAGCAACGATACGATCTTTTCCATCTGTTCTTTCAAACGCATAGATACAGCGCTCTTCCTGATGGCAGTCCAGCCACTGAAATCCTGCATTCTCATAATCTTTGGCAGAAAGAGCAGGAGTTGTCAGATACAGATGATTCAGTTTCTGCATGAAGTGGTGGAAAGTATCGTGTATCGGATACTTCAGGATATCCCAGTCCTGCTCACGCTTTTCGTCCCATTCGCGGAGCTGACCGATCTCGTTACCCATGAAGTTCAATTTTTTTCCCGGATGTGCGTACATATACATATAGAACGCACGCGCCTGTGGAAATTTCTCTTCGTACTCACCATACATTTTTTGTGCAATCGTTGCTTTTCCGTGAACAACTTCGTCATGTGAAAGAGGGAGAAGGAAATCGTCGTTATAATAATACATCATAGAGAAAGTAAGCTTATGATAATCACGGCTTCTGTACTCCGGTGCTGTGCGGAAGTAGTCGAGAGTATCGTTCATCCAACCCATATCCCATTTGTAATCGAATCCAAGTCCGCCCTGATCTACAGGTTTTGTGACACCTTCAAAAGAGGTGGAATCTTCGGCGGAGAGCATGGCTGTCGGATGCATTGTCTTTAATCCGCGGGTCATTTCACGGATGAAATCCACCGCATTATTGTTAACACCTCTTGCAGGTTCGCCCTGCCAGTAGATGATACGGCTGATGGCATCCATGCGGATTCCGTCTACGTGATAGACACTTAGCCAGTAATTTGCAGCAGACTGAAGGAAGCTTCGGACTTCGCCTCTGGAGTGCATAAAGTTACAGCTGCCCCATTCGCTGACACCGACATCCTGGTGTGGATATTCATAGAGTGCAGTTCCGTCATAGTCGGACAGCGCATAGTGATCAACGGCAAAATGTACCGGTACAAAATCCATGATGACACCGATGTCATTCTTATGGCAGGCATCGATGAATTTCATCAGTTCTTCGGCAGTTCCGTAGCGGGCGGTCGGACTGAAGAATCCGGTGTTCTGATATCCCCAGGATTCATCACATGGATGTTCGCTGAGCGGCATAATCTCAATATAATTGTAATCATTTTCTTTCAGATAAGGAATCAGGATATCGATCATTTCCACATAAGTATACCAGTCGTCTGCTTTTTTAGAAGGCTTTTTAAATGATCCGAAATGCAGTTCATAGATGTTCAGCGGCTTGTCCTTGCATACCGAACGTTTCTGCATCCATTTGCTGTCTTTGAATTTATAGTGGGACAGATCGCGGATGATGGAAGCAAAGGCCGGGCGTAGTTCCATGCCGAAGCCATAAGGATCGCAGTGCTCCACGCAGCTTCCGTCCTGTCTGTAAATGCGGTATTTGTACATCATACCCGGTTTTGCTCCCCTGGCATAGCATTCCCAAAAATTGCCGTCATAAGTTTTGTTCAGTTCCCATTCCTGCCAGTCGTTAAATTCCCCAATGACTGTAATGCGTGATGCGGCAGGTGCAAAGGTACGGAATGTGGTTCCGTCTTTGTCCGGGTGTGCGCCGAGAAATTCATAAGCGTCGAATATTTTTCCTGTGTAAAATCCGTAAAAATCCATATTAACCTCCCTGAAAATGCAACGTAAAAGATCAACTGTCGAAAAGATAATGGACAGTAGTTGCTTTTTTGATTTATAATCATATTATAAGAAAAATGCGAGGAGGTATCCACCGACAAAACCGACGAAAGGATGGATAACCGACGAATATGAGAAAGTGTTGGGAAATGGGAGGTAAGATGGATCTTAGAATTGAGAAAACAGAGCGGGGAATCAAGAACGCATTTATCGAACTGCGTTCCAGGAAACCTTTGGAAAAGATAACAGTAAAAGAACTATGTGAAAGTGCAAGAATCAATAAGTCTACCTTTTATGCGCATTATAAAGATATCTACGATTTGTCAGATGCGATGGAAGAAGAAGTAGTACAGTCGATTGCGAACAGTATCCAGCATCCGGAATATCTGCTGGAGCATCCGGCAGAGTTTGCACGGGAACTTCTGATGGCTTATGTATCGCAGAATTCCCTGACGGCGATTTTATTTTCCGGCAGTCAGGCGAATCATTTTGCGGATAGTATCGAGCGGAGCATCAAGCAGATGATCTTTGAAAAATACCCGGAATTGAAAGAAGATACAGCAATGAATGTGATGCTCAGCTATTGTATCCAGGGAAGCTACCACGCTTACCAGAAGAATCGGAGCGGAGATATCATGACGGTGATCGATGTGATCGCAGGGATGACGGGAGCGATTCGATCGATGTATGAAGAACGATTGGGGGAAAGCAGATCATGAATCTGGAACAGCCGTGTATCCGTATTTCGGTGCGGAATCTGGTGGAATTTATATTAAGACATGGAGATATTGACAACCGGACCGGAGGGGCAGATAAGGATGCCATGCAGCAGGGCAGCCGCATACACCGGAAAATCCAGAGGCAGCAGGGGGCAGAGTACCGTGCAGAAGTTCCGTTAAGATATCAGATCCCGTGTGATGGATTTATCCTGAGTGTAGAAGGAAGAGCGGACGGAATCATAGAACTTCCGAAGCGTGTGGTGGTCGACGAGATCAAAGGTGTATTTAAAGATCTGAAACGTCTGGAAGAGCCACAGCTTTTGCATCTGGCACAGGCAAAATGCTATGCATATATTTATGCAGAACAAAAAAATCTGGAAGAGATCGGAGTGCAGATGACGTATTGTAATCTGGATACCGAAGAGATCCGCAGATTCCGCGAGACATATACCCGGGCAGAACTTAAGAAATGGTTCGAAAAGCTGGTATCTGAATATGAAAAATGGGCAAGATACCAGATGACATGGAGAGCAAAGAGAAATGCTTCCATTAAAACCGTAGAATTCCCATTCGAATACAGAGATGGACAGAAGAAACTGGTTGAGTCTGTATATCGGACCATTTTAAGAAAAAAGAAATTATTCATCCAGGCACCTACCGGAGTCGGCAAGACGATGGCGGCCGTATTTCCGGCGGTGAAAGCTGTTGGGGAAGAACTGGAAGAAAAGATTTTTTATCTGACGGCCAGGACGATTACCAGAACGGTGGCAAGTCAGGCATTCGCGATTCTGAGAGAACAGGATCTGAAGATGAAGGTCATCACATTGACGGCAAAAGAAAAAATCTGTTTCTGTGAAGAAACCATCTGTAATCCGGATGTGTGTCCATATGCAAAAGGGCATTTTGACCGTGTAAATGATGCCGTTTATGAACTGCTCACATCGACAGACGAGATGAGCCGGGAAGTATTGGAAGAACAGGCAAGAAAATGGAATGTATGTCCATTTGAAATGGCACTGGATGTATCACAGTGGGTAGACGCAGTTATATGTGATTATAATTATGTTTTTGATCCAAATGCACATCTGAAACGCTTTTTCGGAGACGGCGTCAAAGGAGAATACCTGTTCCTGATCGATGAGGCACACAATCTGGTAGAACGCGGTAGGACAATGTACAGCAGCAGTATTTGCAAGGAAGATTTTCTGAAGATCAAAAAGCTGGTAAAATACGGGGAACCGAAACTTGTCTCGGCGTTGGAGAGCTGCAATAAGCAGCTTCTGGAATTGAAAAGAGAATGTGACGGCTGCCAGATACTGAACAGTGTGTCACATGTGTATATTAAGCTTCTGTCTTTGATGACGAAGCTGGAAGAGTTTATAGAAGACTGTAAAGATGAAGTGATACGGAAAGAGGTGCTGGAGTTTTACTTTGGTATCCGTAATTTCATATATATTCATGACCGGCAGGATGAAAATTATCTGATCTATTCAGAACTTAGTGAAGAAGGAAAGTTTTACCTGCATCTGTTCTGTGTCAATCCGGCAGGATGTCTGCAGGAATATATGGGGAAAGCAAATAGTACGATATTATTTTCGGCAACATTTCTTCCGATCAATTATTATAAAAAACTGTTATCTACAACAAAGGAAGACTATGCAATCTATGCGGAATCTCCATTTGAACCAGGCAAAAGATTATTGCTTCTGGGAAATGATGTCAGCACGAAGTATACCAGGCGAGGACCGGAGATGTACCGGAAGTATGCAGAATACGTGATGCATGTGATAAAAGGAAGAACAGGGAATTATATTGCGTTTTTCCCGTCTTATCGATTTCTGGAAAAAGTCTGGGAAGTATTCATGGAATTGCCACAGGAACAGATTGAAGTTGTAGTACAGTCCCAATATATGACGGAGCAGGAACGGGAAGAATTCCTGAAAAAATTCGAACAGGAAAGAGCACACAGCCTGATCGGTTTCTGTGTGATGGGTGGTGTCTTTTCAGAAGGAATTGATCTGACGGAAGATAAACTGATCGGGGCAATGATCATCGGGACAGGACTTCCGCAAGTGTGCCTGGAACGGGAACTTTTAAAGTATTATTTCGACCGGAAGAATCTGAACGGATTCGATTATGCTTACCTGTATCCGGGGATGAATAAGGTGTTACAGTCCGCAGGAAGAGTTATCCGGACCGATCAAGACAGAGGTGTGATCACACTGCTGGATGACCGGTTTATGGACAGACAGTGCCAGGAGGTGTTCCCGAGGGAGTGGAATGATTTCCAAATCTGTAACAGTGAAAATATTGAAGAAAAGATTGCAAAATTCTGGAAGGCGGAAGAACAGACAGATATGAAATAAGCAGCATTAAAAAGAAAAATACCATGAGGAACATATGCTCCTATGGTATTTTCCGTCATGCATCCGAAAGATGTATTAAAAATAAGATAAAAATTCCTGCGCGGCTTTGGATATCGGGACTTTCTCGTTATATGCGATGACAAGCTCCCTTTCCGGAAGTACTTCTTTTGTCTCGACAATGAAAAGCGAATCCGAATCGGAGGTCTGGGAAAGGCAGAAATCCGGAATAAATGCAATTCCAAGTCCGATGCGGGCAAGATCAATGAGAAGATCATTACTGCTGAGTTCAATCTCCGGAACCAGATCCAGCTGGTTCTGAAGAAACAGATTGTGCAGATATTCACTGGTTGTACTTTTTCTGTCCAGCATAAGGATCGGATAGTTCAGAAGTTCTTTGAAAGAGAGCTTCTTTCCTTTTAATTCCTCAAATGCCTTGTCTGCGATAAATACATCCTGAAAATCTTTGATTTTTTTTACATTCGGAACATTCCCGAGATAAGCATTCGGTGAATTGACAACGATCAGATCCACCTGTCCGGTCTCAAGGAGTTCTACACAGCGAATGGATGTCGCATTGGTAACTTTGATATGCGCTCCGGGAAATTCCCGGTGGAAACGTTCCAGATAAGGTACCAGAAAATACCGGCAGATTGTGTCACTGGCTCCGATATGAAGCTGTCCTCCGCGTGCGCCGACATCGAGGAGCTGGCTTTCGCCGCGCTTGATCAGGCTGATCGCCGGTTCGATGTGGCGCAGAAGGATCTCGCCTTCGGTAGTAAGACGGACTTTCTTGGTACTCCGGATGAATAAGGTCTGATCCAGCTTCTTCTCCAGTGCCTTGATGGACTGGCTGACAGCCGACTGTGAGATGAACAATTGCTTGGAGGCTTCCGAAAAGCTTAAGGTGGAAGCTACATAGTAAAATACTTTATATAATTCATAGTTAATATCCATGATAAGTCCTCCTAATGAATCTTAACTGTATTATAAGTGAAATGAAAGAAAATTACAACCGTATTTATAAATAGAAGTGTTATAATAATGAAAAGCAGGAGGAAAAAGACTTGAAGAAGCTAACAACGATTATATCTGTTACGGCCATGATGTGTGCAGTGATGGCAGCATTGATATTTAGTATATGGCTGGCCGTATATGGAGACAGTAATTACAGGTTTTATAAAAAAGAATATCAACGCTATGAAGTGACGGAAGATCTGGATATGAGCATAGACCATGTCATGTATGTGACAGAACATATGATGAATTATCTGATTGGGAAAGAGGAGGAGCTGTCGGTTGTGACGACAGTGGAAGGAAGAGAGCAGGATTTCTTTAATGAAAGAGACCGGCTGCATATGCGTGATGTCAGGAATCTGTTCCTGGGAGGAATGAAAGTCGGAGTAATCTGTCTGGCTGTGGCAGCAGTTATACTGGCGGTACTGAGAACACGGGAAGAAGACTGGAAGAGACTGTATTTCAGAACATATTCGATCGCACTGAGTGCCTGGCTGGTCATAGGCGTACTGCTGGGGATTGCATTCCGTGTAGATTTTACAACGTGTTTTACGATTTTTCATAAGCTGTTTTTTACCAATGATCTGTGGCTATTCGACCCGGAGACGGATTATATGATACGGATGCTGCCGGAAGGATTCTTTTTGGATATGGTGATCCGCATCAGTGAAGTGTTTGTTGCAGTGCTGCTTCTGATATGGATTGTATTGTTTTGGGGAAAAAGAAATTATAAAAAGGAAGAGAAAAAAGATGATTGATAAGTATAAGTTATAAAAGTGTTTAGATATATTAATTGTATTAAATAATGATTGTTGTGTTATACTAACAATAGAAAATGTGTAAAAATTCATTTGTGGAGGATTACTTATGAGCAATGTAAAAAGAGTGTACGTGGAGAAAAAATCAGGATTTGATGTACAGGCAAAGGAACTTAAGACCGAGATCCGAAGCTATCTTGGAATCAAAGACGTAGACAGCGTCCGTGTACTGATCCGTTACGATGTGGAAAACGTATCGGATGAGACATTTGAGAAAGCATGTAACGGCATCTTTTCTGAACCACCTGTAGATACATTATATAAAGAAGAATTTCAGGCAGAAGAAGGAAGCAAGATCTTTTCCGTAGAATTTCTTCCGGGACAGTTTGATCAAAGAGCAGATTCCGCTGTGCAGTGTATTCAGTTTATCAAAGAAGACGAGCAGCCGGTAATCCGTACTGCGACTACTTACGTGATCCATGGTGGAAACGGAACTGTTTCGGATGAAGAATTCGAAGCAATCAAAGAGCATTGTATTAACCCTGTAGATTCCAGAGAAGCACAGGAAGAAAAACCGGAGACACTGGTTACTGTATTCGATGAGCCGGCAGATGTAAAGATCTTTGACGGATTTAAAGATATGGAAGAAAGCAAACTGAAAGAATTATACGATTCTCTCGGACTTGCCATGACATTTAAGGATTTCCAGCATATCCAGAATTATTTTGCGTCAGAAGAAGACAGAGATCCTTCTATGACAGAGATCCGTGTTCTGGATACCTACTGGTCAGATCACTGCCGTCATACAACATTCTCGACAGAACTTACAGATGTTTCGTTCGGCGATGGTGATTACAGAGAGCCGATGGAAGCAACTTATAAACAGTATATCGCTGACCACAGTGAGATTTTCAAAGGAAGAGAAGATAAGTTTGTCTGCCTGATGGATCTTGCACTGATGGCAATGAGAAAATTAAAACGTGAAGGAAAGTTACAGGATCAGGAAGAGTCTGATGAGATCAATGCATGCAGTATCGTTGTTCCGATCGAGGTAGACGGAGTGGAAGAAGAGTGGCTTGTAAACTTTAAGAACGAGACACATAACCATCCGACAGAGATTGAGCCATTCGGTGGTGCTGCTACCTGCCTTGGAGGAGCTATCCGTGACCCATTGTCAGGACGTACTTATGTATATCAGGCAATGCGCGTGACAGGAGCCGCTGATCCTACCGTATCTGTAAAGGATACATTAAAAGGAAAGCTTCCACAGAAGAAACTGGTCAGAGAAGCAGCTCATGGATATAGTTCATATGGTAACCAGATCGGCCTGGCAACCGGAGCGGTAAAAGAAATCTATCATCCGAATTATGTTGCAAAACGTATGGAGATCGGAGCAGTGCTTGGAGCAGCACCGAGACGTGCGGTTATCAGAGAGACATCGGATCCTGGAGATATTATCATTCTTCTTGGTGGACGTACCGGACGTGACGGCTGCGGCGGAGCAACAGGATCTTCCAAAGTACATACAGAAGAGTCCATCGAAACATGCGGGGCAGAAGTGCAGAAAGGTAATGCACCGACAGAAAGAAAGATCCAGAGATTATTCAGAAGAGAAGAAGTCAGCAAGCTGATCAAGAAATGTAACGACTTCGGTGCAGGCGGAGTATCCGTTGCTATCGGAGAACTTGCAGACGGACTTCAGATCGATCTTGATAAAGTACCTAAGAAATATGCCGGTCTTGACGGAACAGAGATCGCAATCTCTGAATCACAGGAACGTATGGCAGTTGTTGTAGATCCAAAAGATGTAGATGAATTCATGAAATATGCATCCGAAGAGAACCTGGAGGCAACAAAAGTAGCAGTTGTAACAGAAGATCCAAGACTGGTACTTTCATGGAGAGGAAAAGAGATTGTAAATCTTTCACGTGCATTCCTTGACACCAACGGAGCACACCAGGAGACAACGGTAGCAGTTGACATCCCGAACAGAAAAGACAGTATCCTTGTAAGAGAAGATGTGAAAGATGTAAGAGAAAAATGGCTTGGCATGTTAAAAGACCTGAATGTATGCTCACAGAAAGGTCTGGTAGAGATGTTCGACGGATCGATCGGAGCAGCTTCTGTATTCATGCCGCATGGTGGAAAATATCAGAAGACAGAGACGCAGGCAATGGTGGCAAAACTTCCGGTATTAACAGGAGACTGCGATACTGTAAGTATGATGAGTTACGGATTTGATCCATATCTGTCAACATGGAGTCCATATCACGGAGCAATCTATGCAGTGACAGAATCTATCGCAAAGATCGTAGCAGCAGGCGGTGACTACAGCAAGATCCGTTTCACATTCCAGGAATACTTCCGTCGTATGACAGAAGATCCACACAGATGGAGCCAGCCATTTGCGGCACTTCTTGGTGCTTACAGTGCACAGCTTGGATACGGACTTCCTTCTATTGGTGGAAAAGACAGTATGTCAGGAACGTTTGAAGACATTGATGTACCGCCGACACTGGTATCTTTCGCAGTAGACATTGCAAAAGAGAAAGACATTATTTCACCGGAACTTAAGAAAGCCGGAGATAAACTTGTATGGCTTCGCATTGAGACGGATAATTACGATATTCCTGTATACGGAAAGGTTATGGATCAGTATGGTAAGTTTACCGAAGATATCCACAGCGGCAAGATCGTAGCAGCTTATGCATTAGACAGACATGGTATCGCGGCAGCAGTCAGCAAGATGGCTTTCGGTAACGGCATGGGTGTGAAGATTGAGCATAATGTAGATGCAAGAGATTTATTTGCACCGGCATTCGGAGATATCATTGCAGAAGTACCTGCAGATAAGGTGTCTGAACTTGGAATTACCTATACCGTGATCGGTGAAGTGACAGATCATGCGGCAATCGAATATAAAGATGTGAAGATCGCATTAGAAGAGGCAGTATCTGCATGGGAAGAGACGCTGGAAAAGGTATTCCCGACCAATTCCGGAGCGGAAGGACAGGACGAGAAGGTGGAGACAGGATTATATGATACATCAGATATCTATATCTGCAGCCACAAGATTGCGCAGCCAACAGTATTTATCCCGGTAATGCCTGGAACAAACTGTGAGTATGACAGTGCGAAAGCATTTGAAAGAGCAGGAGCAAAGGTGATTACAAAGGTATTCAGAAATATGAGTGCATCTGATATCGTTGATTCGGTAGAAGTATTCGAAAAAGCAATCGGACAGTCACAGATCATTATGTTCCCTGGCGGATTCAGTGCAGGTGATGAACCAGACGGATCAGCAAAATTCTTCGCAACAGCATTCCAGAATGCGAAGATGAAAGAAGCAGTAGAAAAATTACTGAATGAGCGTGACGGACTGGCACTTGGTATCTGTAACGGATTCCAGGCACTGATCAAGCTTGGTCTGGTACCAGGTGGAAAGATCACAGGACAGTTACCGGATTCACCGACTCTTACATACAATACGATTGGACGCCATATCTCCAAGATGGTCTATACAAAAGTGGTAACGAATAAATCTCCATGGCTTAGAGAGGCAGAGCTTGGCGGCGTATATACAAACCCTGCATCTCACGGAGAAGGAAGATTTGTTGCAAATAAAGAGTGGCTGGACAGATTATTTGCAAATGGACAGGTTGCAACACAGTACTGTGATCCGGAAGGAAATATCACGATGGACGAAGAATGGAATGTCAACGGTTCTTACTGTGCAATCGAAGGTATTACAAGCCCGGATGGACGTGTACTTGGCAAGATGGCACACTCAGAAAGAAGAAACAGAAGCGTGGCAATGAACATTTACGGAGAACAGGATATGAAGCTCTTCGAATCCGGAGTAAAATACTTCAGATAATGAAACAGACAGAGAGAAGAGCAGAATTCTATGTATTGTGATAAATGCAATTCAGAGTGCGTTCTGTTTCAAAAAAATGAATAAAATACAAGAAAAAGCACAAAACCCTTGCAAAATCTGCAAGGGTTTTGTAAAAAGTTGCAAAAATAACAAAAAACTGTAAAAATATCTTGCCAGATACACTTGTTTGCTTTACAATAGTAAAGGACAAAGGCGTCAGGGAAAAACAGATGGCGTAAGTCATCTGCTTTTTTATAGTAAAGTATGCCTTTGAAAAGGATACGTATATTATTTAGGAGGTAGAAAGCTATGTCATATGTTGATGAAGTACTGGAGAAAGTAGTAGCTAAGAATCCTGCAGAGCCAGAATTCCACCAGGCAGTAAAAGAGGTATTAGAGTCATTAAGAGTTGTTGTAGAGGCTAACGAGGAGAAATTCAGAAAAGACGCTCTTCTTGAAAGACTTGTTGAACCTGAAAGACAGATCAAATTCCGTGTTCCATGGGTAGACGATAAAGGACAGGTTCAGGTTAATACAGGATACCGTGTACAGTTTAACAGCGCAATCGGACCATACAAAGGAGGATTACGTCTGCACCCATCTGTAAACCTTGGTATCATCAAATTCCTTGGATTTGAGCAGATCTTCAAGAACTCACTGACAGGACTTCCGATCGGCGGAGGTAAAGGTGGTTCTGACTTCGATCCTAAGGGAAAATCAGACAGAGAAGTAATGGCATTCTGCCAGAGCTTTATGACAGAACTTTGCAAATATATCGGAGCTGACACAGATGTTCCTGCAGGAGACATCGGAACAGGTGCAAGAGAGATTGGTTACATGTTCGGTCAGTACAAGAGAATCAGAGGCCTGTATGAAGGTGTTCTGACAGGAAAAGGATTAAGCTACGGCGGATCTTTAGCAAGAACAGAAGCTACAGGATATGGACTTCTCTACTTAACAGAAGAATTATTAAAGATCAACGGAAAAGACATCAAGGGAATGACAGTTGCAGTTTCCGGAGCTGGTAACGTTGCAATCTATGCAATCCAGAAAGCTCAGCAGCTTGGAGCGAAAGTTGTAACAGCAAGTGATTCTACAGGATGGGTATATGATCCGGACGGAATCGACGTTGCAGCATTAAAAGAAATCAAAGAAGTAAAACGTGCAAGACTGACAGAGTACAAGAACTACCGTCCTAATTCAGAATATCATGAAGGACGCGGTGTATGGTCTGTTAAGGTTGACCTTGCTCTTCCATGTGCTACACAGAACGAACTTCACCTTGAAGATGCAAAACAGTTAGTTGCTAACGGATGCGTAGCTGTATGCGAAGGTGCGAACATGCCTACTACATTAGAAGCAACACAGTATCTGCAGGAGAATGGTGTGATCTTTGCACCTGGTAAGGCTGCAAATGCCGGTGGTGTTGCTACATCTGCACTTGAGATGTCACAGAACAGTGAGAGACTTAGCTGGACATTCGAAGAAGTAGATGCAAAACTGAAGAACATCATGGTAAACATCTGCCACAACATGGACGATGCTGCAAAACGTTACGGAATGGAAGGTAACTATGTTGCCGGAGCTAACATTGCAGGATTTGAGAAAGTTGTAGATGCTATGACAGCTCAGGGAATTGTATAAAAAACACTAAAATATTTGGAAAGTCCCGGATTTACGGGGCTTTCTTTTTGCATAACAGGAATTTTATTTCCTGTTATGCAAAAAGTCTCCGGCAGAATCAGTACTTTATGTTCAAAAGATTTTCCACTTATTAAAAAAGTAATTGAATTTTATGCAAAAAAGAGTATAATATAAACGACTAATGTTATCATGATAACATTGAAAAGCGTGCGGGAAATTTTATACAGAAAGGATGAAAAAAATGGGCTCAAAAATGGAAGTGTCTGAGGCGGAAATCCAGAAAGTCTACCACAGGGATTGCATTCTTCTGGCAGGGTTTGCAATATTTATGTGGTGTATTTTAAGTACGATATTACGACAGGCTTTACAGGTAGCGGGAGATTCGACTACAAGAACAATTATGATTTGTATTGCGTTGGTGACTGGAAGTGCATTGTCCCTCGGACTTTTTGCAGTTTACAGACACTTAAAAAGAAACAAAGATGTGATTTATAAAGAGGATCTTGAAAATTTGAAATTGCAGAAGAAAGATGCGTAGCAGGAGTGACAGAAGATGGAAAATAAAAAAGAAACGAAAAAAGAAAAAATAATGCAAGTGATAGATGTGTTTTTCGTAATGATCCTATGCTTTGTGGTTTTGCTTGTGACGATGCTTTTTCAAAATCTTGCAGGTGTCAAGGAGGCAGGAAAAGCATATGTGATCCAGGCATCTACACTGGTGCCGGTTGTAGTTGCGCTGGCAGCATATGTAACATTTCTTGTGAAAAGAAGCAAAAAAGATTTAAAGGAAATTATTGAACTGGAATATAGCGAAAAGGAGCAGGAACAGGTATGAGCATATGGACAATTATAAATATTGCAGCATGGGTATTATGTGCAGTATTTCTTTATTTGATTTTGAGTGATCTAATAAAAGTGGAAAAAAGGAACAGAGAAGAGAAAAAGCTTGAAAAGAAAGACTAAGAGGCATACTTATGGAGAAAGAAAAGACAAATGAAAAGAGTCAGGGACTTTCGAAAGTTCTTGGACCAATGCATATCTGGGCTCTTGGAGTAGGAATTGTACTTGTTGGAGAGTTCATGGGATGGAATTTTACGGTCGCAAAAGGAGGATCGATTGGTTCTGTTATTGCACTTTGGACGGTAGCCATGCTTTATGTCATGATCGTGATGATGAATACGGAGATGGGTTCTGTCATGCCGGAGGCAGGCGGACAGTATACAATGGCGAAATATATGCTTGGACCTTTAGCTGCATTTAACGTAGGGCTGATGCTTGTGCTGGAATATGCAATGCTGGAAGCAGCCGATGTTCTGGTCGTTGGACAGATACTTGAATCATTGAACCCGAATGTGAAAGCGCTGCCGTTTATCATATTAAGTCTGCTTGTGCTGACATATATGAATTACCGTGGTGTCTATGCAACCTTGACCCTGAATTTTGTGATTACGGCAGTTGCATTTGTGACGATATTTATTTTATTGTTTTCAACAAGTTTTTATGATCCACAGATGACTTTGATTAATTTGAAAAAAATGACAGATGGACTTCCATATGGTTATCTTGGAATTATTGCAGCCATGCAGTTTGCAGTCTGGTTTTTTCTGGGAATCGAAGGAGGAGCACTGGCGGCAGAAGAATGCAGGTCTACCAGTAGAGCTCTGCCACTGGGAACTATGATAGGTTTGTCTGTGCTGCTGATTGGTGCTACTACAACATGGTTTGTGTGCTCAGGTCTTGTCCCGGCAGAAAAGCTTGGTGAGTCTGCATATCCGTTGTATGACGCGGCATTGGCAACTGGAAAATTATATGTTATCATTGCATTGTTTGTTGGTACGATCATGGCGTGTCTGGCTTCAGCAAATGGCTGCATTAACGATGCAAGCAGAGCTTGGTTTGCAATGTCAAGAGATGGGCTGATCCCGCCTATATTTGCAAAGACACATCCGAAATATAAGACACCGTACCGGGCAACTGTATTTTTACTGCCGATATCTATGGCATTTGCATTTACAGGAATGTTGGATCAGGTTGTTACATTTTCTATATTTTCAGCGTTGATAGTATATGTGCTGACAGTGATCATGATGTTCCGGTTCCGGAAAATGTATCCCCTTGGAACGATTGAGCGTGGATATGTTGCACCAATCCATCCGGTACCTGCATTGATCGCAGCAGTGTTGATCGGTATAACGCTGCTGGGTATGTATCTGGGTTATTGGATAAATATACTAGGCGGAGTTGCTTTTTATTTCCTGGCATCTGTCTGGTTCTTGAAAAGGAGACTGAAGTTTATAGATAAATCACAGTTCTTAAAAGCCGGTACTCAGAAGTGGCCGAAACCGAAGGAATTATAATCGGAAGATTGTACTTTAATATTTTTATTTTACGAAATTCATACAATTTTCATAATATAAAACTGGAATAATCAGACAAAAACTGTTACCATATAAAAGAAAATTGAATTCGATATTGACAGAATGGAGGAATGATTATGGAACAAGTGAAACGGCCGAAAAAACCGTTGATGTTTTATTATACGATTGTGCTGATTATCCTGATATTATTTAACATTATTGCGATGCCTTACATAAAGGAAAAGCAGATCAAAGATGTAGATTATGGAACATTTATCTCTATGACCGAGAAAAAGGAGATAAAAAAAGTAGAATTGCAGCAACAGGATAATACGATCTTATTTACAGGAAAAGACGGGAAGACTATTTACAAAACGGCGATGGTCAATGATCCGGATCTGACGAAACGATTATATGAAGCGGATGTTTCTTTTTACGGAGAAGAAATTGATCAGTCATCTCCGATCCTGGTTAATATTTTATCCTGGGTGCTTCCAATCTTGTTTTTTGTGGCATTGGGAGAATACATGTCCAGAAAATTGTTGAAGCGGGCTGGTGGGGAAAATGCCATGTCTTTCGGAATGAGAAAAAGCAGTGCGAAGATTTATGTGAAATCATCCGAGGGAATCCGTTTCCGTGATGTTGCAGGTGAAGATGAGGCGAAAGAGAATTTAAGCGAGATTGTAGAATATCTTCATAACCCGGCCAGATATAAAGAAATCGGAGCATCGATGCCGAAAGGAATTCTTCTTGTAGGACCTCCGGGAACAGGTAAGACGATGCTTGCAAAAGCAGTTGCCGGTGAGGCAAATGTTCCATTTTTCTCCATGTCCGGTTCTGAATTTGTAGAGATGTTCGTTGGTATGGGTGCATCAAAGGTGCGTGATCTGTTCCAACAGGCAAAAGAAAAAGCACCATGTATTGTGTTTATTGATGAGATAGATGCAATCGGTAAGAAGCGGGATGGACAGATAGGTGGAAATGATGAACGTGAGCAGACCTTGAATCAGTTGCTGACAGAGATGGATGGATTTGAAGACAACACGGGCGTGATCATTCTTGCGGCAACGAACCGTCCAGAATCCCTGGATCCGGCTCTTTTAAGACCGGGACGGTTCGACAGACGTGTGCCGGTAGAACTTCCTGATCTGAAAGGAAGAGAAGATATCCTGAAGGTTCATGCAAAAAAAATAAAAGTTGGTGATAATGTAGATTATAATAAAGTGGCACGTATGGCTTCCGGAGCTTCTGGAGCGGAACTTGCTAATATTGTAAATGAAGCAGCACTTCGTGCAGTTCGTGACAACCGTAAATTTGTAACGCAGGAAGATTTGGAGGAGAGTATTGAGGTTGTTATCGCCGGATATCAGAAGAAAAATGCGATCCTGACAGATAAAGAAAAGCGTATTGTGGCATATCATGAAATCGGGCATGCGCTTGTGGCTGCAAAACAGACTAATTCAGCTCCGGTACAGAAGATTACCATTGTTCCCAGAACGTCGGGGGCTCTTGGCTATACGATGCAGGTCGAGGAAGGCAATCATTATCTGATGACAAAAGAAGAAATCCTGAATAAGATCGCGACTCTTACAGGAGGAAGGGCAGCGGAAGAAATTGTGTTTGGTTCAGTCACGACGGGAGCTTCCAATGATATTGAACAGGCAACCAAGCTTGCAAGGGCTATGATCACAAGATATGGAATGACGTGTGATTTTGATATGGTTGCAATGGAAGTGCAGACGAATCAGTATCTGGGCGGAGATTCTTCCCTGACCTGTTCGGCAGAGACGCAGACAAAGATTGATGAGAAGGTTGTGGAAGTTGTTCGAAGTGAACATGAAAAAGCAGCTGGAATATTGATGGAGAACAGAGAAAAACTGGACGATCTGGCAAGGTATCTGTATGAGAAAGAAACGATTACAGGAGA
>OLPQ01001493.1_pt1 | contig 16504 bp, 15 predicted proteins | sample 1672451 | NCBI WGS metagenome assembly OLPQ01 (sample SAMEA3136687, study PRJEB25190) | human gut metagenome | biome: human gut; feature: human-associated habitat; material: faeces | place: Austria | collected 2013
TGTACTTGGTTAGGATTTTTTCTGCCGCCCGCTGTGCGGGATTCAGGCAGGAAAACTTTCCTTCTCCACGACTGCGAATCACGTCAAAACATATGTCAAAATAAGTCCTTTCCATTTCATCGAGAAATCACCACCCGATGTTGCGCGTATCTGCGAAGACTGGTTGAATGTGTTTCGATTGACAGTCCCGTCTTCCGGACCTTGGCGGAGGCTGAAAGAGGGGCGAAGGGAACGGAATTCCCGATATAATCAGATTTTGATTGACAATGTCCTCAGATCGTTTTATGATCAATAATGTGTTCCTTATCGGAAAAAGGGCAGGAGGGGCTTGGCTTGATGACTTCGCGGGAATTTGCAGAATTGATCGGCGTATCGCAGGCGACCGTTTCGCGGGCGCTTAACGGTCGTTCTTCCGTATGCGAAAAAACGAGAATCTATATTGAAAAGAAGGCGGAGGAATACGGTTTTGTGCTCAATTCGCAGGCGCGCAGTCTCAAAACCAGCAAAACGAATACGATCGGGGTGCTTTTTCCGCTCAACTTTGACAGCTTGAGCAAAAACCTGATGTTTACGCATATCTTCGATCAGCTTCAGCGCGAGCTGAGCCGCAGAAGCTATGATATTATGATCGTTTACGATCACGATCCGGAAATGAAGAGCAATACCTTTGAGCGCGTGATCCGCAGCGGCAAGCTCGATGGTCTGATCAACTTCAGGCCGCAGCTCTTGCAGCGCGAAATTGATTTGATCGAGAAACTTCGGATTCCGTTTGTCTCGCTGCATAGCGCCTTGCAGGAAAGCTCGATGCTGCATCAGCTGATGATTGATGAAGAAAACGCAGGCTTTCAGATTGGGGCGTATCTGGGCGGTCAGGACGTCAGCCGATACGTCTATATGGCGGTGGACGACGAGCCGCCGGAGCGAAGCGCGCGTCTGCATGGCTATATGAAGGGGCTGGCCTCTGCGGGCAAAGCGCTCGGGGAGGATTCCATTCTGACCGCGGAACGCTCTCCCGAAGCGGCGTATGAAGCGGTGATGGCGAGCAGCGCGATGTTCTGCCGGGAGCGGACGGGCATTTTTGTCTATAACGACATGATGGCGCTGGGCGTGCTCAACGCGCTGCGCGAGCTCGGTGTGGCGGTTCCCGATCAGGTGCAGGTCTTCGGCATGGACGATATTCCGCTGGCCTCATGGTTTACGCCCCGGCTGAGCACCATGCGTTCCCCCGTGCGCCAGATGGTCGGGGACGGATGCGACCTTCTGATCGGGTTGATCGAGGGCGAAGAAATTGCGCCCCGAACGACGTACTATCAGGCGCAGATGGTATTGAGAGACACGACGCGATAAAAAATAAATAAATTTTTCGATCACGCCTTTTACAGTATTGACAAGTGCATGAAGGCGTGATATATTATTGCTGACAAATGAATACGTATGCAAAATATGAAAAGTGACAAATACTCAGAAATGCATACGTAAACACCGTGAAAAATGCTGAATGTGTGCGCGACGGTACAAGGATGTATCGGCGGCGTGTCGGGTGCGAATCAAACCGCTCCGCTTATGGAGAGGGCGGTTGAAAAATAAGGAGGCTCCTATGATGAAGAAGCTTGTCTCTCTCGTTCTGGCTCTCATGCTCTGCCTGAGCTGCGTTTCCGCTCTGGCGGCCGAGGCCTGGACCGTCACCTGCCCGTGGGCTCCGTCCGGCGTTGCCGCGATGGTCAACCAGAAGGCCGCGTCGCTTTCCACCACCTACAGCCAGGATTATGTCCTCGTTGCCAACGCTGAAAAGGGTGACACCGCCACCATCAATAGCTGGCTGACCAAGTACACCGAGGCCGATCCGCAGATGTGCTTCATCGGCGAAGGCATGTTCGGCATCACTGCGATCCTCGATCCGGAACGCATGAACTTCACCTACGACGATTTTGAGTATGTTGAAAACCTCTATTCCTCCATCTTCGTCGCCAGCGCCCGCAAGGAGCTGGGCATCACCTCCATCGACGCGCTGAAGGCGTATCTGGAGGAGGGCAACCAGATCATGGTCGGCACCAACGGCGCCACCGGTTCTGAGGCTTTCCTGGCCGCCGCGCTGATCGGCGCGATGGGCTACGGCGATCAGTTCTACCTGATTCCGTATGAGTCTGCCGCTGAGGCCGCTCAGGCTGTGGCGCGCGGCGAGGTGGATATCGCCGTTTCTCACCAGAGCCAGATTCTGGAAACGTGGCAGCAGGGCGGCGTTGACGTCTTTGCGGCGTTTGACGGCGAGCCCATCGCGCAGGGTCCGTTCAAGGGCGTTGAGGGCGTCGGCCAGTATGGCTATCCGTACTTCCGCAACCGCTGCTTCATCTTCGCCAAGGCCGGCGCTGACGAGCAGAAGATCGCGGATCTCAAGGCGCTCTACGCGCAGATCCTCACCGACGAGGAGATGGTCGATTGGCTGAACAACACCATGCTGCTGGAAGCCGACATGATGACCGAGGAAGAGGTTATCGCGCATATCGACAACGTGAAGAATATCGTCGACGAGTACTACGATCTGGTTGCCGAGTAATTCGCGGGCTTACGATCGGGCAATGCAGGGAAGGTCTTGCATTGCCCGTTTTACGTCAGTCCCGACCGCTGAGTAACATGACCGTGATGGGGAGAATTTGGTATGGGTAACGAGAAAATGGGGCTTGTCGCGAGCGTCGACGCGAAGCTGGACGCCATCGGGGACAAGCTGAAAAAGAAGGAATGGAAGGTGCCGACCGATCTGCTGGGCGGCGTGCTCTTTCTGATCTTCGGGCTTGTGATGCTCTGGCTGATTCCGCAGCAGATCGAGATCAAGAAGAAGGAACTGGTCAACGGGCGAGCCTTTCCCAACCTGCTGATGTATGTGATGATCGCCTGTTCGATCATCCTGATCGTGCAGCAGGTTATCAAGCTGGCGCGCAGGCAGAAGGTCAAGCTGACGACCGTTAACCTGCTGGTTGAGGTCAAGGCGCTGCTGATCTTTCTGGCGATGATTGTCTTTTATTTCGTCGCGAAGACGAGCGGCAATTTCGCCGTGGGCTCCGCTGTCTTCGGCGTGCTGATGCTTTTTATTTTCCGCTGCAAAAAGCCGCTGTATTACGCCGTCGTGATCGCTGCCGCGGTGGCCATCTGGGCCGTGTTCCGCTTTGGCTTGGGCGTGCTGTTCTGATAGGGAGGGAAAAGACATGCTTGAATTTATCGTTCCTGCTCTGCAGAACTTGTTGACGATTGAAAACCTGATCTGGATCAATCTGGGCGTTTTTATTGGCAGCGTGTTCGCCGCAATTCCGGGGCTGACCGTCATTCTGTGCATCATCCTGTTCCTGCCGTTTACTTACCAGATGACGGCGATTCCGGGCATGATGTTCCTGCTGGGCATTTACTGCGCGGGCGGCTACGGCGGCAGCGTCAGCGCCATCCTGATCAACACGCCGGGCACGCCGCACGCCGCGGCGACCATGCTGGACGGCTATCCGCTCAACCAGAAGGGGCGCACCAAGGCGGCGCTGAAGATTGCGCTGTACGCCTCCACCTTCGGCGGCATTTTCTCCGCGCTGATGCTGCTCTTCCTCGCGCCGCAGGTGGCCAAGGTCGCCGCGATGCTGGGCACGGCAGAATACTTTTTGGTGTGTTTGTTCGGCCTGACCATCATCGCCGGAATTTCCGGCGACAGCCTGAGCAAGGGCGTGATGGCGGCCTGCCTCGGTCTGCTGGTCTCCTGCATCGGCGCAGACCCGATGACAAGCCGTGCGCGCCTGACCTTCGGCGTGGAGCGCCTGTATCTGGGGCTTGACCTCGCGATCTGCCTCATCGGTCTGTTTGCGCTTGTGCAGGTGATGACCAAGGCGGAGAAAAAGGAAGACCGCCTGATTCTGGATACGTCCAAAATCGGAGACGGTCTGGATATCACGAAGGAAGAAAAAAAGCGCATGCTGCGCCCGATGCTTGTGTCTTCCATTATCGGCACCATCATCGGCATCATTCCGGGCACCGGCGCATCCATGGCCTCGTGGTTCAGCTATGACCGCGCGCGCTCCATGTCCAAGCATCCGGAGGAATTCGGAAAGGGTTCCGTCGAGGGCATTGCCGCCGCGGAATCCGCCAACAACGCCGTCACCGGTGCGACGCTGATTCCGCTGCTGACGCTGGGCATTCCGGGCGACGGCTGCGTGGCCATCATGCTATCCGCGCTGATGATCAACGGCCTCAATCCGGGGCTGTCCCTCTTCACGGAGCAGGGCGATATCATGTATGCCATCATGCTCGGCCTCATTCTGGTCAACGCATTCATGTTCGTGCAGGGCAAGTTCCTGACCAATCTCTTCGCCAAGGTCGTCTCCGTTCCGCAGGAGATTTTGACCCCGATCATCGTCATGTTCTGCTTTGCGGGCGCGTTCTCCGTCAACAAGAGCTACTTTGACGTGCTGGTTGCGCTCGTGTTCTGCGCCGTGGCGTGGCTGCTGCGCAAGATTGATTTCCCGGCGGTGCCGATTCTGCTGGGTCTGGTGCTTGGCAAGATGGCGGAGACCAACTTCCGCCGCGCGCTGATGGTTTCGCGCGGCAGCTATTCCATCTTTGTATCCAGCCCGTTCTGCATTGCGTTCCTTGCGCTGACCGCGCTGGTCATCGGCTCTGTGGCATTCAACAAGATGAAAGCGAGGAAAAAGAAAAATGGCTAATCGCCCGAATATCATCTTTTACTTTACGGATCAGCAGCGCGCCGATACCTGCGGCTGTTATGGCCAGAAGCTGGATATCACGCCGCGCCTTGACCAGTTGGCGAGCGAAGGCGTGAAGTTTGAATGGGCGTTTTCCCCGCAGCCGGTGTGCGGCCCCTGCCGCGCGCTGTTCCAGACGGGCAAATACCCCACCGAGACGGGCTGCTTCCGTAACAACGTGATGCTGCCCGCCAACGTGAAGACGTTGGGCAGCTATATCGAGGAGGCGGGCTATGAGACCGCCTATATCGGCAAGTGGCATTTGGCCAGCGACGGCGAGCTGGAGAAGAAGCCGACGATCGATCACACGATCACCGCGATTCCGAAGGAGCTGCGCGGCGGCTACACCGGCTTCTGGCGCGCCAGCGACGTGCTGGAATTTACGTCCCACGGCTACGACGGGTATGTGTTTGACGAAAACAACAACCGCATCGACTTCAAGGGCTACCGCGCGGACTGTATCACGGATCTGGCGCTGGAATTCTTTGACCAGTACGACGGGCAGAAGCCGTTCTTTATGACGATTTCCCACATCGAGCCGCATCATCAGAACGACCACAAGCACTACGAAGGTCCGGTCGGCTCGAAGGAAAAATACGCGAATTACGAAGCGCCCGCGGATTTGGCCGCGCTGGGCGGCGATTACAAAGAGGAATATCCGGATTATCTGGGCGCGTGCGCGGCGCTGGATCGAAATCTGGGCAAGGTGATCGACCGCCTGAAGAAGGAAGGACTGTACGAAAACACGGTCATCATCTTCGGAGCGGATCACGGTTCCCATTTCAAGACCCGCAATCGCGACGGCCACCTCAACGGCTATGACGATTATAAGCGCTCCGGCCACGACGCGGCGCTGCGCGTGCCGCTGGTCATCGCAGGCGGCCCGTTCAAGGGCGGAAAGGTGGAGGAGCAGATCGTCTCTACGGCCAGCCTGCCCAAGACGATTCTCGCGCTGGCGGGCGTCGATGTGGGCGACAAGATGATCGGCGAAAACCTCGCGGACGTTGTGGCGGGCAATACGCCGAACCGTGTCAACGAGGCCTTTGCGCAGATCAGCGAAAGCCGCTGCGGCCGCTGCATCCGCACGCCGGATTTCCTGTATGCCGTGTATGCGCCGGGCGTGAACGGCGGCGAAGCCGCTGCGGCGGACGTTTACGCCGACGATTATCTGTATGATCTCAGGGTAGACCCTGTTCAGCTCAATAACGTCGTCGCTGATCCGGCTTATGCCGAGGCCAAGGCGATGCTCCGCGGCCGCCTGCTTGACTGGATCAAGCGCGCCGAAGGCGCTGAGCCGACCATTGTTGACTGAGTAAGCCCCCGTGCCGCTTCGTTTCTAAATTGAGCCTGCAAAGCAAGCGCTTTGCAGGCTCAGTCTGTTTTTTGGAGCGCCTTAGCCATTTCCCGCATACGGGGATAGGCATATTCAAAGAATGCGGCGTGTACGCCGCACCAACGGTTCAGTCCGGTTTCGGGAATACGTTCACGCTTGCAGCCGTTGCGGCACAGGGAATACCAGCGGCATGCGCGGCAGGCGGCGGGGACGGGCAGAGATTCCGCGAGGAAGGCCTGTTCCCGCTCACCCGTGAGCATTCGCCGGAGAGAATCGTCGGAAATGCTGCCGAGCTTCCAGGCGTCCAGCGCGTAGAAATCGCAGGGATAGACGCTTCCGTCGCTTTCGATGACAAGGCTCGGACCGCAGCGCCCGACCATCGCGCAGTTTTCCGGCGGCATGCCCATGAGCATGGCGATCCAGTTGTCAAAATTGCGGATGGAGACGGGGCGTCCCTCGGTGTAAGCCAGATGATAGCGGTCAAAGGTTTCTTTCAGAAAGGCGAGATAGGCTTCGCCGCTCAGGGAGTAATCCCGCGTCTGCCCGTCCAGGCCGTCGAGGCAGGGGATGAATTGGATGTATTCATACGGAGCCAGCGCATCAAAGACCTCGGACGGACGCTTGGCCACTTCGCCGTTGACGACGCACAGCACGTTGACGCTTACGCCGGCCTCGCGCAGGCGCTCAATGGTCTTGCGGACGACGGACGCGGTAGGGCGACCCGCCGCGTCGGGGCGCATCAGGTCATGCGTCTGCGCCGTTCCATCCAGCGAAACGCCGACGAGAAAATGTTCTTTGGCAAAGAAGGCGATCATTTCGTCGGAAAGGTCATAGCCGTTGGTCTGCACCGCGTTGGTTATGCGAAGGGCGCGCGTGTTGTATTTTTGCTCAAGCTGAACGAGCCGCTCAAAAAAAGGGAGGCCGATCAGCGTGGGCTCGCCCCCCTGAAACAGAAAATGCGCGGCGGAATCGGCGGAACGGATGACGCGACGCACCGTGACGTCGAGCAGCGCGTCGCTCATGCGGGGGGATATGGCGACCTCGCGGCGCTTCATTTCGTCGGCATAGAAGCAATAACGGCACCGCATGTTGCAGGCGCCGGATACGGGCTTAATCATCACGGTAATCGGCGGCATAAACGATTCTCCCTTGGCATGTGAAATGATACGGTTCCATTATAGCATATTTCTCAAGGGCGATAAAGCGAAAATGGAATAACGCGAGCATTGAGATGATGAATCCAAACTTCAGCGGTGCGGATTCGTAGATTCTTCTGCCGGGGGCGCGCCTGTGTTTTGATGCCTAGCCTGTGACGAAGGTTTACGATGCGAAGCAATCGTATCATCTGCTGATGTGCCGAACGATAAGACGCTTCAATCGGCCTCCTCGGAGGCGGGCTGATTGGTCATAATGCGGATGATCTCGCGATCGGTTTCACGCATGCCGAGCCGACCGAGGCGGCCGATGTTGCGAATGGTTTCCTCCACACCTTTGGTAACGATGCCGTCACCGCCGCGGAACTGCTGTCCGCTGCGGAACATGCTGTAACCGACGAGACCCGCATCCACGGCGGCGGAGATTTTAGCCGCGCAGGAGGCTTTTGCACCGTCGCAGATCATGCCCGAGACAATGGCCAGCGAATTGACAAGCGTATGCGCGATTTCGCGGAATCCGCCGCCGTGGAGATAGGCGATGGCGGCGCCTGCGCTGCATCCCGCGCTGACAGCGCCGCAATAGGCGCTCAGCCGGCCGATGCCGGTTTTGAGATGGATGGTCAGCAGGTCGGAAAGAAGCACGGCGCGCACCATTTGGTCGCGGCTGACATTCAACTCCTTGGCATATTCCACCACCGGGACGGAGGCGGTGATGCCTTGATTGCCGCTGCCGGAGACGATGATGACCGGCATTTCGCAACCGCTCATGCGCGCGTCGGAGCCTGCCGCGGCCATATAACGGGCGCGGGAATAGATGCCGACGCCGTAATGCTCCTTGAGCACGGAGCCGATATTCGCGCCCCAGCTATGCCGCATGCCTTCTTCAGCGATGGCGTAGTTGTAGTCGATCTGGCGCTCGATCAGCGCCCGAACGTCTTCCAAATTGCAGGTGGAGGCGAAGTCGAGCACCTCTTCTACGGACAGGCAGGAGCGATCCGTCAGCATGTCACGCGCGCTGTCGGATAGCACCTCGCCGCTCTGAAACAGCACTTCGCCGTTTTTCTCGATATAGACGATATGCGTGTGATAATCCGAAATGCGGAGCTTGACATGATTGTTTCCGGCGCGAAGGGTAATCAAGATATCGAAGACTTTGTCGCCTTCAGCAGGTTTGACGACGATGGGGTGATCGGCCAGATACGCGCGAATTTCGGCACGCTGCGCGGGCGTTACCTCGCTGATGACCTCTAGAATTTTGTCGGATTGGCCTGCGACGATGCCGGCCGCAGCCGCCGCTTCGATGCCCTTGAGGCTGTTGGTGTTGGGCACGACGACGCTCTTGACGTTTTTGATGATGTTGCCGCTGGCCTCCACCAGAACGGATTCCGGCAGTACGCCCAGAAGCTCGCGAGCCTTAGCCGCGCCGTATGCGATGGCGATCGGCTCGGTGCAGCCCGTTGCCGGAACGAGCTCTTCCTGCAAAATTTTCAGGTAGTTGCCGTAACGGGGATCAGATGAAAGCATAACCGTACCTCCTGAACAATGATGTTAAAGTATGGTGAGTTCTTTGGAAAGCGTATTGAGACTTTGAACGCCGTTTTCGCCCATGACCAGCAGATAATGCCCGTTCATGGCAGCCAATTTCACTCTTTTCAAATCTGAGTAGAGGATGATATCCTCATTTTATCAAATCCTTTGTTTCCCCGTCAACCGCAAAGGCGGGCGGCGCGCACAAAAAATGGGGAAATGACCGAAGGAAAGAGCGGATAGACAGATAGGTGAAAATATGTTACAATTATCGTATCAAAAAAATGGGCGACAATGCCTGTAAAGGTGAGCAAGGCCATGAGAAATAACGAATTAAGGGGCCCGACGGCCATTGATACGGATATCATTCCATCCGACAGCGAGCACGTTTTTGCCCAAGAAGCGCTCTATCAGGAAGCGATGATGCGCTATCATTGCGCGATTTTGGAGATGCGCACCAAGCTGGAGGTGCTCTCCAAGGACATGACGGTGCGGTATCGGAGAAACCCGATCGAGTTTATCGAAAGCAGGCTGAAAAAGCCGTCCTCCATCGCGCGAAAGCTCAAGAAGATGGGGCTTGAGGTGACGGTGGACAACATGACGCAGCACCTGTCGGACATCGCGGGGATTCGCGTGCTGTGCGCGTACATCGACGACATCTATGAAATCGCGCGGATGCTGGCGCGGCAGAAGGACGTTCGGATCATCACGGTCAAGGACTATATCAAAGTGCCGAAGGACAACGGATACAGGAGCTATCACCTGATCGTCGAAATCCCGGTGTATTTCAGCGACAAGGTGCGGCCTGTTCGCTGCGAAATCCAGATTCGCACGATTGCGATGGACTTCTGGGCGACGCTCGACCACGATATGCAGTATAAAAAGCAGGTGGAGGACAGCGAGGCCATCATGCGGGAGCTGCGGGAATGTGCCGACGTGATCCATCAGACGGACGAAAAGATGATGCGGCTGCGCGAGAGAATCCACCGAATCGACCCGGAATAAACGACGGATAAATTTAACAAAAAGCAAAATATAGTTGACAATTCGGCGCGACGCGCATATAATGGTTTTGCCGCCGGAGGTTTATGCTTGAAAAGAGGAAAAGCCCCTGCTATAATGGGCGGTGACGCACAAAAGGAGGCGGCAGGCATGGACGAATTGCAGTTGGGCGATTTGGTGCAGATGCGCAAGACCCACCCCTGCGGCAGCGACAAATGGACGGTGATCCGCGTGGGCGCGGACATCAAAATCCGCTGCTCGGGCTGCGGGCGCATTGTGATGATGGATCGCGCGGATTTCACCAAGCGCATGAAAAAGGTGATTGAGCACGCGAAAGAGCCGATTCGCGGCACCAACGAGACGGATTAAAAATTCAAGGAAACGAGGCGCAATTTTTCATGGAGCAGGAAAAGAAAGACAAGAAGAAAAAGGAGAAGCCCAAAAAGAGCTTGAAGCGCGAGATTTTTGAATGGGTGATGGTTTTCGTTGTGGCGGCGGCGCTGGCGTTCGTCGTGCGCACGTTCATCTTTGAGCCGGTTCGCGTGGACGGCAGCTCGATGCTCAACACGCTGGAAGACAGCGAATTCATGATCGCGACAAAGTTTGATTATCTGATGGGCGACCCGGAGCGGTTTGATATCGTGATCTGCGATTACCCGAACACGGACGACGGCATGTATCGCGTCAAGCGCGTGATCGGCCTGCCGGGCGAAACGATTGAGCTGAAAAAAGGCGAATTGTATGTGAACGGCGAGCACATCGAGCAGCAGTTCGATATGACGCCCAACGAAACGGACTTCGGGCCGTTCACCGTGCCGGAGGGGCACTACTTCGTGATGGGCGACAACCGCAACAACAGCAAGGACAGCCGCAGCCCGATGGTCGGCGCGCTGGAGCGCAAGATGATCAAGGGACATGTGCGCTGCGTGGTCTTCCCGCTGAACAAGGCGAGAATTCTGGGCGAATAAATTTTAAGCGAATCATTGAAAAAGGGAAGCCGCGCGGAACGGCTTCCCTTTATTGATATATCAATAATTGAGCAAAAAGCAGATTCTGCACAAACCGCGGGCGCGCAATGCGCGCCCCTACGGGTACGCGGTTGCTTTTTTGCAACGTTGTAGGGGCGCGCATCGCGCGCCCGTTATTGGAATTTGTGCAAAATTTCGGATTTGCTCATTTACTGGATATATGGAAAAATGCGAAAAGCCGCCCGCGTGAGCGGGCGGCTGTCGCTTTGCAGACTTCGGCGGGGCGAACAAAGATCAGTGATTGGCCATCTTGTAGATCGCCAGCATGTCGGATTCATCCAGACGTTTGGCGGAACCGAGCAGGCCGCCGACGGCAATCTTGCACTTGCGCGCCAGCTCGCAAAGCTGCGCCTCGGTGGGATGAATGCCCAGCTCACTGAGGCTGGTGGGCATGTGGATGGAGCGGAAGAAATCCTCCATGTTCTCGATGCCGCGAAGGGCGGTTTCCTCATCGGACAGGCCGGCTTCCACGCCCATGACGTTGTGCGCGAAGCGGACGAAGCGCGGCAGGCAGTTCTTATAGACATAGCGCGCCCAGCTTCCCCAGACCGCGGCGAGACCCGCGCCGTGCGCCACATCGAACATGCCGCCCAGCTCGTGCTCCAGACGGTGGGAGGCAAAGTCGCTCTCGCTGTGGCCGCAGCCGGTCAGGCCGTTATGGGAGAGGCTGCCCGCCCACATGACCTCGGCGCGCGCATCGTAATTCTTGGGATCGTCGCGGAGGATGACGGCCTGCGCCATGACGGTGCGCAAAAGCCCCTCGGCGATGCTGTCCGTAATTTCCAGAGAATCGCCCTGCGTGAAATAGCGCTCCATGGTGTGCATGAGGATATCGGTGCAGCCGCAGGCGGTCTGGTAATCCGGCAGGGTCATGGTCAGCTCCGGGTTCATAATGGCGAACTTCGGGCGGCAGATTTCGTCGTTATAGCCGCGCTTGATGCCGCCTTCCTCCTTGGTGATGACGGAGGAATTGCTCATTTCGCTGCCGGAGGCGGCGATGGTCAGCACCACGCCGATGGGCGTGCAGCCCTCCGCCCTGCGCGTGTGATCGTACAGATCCCACACGTCGCCATCCATGCACAGGCCGTAGCCGATGGCCTTGGCGGAGTCGATGACGCTGCCGCCGCCGACGGCGAGGATGAAATCAACGCTCTCTTTTTTGCACAGGTCGATGCCCTGATAGACGAGGGACAGATGCGGATTGGGGACGACGCCGCCGAGCTGGACGTGCGCGACGCCCGCCGCATCGAGGGACGCTTCGATTTGATCGAGCAGGCCGCTGCGGCGCGCACTCTGGCCGCCGAAATGAACCAGAACCTTTTTGCAGCCCTGCGCGCGGACGAGGCCGCCGACCTGCCGCTGGGTGTCACGGCCAAAATAGACGTGGGTGGGCGTGTAAAATTCAAAATTGCTCATGGGTAGAACCTCCAATTATAAAATCGAATGTAGAATCAGGGGTGCGCCAGTTCCGCTCTGGAAAAGACGAGGGGACGCGAAAAGGGCAGGCGGCTCTGGCGGACGACGATTTTGGAATCCGCCGCGGCGACCGCGAGCTGAAGGGGAGCCCCGCGCTTTTGGGCGACGAACAGCGAGGTCGGCCCATCGGCGGGCAGAAGACCGGCGGCCTCGGCGCGAACAAGCAGATCGAGCACCTGCTGGCGAGTGAGTTTCATAAACAACCTCCTAAACACCATACCCTGCAAACATTTCGATGGTTTCACGCTTTTTTCCTGCCGAACGGGATTGATTTTTTGGGATGATTCAAGTATGATGGGGGACGTTGGGAACATTTGGGGCTTTATTCTAAATTCATCGGAAATTTGAGTTTTCCGGATGTTCCGCGTTTCGTTGATTGCAAGGCAATCGACGGATGGAAACAGATTGGTTTACAGGCGCGAAGCGAAGAAGGGAGTCTGAGGGACATGTCCCTCAGGCAGGGTTTGGGGCAGCGCCCCAAGAAAGGACGTTCTTTTATGGATATCAAGCAGGAAGCGTTGAAAAAGCACTACGAGTGGCAGGGAAAAATCGAAATCACGCCGCGCGCCCATGTCACCAACAGCGAGGAGCTCTCCCTTGCGTATACGCCGGGCGTGGCCGAACCGTGCCTCGCGATTCGCGATGATTATGAAAAGAGCTATCTGCTCACGCGGCGGGCGAACATGGTCGCCGTCATCACGGACGGCTCGGCGATCCTCGGTCTGGGCGATATCGGCCCGGAGGCGGGCATGCCGGTGATGGAAGGCAAGTGCGTGCTCTTCAAGGAATTCGCTGGCGTGGACGCCTTCCCCCTGTGCGTGCGCACGAAGGACGTGGACGAGCTGGTGCGGACGATCTACCTGATTTCCGGCAGCTTCGGCGGCATCAATCTGGAAGACATCGCTGCGCCGCGCTGCTTTGAGGTCGAGCGCAGGCTGAAGGAAATCTGCGATATTCCCGTCTTCCATGACGATCAGCACGGAACGGCCGTCGTCGTCGCGGCGGCGCTGCTCAACGCGCTGAAGGTCGTCGGCAAGACGATGGAGACGGCGAAGGTGGTCATCAACGGCGCGGGCAGCGCGGGCGTGGCCATCGGCAAGCACCTGATGAACCTCGGCGTGAAGGACCTGATTATGGTGGATCGGTTCGGCATTCTCTGCGAGGGCATGGATGGGCTGAACCCGGCGCACGAGGAGATGAGCCGCCGGACGAACCCGCGCCGCATCACCGGCACGCTGGCCGACGCGATGCGCGGGGCGGATGTGTTCATCGGCGTGAGCGCGCCGGGCGTGGTGACGCGCGAGATGGTCGCGAGCATGAATGCGGGCGCGTGCGTGTTCCCGATGGCGAACCCCGTTCCGGAAATCCACCCGGACGAGGCGCTGGCGGCGGGCGCGGCGGTTGTCGGCAGCGGCCGCAGCGACTACAAAAACCAGATCAACAACGTGCTGGCGTTCCCCGGCATTTTCCGCGGCGCGCTCGATTGCCGCGCCAAGGACATCAACGAGGCGATGAAGGTTGCGGCGAGCTACGCGATTGCGGGGCTTGTGGCCGAAGACGAGCTGAGCGCGGATTACATCATCCCCAAGGCGTTTGACAAGCGCGTCGGCCCGGCGGTCGCCGAGGCGGTGGCGAAGGCGGCGCGGGAAACCGGCGCGGCGCGAATCTGAACGCGGACAGCGAAAAAGAGAGAACAAGCATAATTTGACCAACTTTGTTTTTTCGGCTGAAATCCTTGTATTTTCCGAAAAAACGGTGTACAATATGCTTTTGGAATCGGGCGGGCGTGCCAAGAACCGCAGGCTCTTGGCAGGGCTTGGGACAGCGTCCCAGGCGTTCCCCCGCAGCCCTAAATGTAAACCCATAAGGAGATGCTTACCATGACGAAAATTGATATTTTTTCCGGCTTTCTTGGCGCGGGCAAGACGACGCTGATCAAGAAACTGCTTAAAGAGGCGCTTTCCGGCGAGAAGGTCGTTCTGATTGAAAACGAGTTCGGCGAGATCGGCATTGACGGCGGCTTTATGAAGGAGGCCGGCATCGAGGTGACGGAGATGAACTCCGGCTGCATCTGCTGCTCGCTGGTGGGCGACTTCGGCAAGGCGCTGCGCAAGGTGATCGACCAGTATCACCCGGATCGCATCCTGATCGAGCCGAGCGGCGTGGGCAAGCTCTCCGACGTGATCCGCGCGGTCGAGGGCGTGGAGAAGGACATCCCGGAGGCCGAGATGGGCAGCTTTGTGACCGTCGCGGACGCGGGCAAGTGCCGCATGTACGTCAAGAACTTCGGCGAGTTCTTCCTCAACCAGATTGAATACGCCGGCACGATTCTGCTCAGCCGCACGCAGGGCATGAGCCAGGAGAAGCTGGAGGCCGTCGTCGCGCTGCTGCGCGAGCACAACGCGAAGGCGCGCATCATCACGACCCCGTGGGACGACATCAGCGGCGAGACGATTCTCGCGGCGATGCAGGATGACCACAGCCTCGCCGAGGACATGCTGGCGACGGTGATGGCCGAGCACCACGACGACGATGATGATGATGATGACGACGACGAGTGCTGCCACCATCATCACGACCACGATGAGCATGACGAGTGTTGCCACCATCATCACGATCACGACGAGCACGAGCATCATCACGACCACGACGAGCATGACGAGCACGAGCATCATCACGATCACGATGAGCACGATGAGCACGATGAGCACGAGCATCATCATCATTACGACGAGCACGGCGTGTGCAGCTGCGGCCATCACCACCATCACCACGGCCACGACGCGGACGAGGTGTTCGTCTCCTGGGGCAGGGAGACGGTGCGCAAGTTCGGCGAGGACGAGCTTTCCGCGATGCTCTCCAAGCTCGACGGCGGTGAGTATGGCGTTGTGCTGCGCGCGAAGGGCATTGTGCCCTGCACAGACGGCGGCTGGATTCACTTTGACTACACGCCGGGCGAGCAGAACATCCGCAAGGGTCCGGCGGATTACACCGGCCGCCTGTGCGTGATCGGCAGCAAGCTCGTGGACGAGAAGCTGGCGAGCCTGTTCGGCGTCGCCTGATCGGAGGAACGAAATGGCCATTCCGGTTTACATGTTTGCCGGTTTCCTTGAAAGCGGCAAAACGTCCTTCATCGCCAGCGTTTTGCAGGACCCCGGATTCACGCGCGACGAGAGCACGCTGATTATCCAGTGCGAAGAGGGCGAGACGGAATACGAACCCGATATGCTCAAAAAGACGCACAGCGTCGTGGAGTGCATCGAGGACGAGGACGAATACAACGGCGACACGCTGCGCGCGTTTGTGCGCAAGCATCATCCCGACCGCGTGATCGTCGAGATGAACGGCATGTGGGATCTCGACGCGGCGATTGAGCGCACGCCGAAGGTGCTGGAAATCTACCAGATCATCACGACGGTGAACGCCGGGACGTTTGACCTGTACGCCAAGAACATGGGGCAGCGGATGCTCCAGCATATCACGGACGCGGACATGGTGGTTTTCAACCGCGCGACGGAGGAAACCCGCCAGCTCATCCGCGACCGCAACGTGCGCAGCATGAATCCGCAGGCGTCCCTCTACTTCGAAAACGACGACGGCACGAGCGAGGATTACGGTGCGGGAATGCCGCCGCCCTACGACATGGACGCGCCGATCGTCGAGATTGAGGATCACCAGTTCGGCATCTTCTATCTGGACGCTTCCGAAAACCCGGAGGAATACGACGGAAAGACCGTGCGGTTTAAGGGCTATATCTACCGCGGCCGTAACATCGGCAAGGACGAGTTTGTTCCCGGCCGGATGGGTATGGTCTGCTGCGCGGAGGACGTGCGCTTCGTCGGCTTTATCGCCAAGGCGAACGGGCTGCCGCTGCCCGAGCCGAAGACGTGGCAGATGATTACCGCCGAGGTGAAGGCCGAGGAGCGGACGCAGTACAAGGGCGTCGGCCCGGTGCTCTACGTCACCAAGCTCGAGCCGTGCGAACCGCCGGAGGAAGAGGTCGTCACGTTTAATCAATAACAATTTCCTCTTTCCTTTTGAAGGGTTTTATGCTATAATCAATCCGTCTTCGGGGCGGGGTGAGATTCCCGACCGGCGGTATAGTCCGCGACGAGCCAAAGCGGCTTTCGATTCGGCGAAATTCCGAAACCGACAGTATAGTCTGGATGGAAGAAGACGGCAAGGATTTTTGCTATGCTTTCACGGCGCCCAAGGACATGTTCTTTGGGTGCCGTTTTTTGTCTCCTTCCG
>OLPQ01001496.1_pt1 | contig 16463 bp, 13 predicted proteins | sample 1672451 | NCBI WGS metagenome assembly OLPQ01 (sample SAMEA3136687, study PRJEB25190) | human gut metagenome | biome: human gut; feature: human-associated habitat; material: faeces | place: Austria | collected 2013
CTCTTTCAATATAGATATCAAGGAATGTAGAGATACGTCCAACACTCATTGCAGCACCGTTCTGAGTCTTGATTGCTGCAAGATATCCGAAGTACAGCCACTGGAATGCTTCTCTTGCATCTTTAGCCGGCTGTGAAATATCATATCCGTAAGCTTCAGCCATAACTTTCATGCCTTTGAGTGCGCGAATCTGATCTGCGATCTCCTCACGAAGCTGGAAGTCATAACGTCTCATACCCTGACGGTCGCAGGCTGCGAAGTCTTTCTGTTTTCCTTCGATCAGAGCGTCGATACCGTACAGTGCTACTCGTCTGTAGTCACCAACGATACGTCCACGTCCATAAGTATCCGGAAGACCTGTCAGGATTTTGTTGTGACGGGCTGCTTTCATTTCTGGTGTGTAGATATCAAATACACCCTGGTTGTGTGTTTTAAATTCGTAGTTATGGAAAACGTCTTTGATCTTGTCGCTTACTTTGTATCCGTAAGTCTCACATGCCTGCTCTGCCATTTTGATACCACCGTATGGCATGAATGCACGTTTCAGCGGTTTGTCTGTCTGCAGACCAACAACTTTTTCAAGATCTTTGAGGTCTTCATCGATGTATCCCGGGCCATATGCTGTCAGAGATGTAACAACCTCTGTCTCCATATCCAGAACGCCGCCTTTTGCACGCTCTTCTTTCTGAAGTTCCTGAAGTTTTCCCCACAGTTTGTTTGTAGCCTCTGTAGGTTCTTCCAGGAAGGAAGCATCTCCGTCATATGGTGTGTAGTTCATTGAAATAAAATTACGAACGTCGATTTTTTCTTTCCAACGGTTTCCTTTGAAACCTTCCCACTGTGAAAAGTTTTTCATTTTTGCACCTCACTATAGTATAATTTATTCCGCGTATGTCCCGTCTAACTTTTCTCGCAAAAGAAAAATAAGACCGGAATCTTATTAGTTTCAAGTGAACACTCCCTTGTTCACGCTGTTAGTTTACACTATAGAAAGTACCAATGTCAATTATTTAACGAATGCTTTTAATTTTGTACAATTTGTGGTGTCTTCTTGAAAGTAATCATCAATATATTGTATTTTTACAGGTACAATATTTCTTTTGTCAGATATCAGATCTTATTTTTTGCTTCTATAATAATGCTGCCTGTAATAACAGTTCCCGCTGCACCCATAAGGAAACAGTATTTTTTTCATGGAGTTTATATAGTCTTTTTCTGTTTTGGACGCTTTAAGAATATCCAGTGCTCTTCGCAGATTTCGGATATCTTTTTCCATAAAATCCGTATAATTTCCCCTGCCGACCAGTTTCAGGTGTGTGATGCCCGCTTCCTTAAGGCGATAAAGTGCACAAAAACCGCAGCCGCTTGCTCCGGGGAGATAGCCCGTATCGTCCTCTGCCGGAATTTCTATGGAAGGTGTTTCCTGTCCCGGAATGTCATCCCGGTCTGATGTTGTTTTACCACACGTTATATAGTCATTCCTCTGTTGTCCGTTTTTTATGCATGTAAGCAGATAAGGTACACGGCAAAGATATCCCATCTCATCGCAGTGAAGGGAATTACAGAATGCACCGGTAAACTGGCAGAGTTCATTCAAAGCAAATGCCTCGAACTCAAGTCTGCTCTGTAATGGTCTTACGTCTCGCTTACCTTCTGTATCTCCGACATTCTGCCTCCGCACATGTGTAATCACAGATTTCATGTCCTCAATTGTATTCTTCCTGTGAAAAATCACCCGTTTGAGCTTCATCTGCTGAAAAATATCCACCATTCCGGTATTCACTTCCGCTGTCTCTCCGCTTAAATGAATCTCACAGTCGATATGCTGTTTTCGAAGATACAAGATCAGTGCCGGATCTGCGATAATGTAGCTGTCAAATCCAATTCTCATGCATCGCTTTATCATTTCTGCAATTTCCGGGTACTGTTCCGGGATATAATAAAGGGCGTTAAACGTCAGATGCACCGGTTTCCCATACTCTTTCACCATTGCGGCAAGGATTTCCAGCTCTCCCAAAGAACCAATCTGCACATTATAAGAAAGGACTTCCCTGCGATTGAGCGGCATGACCGTCCCATATTTCTTTGTCCATTCGTATGGCACATAACCGCAAAAAAATTCATCTGCTCCGGCATGGACAAATCGTTCATATTCATCTATCGATCCTAAACCTGCAGTAATCTTCATTTGCATTTCCTCTCCATTATCGTATTTGTCATTTCTGTCCTTACCGATTTTATCCATTTCGTCTGAATCAATGTTTTTCGCTTAGATCAACCCCAGCACAAACCGGTCGATTCCTGCTTCTTCCTTCTCTTTAAGTATTTCCGGGTGCATCAGAGTTTCCAGATCCAGCCCGAACAGCGAATTATATCTGCCGATCATATGCAGATGTTCCGGATATGTCAGCGTATATTTTTCACAAAAATGCGGGCAGTTTTCTACAAAGCTCTGTTTCCCCCGCTCTCCTTCTGTGCAGATTGCATGAAGCGGACAGTACTGGGAAGTATTCGTCTGATAAAAAGGAAAATGCAGACTGTTTTTTCCTTTCGGAAAACGCTGATGATAACCACAGATCTCCCATTCAAGGCGCTGAAATCCGCACTTCTCCCGTAGAAAATCTCTGTAAAAATCTGCATTCAGACTGTTTTCACTGAAAAATTCCAGCGCTCCTTTTTTGTATTTCATCCGGGGATCTTTTTTTCTTTTGTTGAGCAAAGTTCCCATGCACAGTTTCAGATGCGGGGTCTTTTTCACCATAGAAAGTACCGCCCAGTCATTTACCACAATTTCTACATCTTTTTGTTTTTCTTCGCACCAGTTATCCACCATACGAAGCATTTTTTCGGTGTTTTTCAACAGGTTTTCGCGTACATATGTGTATACAATCGTGATTGCCAGGCCCTCCCTGTATGCTTTATCAAGCAGAAATTTCAGTGTCTTTTCCTCTGGAAACAGCAGATGGCAGAACTGATTTCCGATGTAAAGCCTGTCCGGAACACACTCCTGTATCTCACCGGAAAATGCAAAAAGCGTCTGCTCCCAGTAATGTTTCATAAAATCCTGAATATTTTCTTCAAGGTACATCCTGTACAGTTCCGGGCGATCAAGCTCCAGTGCAAATTCCTGCGCTTCACACAAAACCTCTGCGAGTTTTGTTTCCGGGACATCCTGAAACCATATATTTTTCTGTTCTGTCAGATTTTTCGCGAAAATTTCATCTTTTTCTGCAGGATATCCGGTCAGTGCTTCAGCAAGCGCAGCATCGTCTTCTTCTGTTTTCAGATGAATATATCGGGTATAACGTCTGAGCAGTCCCTGTACTTCTTTTCGAAAGTCCTCCTGCTCTGTAAATACGGAATAAGTAAAATAAAACTTTTCTTCTTCTGGCTTTTCTATATGAAATTTCTGCAAAATGATTTCTCGATAATCAGATATTTCCCCATCGTAAAAACAGATTCTGAAGCTTTCTGTATTTTCTATATTTTTCTGATTCTTTGCCATCCGAAATCGGAAGCCGTTTTCCGCAAGTTCTATGATGCGTATCTCATTCTGGTCTGCAAAACCTGCAAGCAGACCAAACGGAATCATAGATACTCCATTTATCATTTTCATTTCCCGGCTCCTCCTTTCAGACATACTCAAGCTTCTTCTTTTTCGTGTTGTACTGTCTCATGATTCCCGCGAATATAAGCAAGCTGCACAGACTGATCCATACTCCTTCACAAAGGAACGGGGTATGATAGGTCATCTGAACCGTATGTTTCCCCGGTGTCAGATATATGCCTGAATACAACGTATTTATCTGATACAGGTTGGTTTCTTCGCCATCCACATATGCCGTCCATCCCTCACAGTGCGGTATCGTGATACACAGCATCTGGCTCTCTTCATTTGTTATCGTTCCGGTCATGGAATTTCCTTCAAAGGTCACGTCAGAAAGACCATTCTGTTTACATGCAGCGGTCATTTCTGAAAAATCTTTTACCGGCTGACAAACAATTCTGAAATCCGAAAAAGTATAAGTTCCGGCTTTCTGAAAAGAGATTGTCATCTCCTTTCCGCCGCCTCTGTGGTATCCCATATTTGCAAGGAAATCCTTCACCCCACAGTAAAAATTATTTTTATCCGTCATATAGTGAATCGTCTTTTTATTGTTCTCATATTCTATGTTCAGATTGACCGCAGCCGCCTCTTCCAGTTCCTGCTTCTCTGATTGATAATCCATATCTTCCACAATCAGATATATTTCACTTTCATCCAGGCCATCAAACTTTAATGTAATACTGCCACCATTCCTGCTGACTTTAAAACCATCTTCAAGAACTTTCACATCTTTTGATGATTCTACTTCATACGGAATCTCCTGATCTGTATATTTCACAGATTTTGATGCCTCGTTCAGTCCCGTCAGTTCCTCGTCTTTATCAACCACACATACCTGCAGTGCAGCCTGCTGTTTTTCTGTGACTGAAAGTTTATCATAATCCTCTTTGTCCATATAACTGTCGTACACATAAGAAAAAGGAAGTGAACTGCCAGACCGATACATTGCATAAGTATCATCTTCTTTTATCTTTTCTTCATATCCATAAGGAAGTTGCTCTTCCTTTCCCTTATAAACTGTAGTATATTCGCATCCGGCCAGCGCATTCAGCACAAACCGGCCGTCAAGATCTGTAAAGCTCTGCTCAAATGCCGTATTCAGATACATCTCACGCATATATTCTGCTACAGCAGTATTCGTCGTACTGAAATAGAAATTTGTACTGTTTACGTTCTGTATACATCCACCGTTACGAATATTTTTTTTGAAATTAATGCCTGCTGTATCCATCCGGACGTCAACTGCATTATCTCCACTCTCCTGCAAAAGACGGTTTGCATTTCCGGTTACCGTTTCCAGTACTTTACCAGACTCTGTACACTTCTGCGCCATATCTGCTCCAAATGAGGCATATCTGGCACAGGCATTCAGCAAAATTCCCGCTACAGTACAGCCTATAAGCACAAACATATACATTCCGTTCCAAGCTTTACGCAAAGAGACACGCAGCTGCAATATCATCAGTATCACTAAAAGGCAGCACCACACAAGCACAACTGCCGCAAAATTGCCCTTCTCACGGGATGCTGTCGGAAAGAGTGCAAGGAGCGTATATATAAGAAGCACAAAACAAAGCTTTATTTTTTCTTTGCGTGTCAATGTCTTAAGCTCCGGAAGCATTTTAACAGAAATCAGCGCCACCAGAAACGCCAAAACGAAGCTCCAGCGGTTTGATACATAAGTAAATCCGTTCAACACATGTCCTACATACGGAATTGCCAGAAAAGCCACAAGAAGCCCCGTTCCGATCTTCAGATGCAGATTTCCTTTTTTCATAAAAAGCAGAAACATGCTCAAAAGTGCCATTGACGAAAATCCCATAAGTGTATAATATCCGCAGTTATTAAACACAAAAGAAGCCAGAAACTGCTGATAATACTCCGCTGGATAGAGCAGCGGAACATAATGTGCAACGCTCATTCTGGATGAAGTCAGTATTGAAAGTGCATTCGGCAGAAACAAAAATCCCGCCAGCCCGATTCCCAGTACGTACAATGCAATAAATCTGATCAGCCATCCCACAAGTTCCTTCAGCTGGATTTTATGAAAAATCATTACATATCGGAACACTGCATAAATAAACATAAAAATTGACAGCATATAAAAGAAATAAAAATTGCTGACCGCCGACAGAAACACAGACAATACAAAAACTGCCGGTGATTTCCTCTCAAAAATCTTCTCAATGCCAAGAAGCAACAGAGGAAGATAAATCATCGGATTCAGGAAAAACGGATGCATGATTCCTGTATATAAAGCAAAGTTTCCAAAGCAGTATATGTAGCTTCCCAGCAGGATATAAAATGGTCTGAAATTCCAGTGTCTGCAATACACAGAGAAGACCAGCCCTGCAAGATAAATCCTTAAAACGATCAAAAATGTATACAAATATTCCGTTTTTTCAGGGGATACAAATACTGCAAGCAAATTCAGCGGATCCCCCAGCACATAATAATTCATGGTAGTGATCACATCTGCCCCAAGCCCCAGCGTCATATCCCACTGTGGAATAATCAACTTATGGTTTATAAACAGATTATGCAGAATATCCCGAAGATAATTTCCCAAATATACAAGTGACATATAATGCTGAGCAATCCCATCTTCTCCATTTGATTCATAGACGAAGGATCTTCCATTTTTGATGAATATGAAGAATACCAGAAAGCTGAGTACTGCAAAAAACACTGTATACAGACTATAATAACGTAAACGTTCTTTTCTTTTCATTTTACTTTCCTGTCTGAAAATCCACAGAATACTCATCATTTTTCTTTATAACACAAATTTTTGCCATTTTTATCTGCCTCACTCTCATTTAATCGATTCTATCATTACTGCAACTGTTCAGCACCCTCACTGTTACTACCTGCCGGATAATTACCATTTACCTCATTATAATCTTCACTCCATCAACAATGCAACGGGATTCTGCATGTCTCTTTATGTTATCATCTTCATGGCAAAGCACCTCACGGAATACCATCTACAGAAAAAGGCCAGAACTTCTCGCTCTGGTCTTTTTCTTTCGTACATATTTTGTTTCCTGTGGAAATCCATCCAACAATATTGACTGAAACATGGAGATTCCCCTTATCAACCAGAACGGTTTTTGAATGTCAGACATGAGGCTGTTGCTCATTAAAGAAAAAGATATGTTCTGTAGAATTGTTACAACTTTATTTCTTTAATGGTAGCACGTTATGGTCTTTCCGTCTATAAAAACAGTTCGACATTATGTGACAAAAACCGCGCTATGTTTCTGGCTCAGGCTGATTATTTTACTTCGACAAGTTCAATCTTGAAGTTCAGTTCCAATAATCTTCTTGTCCTCAACTTCATATAACGGTCATACCATTTATCCAAAAAATCTTATTGCATTAATATAAGTAAGAAGACTACAATAGGTATAACAAAAAATAATGAAAGGTGCGCTGAGAGATGAACAAAGACAGATATTCAATTATATTTAACAGTAAAACAGGAAACACCAGAAAACTGGCTGATGCGATCCATGAGGCACTGCCGCAGGAAAACTGCGATCTTTTTGGTGCAGTTGAAGGAGACGTTCCTGCTTCAGAAACATTGTATATTGGATTCTGGACAGATAAGGGAAGTGCGGACAAAGCTACAGCAGAACTGCTGGCGAAGCTGAAAAACAGAAAAATCTTTCTGTTTGGGACAGCCGGATTCGGTGGCAGTGAAGAGTATTTCACAAATATCCTTGACAATGTCAAAAAGCTTATTAATGAGAGCAATACCGTGGTTGGGGAGTATATGTGTCAGGGCAGGATGCCGGGCTCTGTAAGAGCACGTTATGTAAAAATGAAAGAGCAGCCAGATCCTATGCCGAATCTGGACATGCTGATTGAAAACTTTGACAAAGCATTATCCCATCCGGATGCTGCCGATTTGGACAGACTCCAAAAAATGGTAACTGCTTAGAGGTTGCTTTTATTTGCCTGACAAGATATACTAATCTGAGCAATATAGTATGAATTGGAGGATTTTTACAATGAAAATTGCAGTTACTTATGATAACGGAAATGTTTTTCAGCATTTTGGAAAAACAGAAAACTTCAAAGTTTATGAAGTAGAAGACGACAAGGTTGTTTCAAGCGAAGTGATCGGTTCCAACGGAACAGGACACGGCGCACTGGCAGGACTTCTGGCCGAACAGGGTATCAATGTTCTGATCTGTGGTGGTATCGGCGGAGGCGCTCAGACAGCACTCACAGAGGCTGGAATCGAGATGGTTGCCGGTGCACAGGGAAACACCGATGATGTTGTAGAAGCATATCTGAAAGGTGAACTGGTTTCTACAGGAGCAAACTGTGATCACCATCACCACGAAGAAGGGCATTCCTGCGGAAGCCATGAAGAGGGACATTCCTGCGGTGGAAGCTGCGGTGGATGCGGCGGCCACAAGAGCGATATCACAGGACCAAACGTAGGAAAAACCTGTCGTACCCATTACAAAGGAACCTTCAACGACGGAACCCAGTTTGATTCTTCCTATGACCGCGGAGAACCACTGGAATTTATCTGCGGTGCAGGACAGATGATCAAAGGCTTTGATGCTGCCGTTGCAAACATGGAAGTCGGCGAGATCAAAGAAGTTCATCTGATGCCGGAAGAAGCTTACGGACAGGCAAATCCGGATGCCATCTTTACACTTGAGATCGCACAGCTTCCTGGATCAGAGAATCTGGAGGTCGGACAGCAGGTATATCTGTCCAACCAGTACGGACAGCCATTCCCGGTTAAAGTAGCAGCAAAGGAAGAAACAACCATCACTTTTGATGCAAACCACGAAATGGCAGGCAAAGAACTGAACTTCACAATTGAACTTGTGGAAGTAAAATGAATATGTAAAATAAAACCTCCGCTTCAAAATCGCAAGATTTAAGCGGAGGCTTCTCTTATGTTATTTCAAACATTATTATACAATACTTCCATAAAATCCAAATTTTTTGTGATCACTGGCGCTGCATTTAGGAAGACCTTTCGTATTCCAACGCATACCCATCATATTTTTCCAGGTGTTCGACCCGGCAAGGAAAAATCCACTCTGGGCATCCACAATATACCACTTGCCATTAATGCGGATCTCATTCCACTGATGACTCGGATTAACGGCTTTGGAATTTGCATGTACATATTTGCACTTGACTCCGACTCCATCACAGAACGCTTTCATGGCTCTGGCAAAACCTGAACACTGAGCTTCGTTGTAAACGAGGGCTCCCCATGCATTATTGGCATTATTGTATTGCCAGCCACGTCTCGCATAACTGCAGTTGCTTCTCAGATAAAGGAAAGCTGCAAGAGCCTTATCATACTCGCTCATTCCCTTTCGGATATAATTGGTCTTGAAGCTCTGAACAACTCTTCGAACCTGCATAAGCTGGCTGGAATTCAGCGAAGGGCCATAGACACTGTTGGCCTTGTAATTTCCACGCACAGTAGGACGTTTCAGTGATACCTTACGAACAGAGCTAAAGCTGCTGTAAATCTTTTTCCCGGATACAATGCTGTATGAACGAATTTTATACTTGTAGGTTTTTCCTGCTTTTACTTTTTTATCTGTATAAGCGAGAGTCGATTTTTTGTTAATTGTCTTTATTCGTTTCCATTTTTTTCCAGTGTATTTGTATATCTGGTAACCTTTGGCTTTTGGAGTGCAGCTCCAACAAAGTTTAACATTTTTGTTGTTATAAGAATGGCATCTTGTCACTACCGGAGCGGATAATTTGACTGTTGCAGAAACAACATTGGAGCTGATCGCAGGCCGTGAATCTTCCCAGTCGCTCCGCATTACAAGCTTGTAGTAATAGCTGTGTCCTGCCTCTACAGTAGAATCCACAAAAACAACATCTTCATCTACACTGCAAGAATGAGAAAAGCAGGTTATTTTGTCATTATCCCCTGATGTATACCAGTACTTTCCTCCATAAGAATCCGAATACCAGTAATTGGTTGAGATAAGCATCTGATCTAAAAGTACAAAGGTACCTCCCTGCGACGGGTCTCTGTCCGCACGATAAATCTGTACATAATCATACTGGCTTCCCTGAACATAGGATTCAATGTTGATTTCACTGCCGTTGGCATAGCAGCGGTTCAATTGTATCTTTTGTTCGAAGTCGGCCTTTACCGGTGATACTCCGGTGAAACATCCTATGATCAGAAATGCTATTGCCAAAAATAGAAATCTGCTCAGGATGGATGATACGGTAATAGGTTTCTTTTTCATACACGCTCTTCTCCTTTGCGTTAAATCTGATTATGCCTTTATGATACTCCTGGTTATCCTATATTGCATCTATAAAATCTGCTTGAACAAAATCGCTGCGCACTGACTTACCAAGGCTATGGCGCAGTTGTATTTTTTAAAAAGCAGTGGAAATACTTTCGTTTCTACTTATAATATTTTTTCGGAAATTTATCCTTGCCAAGCTGCCACAAATAACGATCCAGATGCTTTAGATCATATTGTTTAAGGTCATAAAATTCGCGAAAATCGTCCAGCACTCTGCTGAATATTGCATAATTTTTGAGTTCGAAATCCGAAAATTCACTGAAGCCGTCCACATTTCGAAAATACTTAAGTACTTTCTCCACATAGCTGTCAAAAATCGCATATTTTTCCGGCTGATGATGACTACAGTATTTTGTTGCAAAGGAATAGAAGTGTTTCTCCGCACCACTTTCCATTGTTACTGATGCAATCTCATTTACCAGTGTAACATCTCCTGCTGCCAGTCGTTCATCTATATGTAAATTTAAAATATGTTTTGCAACCGGATATACTGAAAATATCTGTGTACTGTAAAAATCATTCAGCGCGGAAACTTTTACCAAAACATCTTCAATTTCTGTATTATGAGGATATGTTTGAAAAAAAAGCTTATTCAATGCCCGTTCCTGCAAAGTATAGTTCTCCAGTCCATTCCAGCCCGACAGATATTTTTCCACTTCCTCTGTACATGGGCTGGGGACATCCGCTCTTTTTGCTTCTCTCGCTTTGTGTTCCCCTGATGTACTGATCTCACTTCTTCCCCGCCTCGAGTGGTCTACAATCTCCCATATTTCTTCACCCAGCGCCGGAACATGCACCGTATAAGGTCTAGTCTCTTCCCGGATCAGTTTTCTCTCTGCTATCAATTCATTAATCTGTGTATTAATATACGGCTGAGGTTTCCCCGGATATAAAGCACTGAGAATATCTTTTGCTGTCAGTTTCCTGTTTTCTTTTATGCAATATGCAAGTATTTCTTCTTTCTTTGTCATACACAGCGCCTCTCACCTTTTATGATTTTCTTAATTCTTACTTGTTTTCTGGTTTAATGATTCGGATCAGTTGCTTATCAAGCATGATCGTACGATTCCACGGATTCAGAATCACACCCTCGATTTCCGGAACAGTCATTGCTGCATCAAACAATTTCCCTATATCTGTCAGAAAAGTGGATTTTACCGATTCCGGGCCTTTCATCTCCTCATCAAAACTGGTAAACGCATACCACCAACACTTTCCATCTTCAGTCCGGACACTTTTTACTGCCATCTGAGTATTTCCGGGATTCATCTCCACAGCAACGATCACCTGTCCGTTTTCGTTCATTCTCCGGCGGATAACCGTAAGTACATGCGCCAGCATTTCCTGCGAAGTTTCTTTTTGTAATCCCAAAATTGCTTCTTCTATTTTTTCATTTCCTTTTAATGTCTCATCCTGTGATATTGCCATCTGAGTTCTCCTCTGAAAATATTTATTATTTATATTTTATGATACCATCACAAGAGTAAACGGGCAATATCGTTATGCACACTCTCTTGTCTTGACTTATACTTTTTCCCATCACCGAAGGTGATTTGGAATAGATTTTGACCAAGTTGCTGTGAACGGAGTGAACAGTAACGAATCCCTCAATTGCTGTTATGAGCAATAACGGATTTTCTTGCCACCTCCGCTAAAACATGTCATAATTATCTTGTTTTTTAATTACTGAAAAAAGGATTTGATCAAAATGAAAACATACGAAGAATTACTTTCAGATATTGAAGAAGATATGGAGCTCATGGGTGCCTCACACATTGTTTATTCTGCGGAAGAAAACGGTGTCATCACAGATTATGATTACCTTCCGTCAGATCTCTGTATGACTTCCACCACTTTAAAGGAACTTCAGGAAAAACTTCATGAGCAGATGCTCTATGACAAGGCTTCCGCATACACTGCCGGAGCAGACAAAAATGCGCCAAAACTGGCTGTTATTTTTCCCGGCATCGGATATACTGCTGACAAACCACTTCTTTATTACACAACCCATCTTGCAAAAAAACACAGCTATCATATTCAGACCGTATCTTATGGCGCGCTCCCTGAAAACATCAAGGGCGATTCTGCCAAAATGAAACAGGCATTTGAACTTGCATGTGAACAGACAGAACAGCTTCTGCACGACATTGACTGGAGTTCCTATGGCAGCATTCTTTTTATTTCCAAAAGCATTGGCACAGCCATATCTTCTGCCTATGCTTTCAGACATAATTTAAAGGTAAAAAGTATCCTGTTTACTCCACTGGCAGAAACTTTTTCATTTCCACTGCAGGGAAGTATCGCCTTTCACGGCACTGCCGATCCATGGGCCGAAACAGATTCTGTTCAGGCACTCGCAGCGCAAAAAGAAGTTCCTCTTTTCCTCACCAAAAATGCCAACCATTCTCTGGAAACCGGCGATGTACAGACCGATCTCTCTATCCTGAAAACTACAATGGATCGCGTGGAACGCTTTATTATCAATCCGTAAAACTGACTATACAGGCCATTTTGTAATAAGATCATATGGTTTCGCAAACATTTGTTCTATTTTCTCTTGCATTTTCGAACAGATGTTTGTATAATACAAATATGACCACCGCAATTGTAAATGAAAACTACACCACACAGGAGAAACTACAGATTCTTGCAGACGCGGCAAAATATGATGTTGCATGTACTTCAAGCGGTTCCAGCCGCCGGGGAAAGAAAGGAGAGCTCGGCAATGCAGAAGCATGCGGCATCTGTCATAGTTTTGCTGCAGACGGAAGATGTATCTCCCTTCTCAAGATCCTGATGACAAATCATTGTGCCTATGATTGCAAATATTGTATCAACAGATCCGGCAATGATGTAAAGCGCGCCACTTTTACACCTCAGGAGATTTGTGAACTGACCGTTGAATTTTACAAAAGAAATTATATCGAAGGGCTGTTCCTGAGTTCCGGTGTCCTGCGCAATCCTACCTATACTATGGAAAAAATGTGCGAGACGCTGCTGCTTCTCCGCACGAAGTACCATTTTAATGGCTATATCCACGTAAAAACAATTCCCGGCGCATCAGATGAGCTGCTTGCCGCAGCCGGTTATCTGGCCGACCGTATCAGTGTAAATCTGGAACTTCCTACTGAGGATGCTCTGCGTTCACTGGCACCAAATAAAACCATGCAGAACATCTTAAATCCTATGGGGAAAGTACAGAGTACGATTGCATCTCACCGGATGGCGATTGGAAAGTCTGCATACATGGAACGAAGCCGTGGAAATCAGTTTTTAAACCATAGTATCTTTTCGGATAATTCCAAGAATAAATTCAAAGAAAAACTTAATGCGCAAAATACAGATGCACGGCTCCATGGCAGTTTTCACTCAGAAAAGAATCTTCAAAAAACCTCTTCCTTTTCAGGTGAAAACAAACTCTGCAAACATGCTCTGACCTGGGAAAATGCCTGTCAGCTGGCTCCTCTCGACATGTCAGATCTGAGGCGCAGCTTCGCACCGGCAGGACAAAGCACCCAGATGATCATCGGCGCTACCGGAGAGAGTGACTATACCCTGCTGCAAACGACACAGGCATTATATCAGGGATTCGATCTGAAACGAGTTTTTTACTCCGCTTATATTCCACTAAATGACGATACCAACCTGCCTCAACCTGGAACACCTCCACCGCTTCTGCGTGAGCATCGCCTGTATCAGGCAGACTGGCTTCTTCGTTTCTATGGTTTTCAGGCAACGGAACTGTTATCTGAGTCTCAGCCAAACTTTAATGAACTGCTGGATCCAAAGTGTGACTGGGCATTGCGCCATCTGGAACATTTTCCGGTAGAAGTAGAAACGGCCTCTTATGCCACCTTACTTCGTGTTCCCGGTATCGGTCCCAAATCAGCCAGCCGCATCACCTATGCCCGTAAATACGGACGCTTAACCTTCGAAAGTCTGAAAAAAATGGGTGTCGTACTGAAACGCGCACACTATTTTATTACCTGTGGAGGAAAGCAGATGTATCATACCCCCATCGAAGAGGCCTATATTACCAGACAATTAATTCATGTTGATACGAAGGATCTCTGGAAAATGCAGCATGCCAATGAGACATACTCTCAGATGACCCTTGCCGATTTCGGAATAGGATAAACATATGAAAGTATACACTTGCGAAGACCGCCTGACAGACATCATGACCTGTATTTACGACGCATGGTCGGAGGCTCTGCGGATTGGCCATAACCAGATTCAGCTAAAAAAAGAACCTGTATTTCAGCAGACATTATTTGATGAATACATTCATATAGATGGGGACGCCTCCAGAGCAGAAAAAGTAATCCGTTCCATCCGCAGAAGCATTTCCGAGGAAGCATACCTGAACGTTTACTATGCCACTTTGTGTGCAGATGAGGACGCTCTGCAGGCAATCTATAACTTTTTGCGTGTGGGTTTTGCAGTCGGAAGCACCGTACTTGGACAATATACCAATCCACATGTCATGAAACTCCTGGAAATTCGCCGCAGAGTATCGAATGATGCACACCATTTCCGCGAATTTGCCCGTTTTCAGAGTCTGGATTCTAAAGTTTATGTCTGTCATCTGGAGCCCAAAAATGACGTGATCATGTTGGTCGGAAACCATTTCTCAGACCGTATGCCCTCCGAACACTGGATGATCATTGATGATAACCGCAAGACGGCCTGTGTACACGTAAAAGACGGCGAAAACTATCTGCGTTACCTGACAGACGAAGAATTCGAAACTCTGCGCCAGACAGAATCCTATGAAGATGAATATACAGATATGTGGAAGACCTTCTTTCATGCGATCAGCATTGAACAGCGCAGGAATTATATCTGCCAGAGAAATCTTTTTCCACTCTGGAAAAGGAAACATGCAGTGGAATTTAAGCCCTGAAAAAGTTAATGCCGGGCATTATGCCCGGCACCGGTTTATAAATTATTCTTCTGTATATTCTTTAATCAGTGCAAGAAGGATTTCCACACTCTTTTCCATTCCTTCTACACTGATGTGTTCATAAGGTCCATGAAAAGCATGGCCTCCTGTTCCGAGATTTGGACACGGCAGTCCTTTAAAACTCAACTGGCAACCATCTGTACCTCCACGAATTGGAAGAACAAGCGGCGTTACACCTGCTGTCTCGCATGCTTTCTTTGCATGATCTATCAGGTGCATATGCTCTTCCACGATTTCTTTCATATTGCGGTACTGATCGGTGATCTTGAGTGTTACCGTACCTTCGCCCCACTTTTCATTTAAATTTTTCTCAATCAGACGGAGTGTCTTTTTTCTCTCCTCAAACCCTGCTTTATCATGATCCCTCACAATATAATTCAGCTTCGCTTCACCAACTTCGCCCTGCATACTGATCAGATGATAAAATCCTTCATAATCTTCCGTTCCTCTCGGTGTCTCCATAGACGGCAGACAACTATTGATTTCCATTGCAACCAGGCTGGCATTGATCATTGTATCTTTGCCTTCACCCGGATGTACATTAAATCCTCTGATTTCAAACTCTGCCTTGCATGCATTAAAATTCTCATACTGGATTTCTCCCTCTGAATCCCCATCCAGTGTATATGCATACTCTGCGCCAAACTGTTCTAAATCAAAATGCTCTGCTCCCATTCCGATTTCTTCATCCGGAGTAAATGCTACGCAGATTGTTCCGTGCGGCAATTTTGCTGTCTGGATTCTTTCAATCATAGTCAGAATCTCGGCAATTCCTGCCTTGTCATCTGCTCCCAGAATCGTTGTTCCATCTGAGGTGATCAGTGTACGACCTTTCAATTCTGCAAGATGAGGAAATTCTTTCGGATTTAATATCAGACCGCTTGTCCCAAGTGTAAGCTCTCCACCATCATAATTTTCTGTAATTATCGGATGGATTTCGTGATCGCAGAAATCCGATACAGTATCCATATGTGCAATAAATCCAATCGCCGGGATATTTTCCTTTCCTTCCGTCGCTGGTAGTTTTCCATACAGATAACACTTGTCATCAAGGACTACTTCTGTCAGGCCGAGTTCTTGCATTTCTTTTTCCAGCTTTCGTGCCAGATCAAACTGACACATCGAAGACGGAACCGTCTCACTTTCTTCATTGCTCGGTGTCCGCACTGTCACATAACTGATCAGTCTTTCCTGTACCTTCATATATTTTGCTCCTCTTTTTCTTGAATTTATATTTCAATGTCCACTTTTATATTCCCAATGTCCACTTTTTCTTGGTTCACAAGTTCACTTATAGGCTGCTCCCCGTACTTTAAACTGAGTATAACACAATCAAGCACTCTTTTTCTATCATCTTGTACCACTCGACGAAAAAAGCAGCCAGCCCGTTTTTCACAGACTAACTGCTCGTGTTTTAGTTCCATATTCATTTTTTATTTTCCAGATAAGATTGCCACACTTCATTCCTTAACGTCTGGATAATAGCTCTATCTCATAGGTTTGAAGACTCAGATAGCCAAACCTCAACCTCCTTGTGCTTAGAGTATATGAAGTTTTGGCTTTATCT
>OLPQ01001505.1_pt1 | contig 16387 bp, 15 predicted proteins | sample 1672451 | NCBI WGS metagenome assembly OLPQ01 (sample SAMEA3136687, study PRJEB25190) | human gut metagenome | biome: human gut; feature: human-associated habitat; material: faeces | place: Austria | collected 2013
GTGCGAGAGCCGAAAGTATTCCTGATGGATGAGCCGCTTTCCAACCTGGATGCAAAATTAAGAGTACAGATGCGTTCTGAGATTTCTTCCTTACATCAGAGACTTGGTGCAACTATCATCTATGTAACTCATGATCAGACTGAGGCTATGACACTTGGTACAAGAATCGTTGTTATGAAAGACGGTGTCATCATGCAGGTAGATTCTCCGCAGAAACTGTATAATGAGCCGAACAACCTGTTTGTTGCAGGATTCATCGGTTCTCCGCAGATGAACTTCATGGATTGCGTATGCAAAATCGAGGGTGACAAAGTTACTCTGACAAATGGCGATGCAACTTATGTAATGCCTGCAAATAAAGCAAAGGCATTAAAAGATGGTGGATATGACGGAAAGACGGTTGTATTTGGTATTCGTCCGGATGATATGGATGATTATTCTGAGTATATTGAAAAACATGCAGGATATACAATTAAAGCAAAATGTACCGGATATGAGCTGCTTGGTTCTGAAGTATTACTGTACTACACAACCAATGGTGTCACAATGACTGCTAAAGTTGATTCCACTACACCATGCCGCTATGGTGATGATGTGACAGTTGCTTTCGATATCGACAAAGGACATATTTTCGATAAAGAGACAGAGCAGATTATTTCACACTAAGAGATGAAATACAATTGTATGTACATTGAGGCAGTTGTGTAGATATAAGACTGGGTATGAGTATCATACCCAGTTTTGTTGTATAGGGTGTTCCTTCCCTGTACGTCAATAATTGATTTGGGAGGTAAGAACAGTGGCGGAAGCACATATATCCGGGAAAAAACTGACGCAGGCATTGCGTGAAATGAAAGAAATATCCAGAATGGATTTCGTCCTTTTTTCAAAAAAAGGAAAACTTCTGGCGTCGACCTGTCCCGAACCGGATATGAAGATGCAGGAGTTTGTGACACAGTTTGGAAAATCCATGGCAGAAAGTCAGACAATCCAGGACTGGATTTTCCTGAAAATCGAGATTAATGAGAAAACAGAACACATTTTACTGGTCAATAAAAATGGAAGTGAGGACTCTTCCTATGTCATTGGACGGATGGCAGCCTGCCAGATCCGAAATTTGTACCTGTCTGCACAAGAGCCGGTAAATGAGACTAATTTTCTGCGCCGCATGCTGCATGGCGATTATTCTGAACGGCAGATACGGGAAGAAAATCAGGAAGTCCGGCTGAAAAGCGGATCGTATTTGTTATATGTGATACGTCTGGCGACAGAACAGGATGAGATTGTCATGGAAACATTGAAGAATCTGTTTGTCTTGTATAATGTAGATTATCTGGTGGATGTGGAAGAGGACTGTGTCGTGCTGATCAAAAATGTTCAGGGCATGGAGATGAAGGCAGAACAATATGCACGCTGCATTATAGATAATCTTCAGACAGAGGCCATGATCAATGCCTGGGTGGGCTATTCGGATCCGGCAGAGAGTTTTCTGGACTTCCGTAGCCGGTATCAGCAGGCATGTACGGCGTTGCAGATTGGAACGGTATTTTATGACGAAGAGCGGGTGTTTTATTACCGTCATCTTGGTCTTGGACGGATTATTCAACAGCTGTCCCCAGAACTTTGTGATCTTTTTCTGGAAGAAGTACTGGGAGAGCACGCAGAGGTGGAACTGGACGAGGAGACTCTGGCGACGATCAATCATCTGTTTGACAACAATCTAAACATATCTGAGACGGCCAGACAGCTCTTTATTCATCGCAATACGCTGGTGTATCGTCTGGAACGTATCGAAAAGAAACTTGGTCTGGATATACGGACTTTTGAAGATGCGATGTTATTCAAAATCGCAATGATGGTTCGTACCCATCGAAATGCAATTGCACAGGAAGCACAATCCATAGTTGCCAAATAAAAACTGAAGTGGTAGAATAATGTAATACCCAGTGACGTATGTTGCTGGGTACTTACACGTTAAGCAATAAAGGGTACAGGAGTAAAAATCAGATATGAGTATAAACGAAAAAAAGAAAGTCTGGGTGGTAGGACATAAGAATCCGGATACAGATTCTATCTGTGCTGCCATCGCTTATGCAAATCTGAAAAATCAGGCGGACGGGAATCGATACGAGGCAAAACGTGCCGGTGAACTGAATGAAGAGACAAAATATGTGCTGGATACATTTGGGGTAAAATCTCCTGGATTGATCACAGACGTTGGGGCACAGGTAAAGGATATCGAGATTCGGAAGACCCCGGGGGTCAGCGGCAAAATTTCTCTGAAACGTGCCTGGGAAATGATGAAGGAGCAGAATGTTGTAACGCTTCCGGTGACGGATAAGGAGAATAATCTTGAGGGTCTGATCATTACAGGTGATATTGCAACTTCTTATATGGATGTATATGATAACAGTATTTTGTCCCGTGCCAAGACACAGTATCAGAATATTGTGGATACACTGGACGGAACTATGCTGTGTGGCAATGAGCATGCATACTTTATGAAAGGAAAAGTAGTGGTTGGCTCTGCAAATCCGGAAACCATGGAACAGTTTCTGGAGGATGATGATCTGGTTATCATGGGAAACCGTTATGATGCTCAGATCTGTGCACTGGAGTCCAATGCAAGCTGTATTGTGATCGCCGGAAGCCCACAGGTTCCGAAAACGATTGTAAAAATGGCAGAGGAGAAGCATTGCGTACTGATCACAACGGATTACGATACTTATACAGCAGCCCGTCTGATCAACCAGAGTATGCCAATCAAATTCTTTATGCGCCGGGAGCAGCTGGTCACTTTTGAAACAGAAGAGTATATTGACGAGGTACGCGAGATTATGTCCAAGGAAAAACATCGTGATTTTCCGGTACTGGACGAGGATGGCAAATACATCGGCATGATTTCCAGACGAAACCTGTTGAATATGAAGAAAAAACAGTTGATTCTGGTGGATCATAATGAAAAGACACAGGCAGTAGACGGCATTGGCGGAGCGGATATTCTGGAGATCATTGATCACCACCGGATTGGAAGTCTTGAGACGATGTCCCCGGTATTTTTCCGGAATCAGCCACTGGGATGTACAGCAACAATCATCTATCAGATGTATCAGGAGCAGAAGGTTGCCATTGATAAAAAAGTAGCAGGATTACTCTGTTCGGCAATTCTGTCTGACACACTGATGTACCGTTCTCCGACCTGCACACCGCTTGATAAGGCTGTTGCAGAAGAACTGGCACAGATCGCTGATATCAATATCGAGGAGCACGCAAAAGCAATGTTCCAGGCCGGCAGTGATTTCGGAAGCAAAACACCGGAAGAAATTTTCTATCAGGATTTCAAAACTTTCAGCCAGGATGGTGTGGAGTTTGGTGTCGGTCAGCTCAGTGCCATGACCCAGGAAGAACTGGAGCAGGTGCGTGACAAATTACTGCCATATTTGCGGGACGTTCTGGTAGAACGAAAAATCGAGATGGTATTTGTGATGCTGACAAATATTATTGAAGAGACAACTTATCTTATCTGTGCGGGTGAAAAGGCAGATGACTTAGTAGAAAAAGCATACCATGTTCATAAAGAAGGCGATTATCATGTCTTGAAAGGTGTTGTATCCAGAAAGAAGCAGCTGATTCCGATGTTTATGTCAGCGATGCAGGAACAGTAGAGCCTGCAATCATAAAGTGAGAAAGGATAAGAGAGCGATGGAAAGAGAGTATTGGAAAGCAGGAAACATGCTTTATCCGGTGCCGGCAGTGATGATCAGCTGTCAGAGACCGGGAGAGCGTCCGAATATTATTACGGTTGCCTGGACCGGAACAATCTGTTCTGATCCGGCGATGGTGTCTATTTCTGTTAGGAAAGAGCGTTATTCTTATGATATTATCAGAGAAACTGGAGAATTCGTCATCAACCTTACTACAAATGATCTGACTTTTGCAACCGATTACTGTGGTGTGAAGTCCGGAAAGGATGTAGATAAGTTTAAAGAAATGAATCTGACACCGAGTAAGTCAAAGACGATTTCAGCACCTGGTATTTCAGAAAGCCCGGTAAGTCTGGAATGTAAAGTAAATCAGGTGTTGGAACTTGGTTCACACGATATGTTTCTGGCGGAGGTGACGGCAGTATCAGTCGATCCGAAATATATGGATGAGAAAGGAAAATTTCATTTGAATGATATCGGTCTGACTGCTTATTCTCATGGTGAATATTTTAAGCTTGGAGAGAAGATCGGGTCTTTCGGTTATAGTGTGAAAAAGAAATAGAAACTCTGAATGAAAAATATTAAATAAAAAAGAACAGGATATAGCAATCGGAAGAGCAGCTGCTATATCCTGTTCTTTTCTTTTTATCGGATCAAAGTGTCCATTAGCATTTCATATACATCAAAATTTGACCGTTTCCAGTTACGGCAGACAGCCTCTGCCTGATCACGGTTCTGTACATGAATTGTCAGATCTACCAGGTCAGTGCGTTGATTCTGAATTCGACAACGGACAGCATATCCATGATTAGCTGCTTTATAGTAATCGGCAAAAATTGCCGTTTCCTGTCGCAGATCAAAATGATGAGCTTGAAAATAAGTACGGATATCTTCTTTGATGGCATCGGATATTTTTGTGTGGAAAAAATCCAGGGTTTGTCGGCCGTAGTCTGTCAGGTGATAGCGGGTATTGTTATGGGTGGATTCGGCAGTGATCAGATCTGTCTGCAGAAGACTGGTGATCGCTTCTTGTACCGTGAAATAATTTGTATATTCTTTTTCCAGAACAAAATTTGTGATTTGTGTGTTAGTCAGCGGATATTCGACCAGGTTCAGCATATACAGGATCATAACGCGGTACATGGTGTCTAATTCTGTCATGGTTCAATGCCTTCTTTCTATATTCTCCTGCATATCTTGTAGTAAGAATGTCAACAGCATAGTATCAGGATTGAAATTTACTTCCCTGATAGGTCTTTCGTTCTTGCAGACGCTTACGGATGGTATTCAGCACTCGTTTTTTATCCGTGCTCCAGCGGGGAGCCAGCAGCAGGGCGCGGGGACCGTCCCCGGTAATGCGGTGTACCACCATGGAAGGGGGAAGCAGTTCCAGACAGTCTGCGATAAAATCACAGTATTCTTCCAGCGTAAAGAGTGGAAATGGATGCTGTTCATAATAATCTGCCAGATCAGTATCAGACAGTACATGAAGCAGCTGCAACTTGACACCGGATACCGTAGAATGTGCCACATAGTTTACCGTATCCAGCATATCCTGCTTTGTCTCACCGGGGAGTCCGAGAATGACATGAGTGATCACCGGAATTTTACGGGTGTGTAAGGCTGTCACAGCCGTTTCATAACATGCCAGTGAAAATTCTCTGCGGATAAAATCTGCCGTTTTCTCATGGATTGTCTGGAGCCCGAATTCTATCCACACCGGTTTGATCTGGTTCAATTCGGACAACAGTGTGAGGATTTCATCATTGATACAGTCCGGTCTTGTGGCGATGGATAGTACAACAATGTCTGGATGGCGGATCGCTTCCAGAAAAAGCGGGCGTAGATAAGAGACAGGGGCATAGGTGTTTGTATACGCCTGAAAATAGGCGATAAATTTGCGGCATTTTGTTTTAGCTGCCAGTTTCTTTTGACCGGATGCAATCTGTTCACTTACAGAGAGCAGATGATTTTCAGCAAAATCACCGGAGCCACCGCGGCTGCAGAAGATACAGCCGCGGGTTCCCTTGGTGCCGTCACGGTTCGGGCAGGTCATACCACCATTCAATGAAATACGATATACTTTTTCACCAAAAGTTTCTTTCAGATAGGTGTCCAGTGAATAAAAATGATTCTGATTCATATATCCTAAGCTTCAATGTGAGATTTTACAGCCTGGCTGACTACATCAGATACACGTGGATCAAATGGCTCAGGCATGATGAAATCTTCGTTTAATTCTTCATCGCTGACAAGATCTGCAATTGCTTTGGCAGCGGCAAGTTTCATTTCTTCTGTGATCTGACGTGCATGTCCTTCCAGAGCACCTTTGAAGATGCCAGGAAAAGCAATGACGTTATTTACCTGGTTCGGGAAATCGCTGCGACCGGTTCCGACTACTTTTGCACCTGCAGCTTTCGCTACATCCGGCATGATTTCTGGAACCGGATTCGCCATGGCAAAGAGAATCGCATCTTTGTTCATGGAAGCGACCATTTCTGCGGAGACAATATTCGGAGCAGATACACCGACAAAGATATCAGCACCGCGGAGAGCGTCTGCCAGTGTACCGGTCTGTTTTTCCAGGTTTGTTACTTCTGTCATTTTCTGCTGCATCCAGTTCAGATCCGGATAATCTTTTCCGATGATGCCGAACTTGTCACACATAGTCACATGTTTGAATCCATAGGTAAGCAGTAATTTTGTGATGGCTATACCGGCAGAACCTGCACCGTTTACAACGACGCGGCAAGTTTCTTTCTGTTTGCCGGTAACGCGCAGGGCATTGATGATACCAGCCAGTACAACGATGGCAGTTCCGTGCTGATCATCATGAAATACTGGAATGTTCAGCATGGATTTTAAACGTTCTTCAATTTCAAAACATCTCGGTGCAGAGATATCTTCCAGGTTGATGCCGCCAAAGGTAGGTGCGATATTTGCAACTGTGCGGATAATTTCTTCTGTGTCCTGTGTGTCCAGTACGATAGGAATTGCATTGACATCTGCGAATTCTTTGAAGAGTACGCATTTTCCTTCCATAACCGGCATAGCAGCCAGAGCACCGATGTTACCGAGACCAAGAACGGCACTTCCGTCAGAGATAACAGCGACGGTATTTGCTTTCATCGTGTAGGTGTAGGCAGCAGAAGGATCCTCTGCAATGACTTTACATGGCTCTGCAACGCCCGGAGTGTATGCGATTGATAAATCTTCCCGGGATTTTACCGGAGATTTTGCTTCCGTGGAAAGCTTTCCGTTCCACTGTTTATGTAATGCTAATGCTTTTTCTTTTAAATCCATGTTCGTGGCTCCTTTGTAATCATTTTTCCTGCCTATCATACCATCAAAAAAAACACAAATCAAGGAATTCAAAAAAATACTTCCTATTTAAAGGATTTTAGTGTATAATACGGTTCTGACAAGTATTCGTGTCGATTCTGACAAGAAAATCCAATGAAACTATGAAATGATAAACAGAACAGATGATCTTGTGGTCATCACAATAGAAAGAACCGTGGAAAAATAGCAACAGTTCGATTTTTAACAGTTTAGTATTTTATAAACGTGACAAAATATCTTTGGCGGAGGTTATAAATGAGAGAAAAATACGAAAGCCTGTCCCTGGCAGTCTTAAAAGAACTTGCAAAAAGCAGAGGGCTGAAGGGAATTTCAACTCTGAAAAAAGCAGCACTTGTGGAACGCATGCTGCAGGAAGATGAGAAGGAAGCACAGAAGGCGCATGCCGGGGAAGCAGAACATGGTGCTGAAAAAAAATCGGAAGCAGACAAGCATTCAGAGAGTGTAAAGCATACGCAGACAGAACACAAATCTGAAAAATCGGAGCATGAGAGCAGAAAACGTATTTATGAGCGTAGAGAACGTCCGGAGCGCAGAACTGTGAATGATACCAGAAGTACGAATGATCCGGAAAAACAGTCGGAAGAAGAACTGCCTGAAATCCGTAAGGATGAGGCATCTTTGGACAGCGGAGAGCAGGGAAATGGTATTCTGGAAGTTATGCCGGACGGATACGGATTTATCCGTTGTGAGAATTATCTGCCGGGTGACAATGATGTATATGTGGCTCCTTCTCAGATTCGTCGTTTCAATCTGAAAACAGGCGATATTGTCTGTGGTAATAAACGGATCAAATCCCAGGGTGAAAAATTTAGTGCTTTGTTGTATATCAACACAGTCAACGGATATCCGCCGTATGAGGCCAGCAGAAGAAAGGCTTTCGAGGATCTGACCCCGATTTTCCCGAATGAGCGTCTGCGTCTTGAAACAACCCCGAAAGAAACAGCTATGCGAATCATGGATCTGATTTCTCCGGTAGGAAAAGGACAGCGTGGTATGATCGTAGCTCAGCCAAAGGCGGGAAAAACCACATTGATGAAAAAAGTGGCGAATGCGGTAAAACATAATAATCCGGATATGCATATGATCATTTTACTTATTGATGAACGTCCGGAGGAAGTTACAGATATTAAAGAGGCGATTGAGGGCGATAATGTAGAAGTCATTTATTCCACGTTTGATGAATTGCCGGAACATCACAAACGGGTGTCTGAGATGGTAATCGAGCGTGCAAAACGTCTGGTAGAGCACGGAAAAGATGTTATGATCCTGTTGGACAGCATTACTCGTCTGGCAAGAGCATATAACCTGGTAGTTCCACCAAGTGGACGTACCTTATCTGGTGGTCTGGATCCTGCAGCACTTCATATGCCAAAACGGTTCTTTGGTGCGGCTCGCAACATGCGTGAAGGAGGAAGTCTGACCATTCTTGCAACAGCACTGGTAGAGACCGGAAGCAAGATGGATGATATGGTATATGAGGAGTTTAAAGGAACCGGTAACATGGAACTGATTCTGGATCGGCGCCTGTCGGAGAAGCGTATCTTTCCGGCTATTGATATTGTAAAATCCGGAACGAGACGTGAAGATCTGCTGCTGGATCAGGATGAGCAGGAAGCAGTCTATATTATGCGGAAAGCGTTCAATGGTATGAAAGCAGATGAGGCCGTAGAAAATATTTTGAATATGTTTGTTCATACGAAGAATAATAAAGAATTTGTGGATCTTGTCAAAAAACGTAAAATTTTCTAAAAAATGCTTGCATTAGATAAAACTGTATGATACAATTTAAAAGCTGTGTACCGAGAGTGTATCGGTGCAAAAGATTAACAAGTTTATTGTTTTTCATAGACGAGAGTAGAATTACAAAGAAATTTGGTATGCGAGGTGAAAGTAATGAGAGAAGGAATCCATCCGGATTATTATCAGGCAACAGTAACCTGTAACTGCGGAAACACATTCGTAACAGGTTCTACAAAGAGCGATATTCACGTAGAGATTTGTTCTAAATGCCATCCATTCTATACAGGACAGCAGAAAGCAGCTCAGGCACGTGGACGTATTGATAAGTTCAACAAGAAATACGGCTTAAAATAATAGTAAGATATGTGTGAAAATCAGGTTGAGGTTGCAAAATCTCAACCTGTTTTGTTAATAGGAAATCGAGGAAATTCTATGCGTTATTCTGGGATTGGCGGTCAGGCCGTCATGGAAGGTGTCATGATGAAGAACAAAAACCGGTATGCGGTGGCAGTCCGTAAGCCGGATCATGAGATTGAAGTCATGACAAAGGAATATAAGGGAATTATTCCGGGAGAGATATGGCAGAAGATTCCACTGGTACGCGGTGTATTGAGTTTTATTGATTCACTGGTGCTTGGAATGTCTACCTTGATGTATTCAGCCTCTTTTTTTGAAGATGAGGATGAATCTGAAAAAGAGAAGCAAAAGGACAGCCCGGAGAAAATGAAGGCAAAAGAAAATGCAATGATGGGCGGAACGGTGGCACTGTCTGTGATTCTGGCCATTGCGATTTTTATGATTTTGCCATATTACCTGTCGGTATTTTGTTCCCGATTTATTGCGAGCGATATGATTGTCGCGGTGTTGGAAGGCATCCTGCGTCTGGCAATTTTTATCGGATATATAGTAGTAATCTCAAAAATGAAAGAGATTCAGCGGGTGTTCATGTATCATGGTGCAGAACACAAATGCATTAACTGCATAGAACACGGTATGGAACTGAATGTGGAGAATGTACGGAGAAGCTCCAAAGAGCATAAGCGTTGTGGAACAAGCTTTCTGATGTTTGTGGTGATTTTAAGTGTGGTGTTGTTCCTGTTTATCCGTGTGGACTCCCATGTATTACGTCTGGTACTGCGTCTGGCGCTGGTTCCGGTGATTGCAGGTGTGTCCTATGAGTTGCTGCGTGTAGCGGGACGCAGTGACAATCCGGTGATCAATCTGATCAGCAAACCAGGATTGTGGATGCAGGGATTGACGACAAAGGAACCGGATGATGAGATGATAGAGGTTGGTATCGCTTCTGTGGAAGCAGTATTTGACTGGAGAGCGTACATTGCAGAAATCCGTGCGGAAGAAGGCATTTCAGAGGAAATCAATGCTGCTGTAAGTCCAGAAGGCAACGGACAGAAAGTGCAGGAGATGAAGCAATGACATACCGGGAAGCAAGAATGCAGGCGGCAAAGCAACTGGCGGCAGCCGGTGTGGAAAATGAGGCGGCAGAGAGCTGGTTCCTGATGGAAGCTGTGTGCGGGATCAGCCGCAGTTTTTACCTGCTGCATGAACAGGAGGCTATGGATCCGGTACAGGAGCAGGTCTATTTTGCATTGACCAGACAGCGTTGCGGACGTATGCCGTTGCAGTATCTGACCGGTGAACAGGAATTCATGGGATTACCCTTTTGTGTAAATGAGCATGTGTTGATTCCACGACAGGATACTGAGGTGCTGGTGGAAGAAGCGATTCGGGTGATACAGAAAGAAATGCCGGAAGCAGCGGTTCTGGATCTGTGTACCGGTTCCGGCTGTATTGGAATCAGTATTCAGTCTTTCTGTTCAAACACACAGGTGACAGCAGCGGATATTTCAGAGGATGCGTTGAAGGTTGCACAGAAGAACGCAAAAGAGAATCAGGTGCCGGTGGAATTTGTACACAGTGATCTGTTTAAAGAAATCAGTGGCAGCTATGATATGATCGTGTCAAATCCGCCTTATATTCCAAGCAAAGTCATTGAGACACTGATGCCTGAGGTACGTGATCACGAGCCGATAAAAGCACTGGACGGAAAAGAGGACGGTCTGTATTTTTACCGCAGGATTACAGAGGAGAGTGTGGCATATCTGAAACCGGGCGGATATCTGTTGTATGAGATCGGGCATGATCAAGGCGAAGCCGTCAGCAGCTATATGAGAGAAAATGGATTTGATGAGATAGAAGTGATTCGCGATCTGGCGGGACTTGACCGGGTTGTGAGAGGAAGGAGATAAACTATGTTTGACAGACTGGAAGACACACTGGTACGTTTTGAAGAACTGCTCAGTATGCTGAGCGAGCCCGATGTGGCAAATGATCCGAAACGTTTCCAGAAACTGATGAAAGAGCAGGCAGATTTGGCTCCCATCGTAGAAGCATACAAAGAATATAAAGAAAACAAGCAGAACATCGAGGACAGTCTTGCCATGTTGCAGGAGGAGAGCGATGAGGAACTGCGTGAACTTGCCAAAGAAGAACTGGCTGAGTCCAAAGAAAAAGTAGAAGAATTAGAACAGAAATTAAAAATTCTGTTGCTTCCGAAAGATCCGAACGATGACAAGAACGTTATTGTGGAGATACGTGCAGGTGCCGGTGGAGATGAGGCAGCATTGTTTGCAGCAGAAGTTTACCGTATGTATGTTCATTATGCAGAGAGCAAACGCTGGAAAGTTGAAACCATGGATGTGGAGGAAATCGGTATCGGCGGTATGAAGTATGTCAGCTTTATGGTAACCGGTCAGGGTGCATATTCTCTTTTGAAATATGAGAGTGGTGTACACCGTGTACAGCGTGTACCGGAGACTGAGTCCGGTGGACGTATCCACACATCTACGATTACGGTTGCTATTATGCCGGAGGCAGAAGAGGTAGACGTACAGATTGACATGAATGACTGTAAATTTGATGTATTCCGTGCATCAGGAAACGGTGGACAGTGTGTCAATACAACGGACTCTGCCGTTCGTCTGACCCATATTCCGACAGGCATTGTAATCTCTTGTCAGGATGAAAAGTCCCAGTTGAAGAATAAGGACAAAGCATTAAAGGTACTGCGTGCAAAATTGTATGATATGGAATGTCAGAAAGCACACGATGCTGAGGCAGAGGCAAGACGAAGCCAGGTAGGAACCGGAGATCGTTCTGAAAAGATCCGTACCTATAACTTCCCACAGGGACGTGTAACTGATCATCGTATCAAGCTGACGCTGTATCGTCTGGAGTCTATTATGAATGGTGATATTCAGGAGATTATCGATGCATTGATAGCAGCAGATCAGGCAGCAAAACTTGCTAAGATGAATGAGAATTAATTTATCACAGGGTAAAGCCTTTTATCCAGTTTTAGGGCAAAAGTTTTATTGATTATGACGCTGAGTTGGCATCATATAGGGAAAGCTAATATGGTAAATGATGAAAAAGGCTACTTGAAAAACCAAGCACCCTTGTGTATAATCTACTTAGAAAGGTAATCGGATGTGACTCCGATTTGCCCTCTGTTTAATTGAAAATGTATATTAAGAAATAAGCATCCTAAACTTTGTGCGGTAGAGGATGTTTATTTCTTTTTATCGTTATGATTGTCTATGTAAGCCAGAGCCGCGAAAATTACTAGCAATAAAGTGAGAATTTCCATTGTGTTCATAGGGCATCACCCTCCTTTTGAAACTAGAGGGCATCTGATAATCGGAAAATCACATCCTACTTCCAGTTCAATAGTGTGCCAACGATTGCGGATCACATCTTGCTGTAATTCACGCAGACGCTTATCTGTATATTGTTCCATCCAGATCATAAGAATTGTGGGGAATTAATATATAAGAAAAACAGTTGGAGGTGGGAAATTTTGAATATGACGTTATTTTCAGAATTGGGGAAAGCAAATCGGATGTGACTCCGATTTGCCCTTTGCTTGCTTGAAAATGTATATACTAGAATAGAAAATATTTTTGGAAATTATAGTTCAATCTGCATACCAACCTTCAATTGATGTATCATGTCGCCAAGATTACTTTTGAGAATTTTATAAGCATGCCCCCCTGTACAATGCCCGGTGCAGACATATTTAATACCGGCATCTTTTATTTGCCGTATGACGGCATCGATTTCTTCATCAGATTTGTTAAACAAATGAAATCCGCCAATAATACCATACACTCGTTCTGCCGGAAATGTTTTTGCAACTTCATGAATAATATTGCCTACGCCGCCATGACAGCAGCTGTTAAAGATGACCAATCCCTTTTCTGTTCGAAAAACAAGACTCTGTTCATGTGAAAAATTGTCATATATCCATTGATGATGTTCCCGGCGGTACATACGTTCGCGCTTGCCAATCAATTTGAGATTGGGGGTTTTGTGAGGAATCAGATAAACTCCCGGTATAATTTCATAGTCCTCCTCCACATAGGTTATTCTGTCATGGAAATCCGTTAAAATGTGTTTAGGTAATCCAATATATTTGTGAAATATCCGTTTCTTTGAATAACAGTTTTCTTTACAGCCTTTCCGTAAAAGGAAGGGGGCGTGGTTGTTTAAATTAAAAAATGTTGCCATTGAATCTGAATGGTCATAATGCGCATGCGACAGTATAGCATAATCTACAGCTTTGATTGATTTTCCAAGTTTATTTGCATTTTGTACAAACAAATTAGATGCACCAGTATCAAGCAGGAAGTTTTTTCCATTATACTCAATATAAATACTCAATCCCCATTCACCTTGAAAATCTCCATCGGCGATATTATCGGATAATACGATTGCTAACATATAAGTCTTCTCCTTAAATCTCAAGTATTATAAAACAGTTATGTGTATGTAGAAACTTTTGAACTCATTTTTCTTGATATTTTCAGTATATCACCCAACAGCAGTAGTTTCCAGACAGAAAGTAAACTTGCATTTTTGCAAGAAATAGTGATAAAATCATGTATAAAAGTGTATAAAGTATGATTCTGGAGGAAAAAAATGGGTGAGTATAATCGTGAAAGTGAAACTGTTCACAGTTGTGTGGATTGTGGCGTAACAAATTGTAATAAAATGGATCGGTTTTATCCTGAATTTTGTCTGACTACCGATATGGATGAGAGATTGCTGGGGGAAGTGATCCGTCTATATGATGACGAAGAAAATAAAAAAGTCACTGTGGCAGCAGCGGGTGTGGAGAGTGATTATTATTGTCAGATGTGTCGCGTGGAGGAGACCGTTGAGTTTGCAAAGCGCATCGGAGCAAAGAAAATTGGAATAGCTACCTGTGTGGGGCTGATCCGTGAGACACGAAAACTTACGGATATCTTACGTTATCATGGCTTTGAAGTCTATGGAGTGGCCTGTAAGGCAGGTATCGTGCGCAAAACAGAAGTCGGTATACCGAAAACCTGTGAAAATACCGGTGTGAACATGTGCAATCCGATTTTACAGGCAAAGATATTGAATGCGGAGCATACAGATCTGAATATTGTAATGGGGCTTTGTGTGGGGCATGACAGTCTATTTTACAAATATTCAGAAGGACTGACAACTACTTTGGTAGTAAAGGATCGCGTGCTTGGGCACAATCCGGTAGCAGCATTGTATGCAGCAGATGGTTATTATCACGGAAAATTATATCCGGAGAAATAGAAAGAAGGTTTTTAATGTGATTCGACTGGCACAAAACCAGGATTTCAAAGAAATTTTGATGATTTATGCTTATGCCAGAAAATTTATGGCAGAACATGGAAATCCCACACAGTGGGGCAGCACTTCCCCCCGGGAGGAAGTATTGAGAAATGATATCAGGCAGCAGCAGCTATATGTAATTGAGAATGATGCAAAGGATAAAATCCTGGGAGTATTTGCTCTGATTATCGGGGAAGACCCTACTTATCAGCGTATTGAACAGGGAAGCTGGAAAGATGAGAGTCTCTATGGTACACTTCATCGGGTAGCTTCGGCACCGGGGGCGCATGGTATTCTGGAGCAGGCGCTGGATTTTTCCAGTGGGAAGATTACACATCTGCGGATTGATACCCATGAAGACAATGAAGTGATGCAGCATCTGATTTTGAAAAACGGGTTTGAAAAACGTGGAATTATTTATACAGATGATGGTTCTCCACGTTTTGCCTATGAGAAAACCGATGAAACAAAGGCACTGGGAAATAGTGAGGCAGCCCTGGTGGCAAAAACTGTGATGTCAGAAGATGAAGCAACTGGTTCTATGGTCAGGATTCGAATCGCTACACCGGCAGATGCAAAAGAAATCCTGGACATTTATGCACCTTATATCCGAGAGACAGCAGTCACTTTTGAATATGAAGTACCGACGTTGACGGATTTTACGCAGCGAATGGAGCGTACCTTGGCAAAATATCCGTATCTGGCGGCAGAGCAGGATGGAAGAATTATCGGATATGCTTATGCAGGCCCGCTGCATGATCGATCTGCTTATGACTGGGCGGTGGAAACTTCAATTTATGTCAGGATGGATGTGAAAAGACAGGGCATTGGGGAATTACTGTATGATGCACTGGAAGAATGGTTGAAGAATCAGAATATTGTTTGTGCAAATGCCTGTATCGCATATCCGGATCAGGAACCAGATAAGTATCTGACAAAAGACAGTGTGGCATTTCATACACGTATGGGTTATCGGATGGTGGGAGAATTTCATCGGTGTGCCTATAAGTTTGACCGATGGTATAATATGGTTTGGATGGAAAAAAGTCTGTGTGACCGTCCGGAACATCCGGAACCGATGATCTGGTTTTCAAAATTGAGAAAAAAAGCAGCGAAAAGACAGGAACCGCAATAAGTGTCCGTAAAAATGTTATCTTGCTGTCTGCTCTTGAATATGCTATACTAATCCAGTGTGAAATTACGTGAAATGCGTCAATTTATAGGATATATGAAAAATCTCATAAGAATGTACTCTCGGAATCTTTCTAAACGAGTCATTTGGAGAAAAATAAAAGGAAGTTTAAAATGAAATTAATTTCATGGAATGTAAATGGCCTGCGTGCCTGTGTACAGAAAGGATTTCTGGATTTCTTTCATGAAGCAGACGCAGATATTTTTTGTGTTCAGGAAACGAAACTCCAGGAAGGACAGATTCAGCTGGAACTGGAGGGTTACGAACAATATTGGAACTATGCAGAGAAGAAAGGTTATTCCGGAACGGCGGTATTTACAAAGAAAATACCGTTATCTGTGCGTTATGGCATCGGTATGGAAGAACATGACCGTGAAGGTCGTGTGATCACACTGGAATATGAAAATTTTTTCTTCGTGACAGTTTATACGCCGAACTCTCAGAGTGAACTGGCACGTCTTGATTACCGCATGAAATGGGAAGATGACTTTCTCGCTTATCTGAAATCGCTGGAGGAAACGAAACCGGTGATCTATGCCGGAGATCTGAATGTGGCTCATCAGGAAATCGATCTGAAAAATCCGAAAACCAACCGGAAAAATGCAGGATTTACGGATGAAGAACGCGCAAAATTTTCCAATGTACTGGCAAGTGGTATGATTGATACCTATCGGTATTTTTATCCGGAGCAGACAGG
>OLPQ01001507.1_pt1 | contig 16367 bp, 12 predicted proteins | sample 1672451 | NCBI WGS metagenome assembly OLPQ01 (sample SAMEA3136687, study PRJEB25190) | human gut metagenome | biome: human gut; feature: human-associated habitat; material: faeces | place: Austria | collected 2013
AAAATCCCTATGACTTTTAAAGGTTGATTTATCCCTATCCAATTTTATATATTCAAAATATATTGATAGAAACATTAGTGAATTTAAATACTAATGTTTCTTTTGTTTTGAACTAAGGAACCCCAATAAAATTAACAATAATGAACAAATAGTACTACAACATATTGAAGAAATGGAGTAAATCGCATAAATAGATATTGAAAAAATGGAGTAAATTACACAAAATAACTTTGAATAAATGGAGTAAATGACATATAATAACATTGAAGAAATGACGATTGGAATAGGAGGACGCTCATGTTTTTTAAACGAAAAGTATATGATAAATTATTGGAATGGAAAAAACTATATTCGGATAGATATGCTGTTTTATTAGAGGGTGCAAGGCGTGTTGGTAAGTCAACGATAGCTGAAAGTTTTGCGAAGAATGAATATAAATCCTATATTCTAATCGATTTTTCAAAGACAACGAATAAGATTCTAGAATGTTTTGAGGATATTGGAAATTTGAATATATTCTTTTTGCGACTACAGGCAGAAACAGGTACAACACTATATGAACATGATTCGTTAATTATTTTTGATGAAGTACAACTTTTTCCAAAGGCAAGACAAGCAATCAAACATCTCGTGTCTGATGGTAGATATAGTTATTTAGAGACGGGTTCTTTGATTTCTATAAAGAAGAATGTGAAGGATATTTTGATTCCATCCGAAGAAATGAAAATTCAGGTTTATCCAATGGATTATGAAGAATTTTGTGATGCCACAGGCAATAGTTATGAGCTTTTAGAGCAGATATATGATAGTGCCTCACCAATAGGACAGGCAACCAATCGAAAGTTAATGAGAGATTTAAAAATTTATATGGCTGTTGGTGGAATGCCTCAGGCTGTAGAAGCATATGTGGATGGAAAAAACTTTTCTGAAATCGATATGGTTAAAAGGCAGATTATTACACTTTATGAGGAAGATTTTAAAAAGATCGATGTTTCTGGAAGATTATCAGCTATGTATCATTCAATTCCTGCTCAGTTGGCAAAGGATTCAAAAAAATACCGTATGAAAAGTGCAATTAGCAAAACAAGTAGTGCGAGAACTGAAGAATTGTTATATGAATTGATAGATTCAAAAACAGTATTACCATGTTTTAATACAACAGATCCTAACGTGAGTTTGGCTGATACTAAGGATTTTGATAGTTATAAACTGTATGTTTCAGATACAGGATTATTTGTGACAATGATGTTTATGGATCGATCCGTAACAGAAAATGATGTATACGCAAAGTTACTTTCAGATAATTTACCTGCAAATCTTGGATATCTGTATGAAAACCTTATGGCACAGATGATTGCTTCAACAGGAAGAGAATTGTATTATCACACATGGGAGAAAAAAGATAGTACACATTATTATGAAGTAGATTTTCTTGTTTCGGATAAAAGTAAAATAAATGCGTTTGAAATCAAGTCATCAGGTCTTGGTAAGCATGAATCCATAAATGAATTTTGTGCGAAGTATTCTAAAAATGTGAATAAATCATATTTAATATCCCAAAAGGATGTAGGAAAAGATGGAAGCTTATTTTTGAAACCATTTTATCTTGTGCCTTTTATAGTAAAATAATCAAGCAATGAAGCAATTCCAAAAATAGGGGGATTGCTTTTTAGTAAGTTATAGTTTTGAATTTTTTTGATACATTTTATCATTTTGTATATCGACATTTATAATGTCAGTATATGAATGATAATAGTACTGAATTGAAGGGGAGTGGGATTATAAATATAATTTTTCAATGTCTTGAATCTCTCTTAAAAATTCTTCTCTATAATTTGTAGGCTCTAATATTTCTACGTTGCTGTAAAAGCGACAAAAATAATTTCTAAACTGTAGCTTAGAACAATCAAAATAATAAATACGATTATCTGGATCGCTATAATCTGATGCGGTTGGCTTTTCAAGATAATTATAGCTATAGAGTTGTTTACCTTGTTCTGTCAGTTTTACTTTAAAAATAGTATTTTCATTAATACTATATTGCACACCATTCTTTTCCATTCGTTTAAAATGATTAAGAGTCTCTTTTGTGAAAGTGCGTTCATTTGGGAGCATACATACAGAAATAATATTATATAAATGCAGAGTGCTCACAACTAGATTGTCATCCTTTGTTGTTTGGAATAATACATAATTAAATAACTCCTCATTTGAAACACAAATTTTATAAGGATGTATGATTTGAGATTTCTCGTTTTTGCTGGAATTATATACGATTCGTACTTGTTGGTTTTCTTTAATAGCATGTTCTAATCTATTCCATTCTTCTTTAAAAACAATATATTCCCTTTCGTATTGAGGTTTATCTAAATAAGAATAAATAATGTTTGCGATAAATTCAGATTTAGTAGCATCCGTAGGACAAAGCATTAATATTTGATCTAAGTCATTTTCTCTTTTGTTGATTCTAAAATGCAGTTTATCCTTTTTATCAGTTGACACAGATTTTTTGATTGTTCTCTCACCTAAATATTTCGTGATATTCCATGCGATATTCGCATATGCTTCTTCGCTTATTAGATTTGGATCGATTTGACTTGCGATAGAATTTTTAATTTTATTATTTAGTTCCTTCATTTCCTGATTATATTTTGGATAATAATTTACAATGATACGTTTGATAAGAATGGATTCTGCTCTTCCAATATGGAATAGTTTTTGGTCTTTTTTTAGCTTTTCATGCGCAACTGAATCTAAATAAAGTGTAACATCTTGATTTTCCATGATTTATTTCTCCTACGTGCTCATAATATGTGGGCCCTATAAGCTAATTATAATTCTAAAATGCTTTAAATACAATAGAAATGAATGTATAATGCGTGCCCATAAAATTAAATAAAACTCGTATCTTTAATGATTTAATTACTCTACAATGAAATAAAGAGAGAGTGGAATAGAATGAAACAATTATTAGAGAATATTATTGAACGAAAAGAGAATGGGCTTTATTTTGTGAATACACCTACGGGGTCGGCAAAGTCATATAGTGCCGTACAGCTCATGAAGAATCATTATAAACATTTTGGTCAGCACTTTATTTTTATCACAAACAATCTAAATAACTTACCCATGGAAGATTTAGAAAAGGCATTTGGGGATGATTTTAAAAATCAGGTGATTCGTGTAGAGAGTATTGTAGATAATATTGTGCATAACTTTGATGAAACAATAATTCCTGAAGTTTATAAAAAAAATGAATCTTATAAAGGATTAGTAAATTGCTTAAAAAATTATGAGTACCAAGCTAAGAACATTCAACGCGAATTAGATAATGGAAAAACTCCAATTGTTGGGGTGTTAAAGTATTTTGAACAATCAAAGGAAGAATTAATGAAGGCTGATTCTTTGTTTCGGAAAGAAATTCGAATGAACCTTATGCGTTCTGGGTTGTCAGAATTAAGCTTGGAAGAACGAAAAGCAGTAATGAAGTCAAAATATAAGTGGTTGAATGTATTATATCCTGCCATGTTTGTTGAAGACTATAAAGTAATTTGTATGTCCGTAAAACGTTTCTTTACTTTCATTGATCCTATTTATATGAAGAAATATCGTTTTTCTGAATCCAAGATTATAGATAATAGTGTTCTTTTTATTGATGAGGTGGATGCGACTAAAAATGAAATCAATAACATCATTTTAGAAAACAGTCTAAATTCAACAGTTGAATTCATTCCTATGATTCATCGCATCGCAGATCAGTTTATTTATTGGAATGAGAACATGCCTCGTACTTTAAAGAATTTAGTAACGAAGGAAAATGAAAAATTTAAAAAGGCAAGACATGAAGCTTTAGATATACGAAAAAAATATCATGATGAGCTTCCATACTATTGCTCGCAAATTAAGAATCGAAACTTCTTGATGAATGATGCAACTTATCATGCAAACTTTGAAGATCATTCTAAGAAGAATGCATATGTGTATTATGACACAAATAAGAATCAAATGACGATTGAAATTGAGAATAGTAGAAACAATGTCTCGGATACGACAAGTGAAGTATATAGCTTATTTACCGTGATACGAGCCATGAACCATTTTTTGATTTCTGCAAAACACTTTTTTGACGATGTGGCAGTAAAATACAAGAATTATAAAAATGCTAAGAGCAAGGAAGAAGATCAAATCAATGACGAGGAAGCTTTACATTCTATATATAAGGTATTTCGGTTGACGGATGCAGATATTTTATATTTTGATAATGAAATTCATATTCAACCTCAAATAAAAGTAAATCAAGAAGAGAAGCGCTTCAAAAAGACAAATGGTTATTATAATCGTGGTATTCGTTCCTTTGAATTTACGAACCAAAAAAAAGATAGCTTAAACACATCTTTCAACTATATTTATTTATCCCAAAGTGCAGAACGCATTCTTGTTTTATTAGCGAAAAAAGCAATCGTGATTGGTTTGAGTGCTACATGTAATATTGATTCAGTTTTATCGAATTATTCCCTTAGATACTTAAAGGAAAATTTGGAAGATAGTTTTCATCAAATTGAGGATGAGGATCATAAAAGAATTAAGGATACATATTCTGTCTTGAATCAAAAGTATGAGTCTGAAGAAATTCAAGTTCATATTGAAGAAGTCATGGATTGTTTGGATTTAGATAAAAAAGGTATGATTTATTCTGTATTTGAAGATTTTAAAGTTCAAAGAAAAGTAGAGCGAATCTTTTCATGTAATGGAATTAACGATTTGTATTCTATAAAAAGATATTTAGGTATGGCACAAGTCTATCGATATTTTATTATTCATGAAGATATCCGTTCGTTTCTATGTCTGAATAATGCACTGCCAAAAGAAAATAGTAATTTTGATTTGGGGATTCTTAAAAAATTATTTGATGTGGTAAATGAAGAAAATCAATTTGATAAGAATAATGTACATATTGAAGTATTAAAAAGTGGCATATCCTTTGATGCAGATAAAAAGGATATATTAGATTGTTTATCCAATGGAGAAAAGGTATTTGTGATTTCGGCCTATGCCACAATTGGAGCTGGACAAAATATGGCATATAAGCTACCTGAACATTCTGATACGGTCAATCTAACGGACTTTTCAAACAAAGAAGATGGAAGAAATTATAAAAAAGATTTTGATGGAATTCATTTAGGAGATATTACCAATGTGGTGACGAACTTGTTAGATGCTGATTCTGACTTTGATGAATCGGATTTACTGCATTGTTTGATTGAGTTAGAGAATCTTTATGAAAATAATGAGATTACACATCATATATTAAATAAAGGTATTCAATCCGCTTATGAAAAGCTTAAAAATCCGAAGACACAGGTGTTTTTTAAAGGAATTCGAGAATGTCGAAGTGTACGCTTGTTCAAGACGAAACAAATTATTCAGGCTATTGGCCGTTTATCAAGATCTTTCAATAAAAATAAGACAATTTATATTTTAGTGACTAAAGATATTGTGCATAGCTTTGATACAACTGTATTAGAAAGTGAAATCTTATCACCTGAAACGATGCAGCTGGCGATGTATGCCAAAGAAAGGCAACAGAGTATTCCTTTATATGATTATGTAGAGAATGAGGCTTGTAAAATTTCGAGCGAAGGTAAATTTTATATTTATGAATTGTTGTCAGGAGATTGGAATGAGGAGAAAATAAGACTCTATAAAGAACTAGGTGAAACTTGTTTGAAATGTCCTACATCTTCGGATTTAGATAATGAAATTGTTAAAGAATATTATATTCATTCACATGGTCCTTTCAATAAATATTATTTTGTGGATGTCAAAGATTTTGAATACATAGACATATTCTTTAATGCATCAAAGGATGAGACGAAACTACGAATTCAAAATGGTAAAAAGAATCAGGAATGGTTAATCAATTATTTGCATGAAGTGAGTGAAGAAAATTGCCGTTTGGCAAATATGTTGAACTATCCTGGCTTAAAAGAAGAGTTTAATAAATATGGATATGCGACTTGTTTTGAAGAAAACGATTATATGCTTTCTCCAGTTTTATATCAGAATATTTATAAAGGAAGACTCGGTGAATTTGTAGGAAAATTCATTATTAAACAGGAATTGGGCATCGATTTAAAAGAGTTGGATGCAGAAGAATTTGAACGTTTTGATTTTAAATATGGGAATATCTATATTGATTTTAAACATTGGCGATATTCATCATATAGTTGGAAAACAATGTCAAAAAAGATTCTTACTAAATTGGATGAAGTTCATGGAAAGAAAGTGTTAGTAATCAATATATTTGATGAAAAGGATATGGATCAAATCATGGAATCAGAAAGAATTATTGAAATTCCATTTTTGTTGGAAAAGGATGGCTTTCATGTCAATCAAGAAGCAATTAATACAATTAGAAAGTACTTGGAGGATGAGGGAAATGATTAAGACAAACAAAGTTAAATTGAATATTCATTATGATCATATAATGCGGGATTATGATATTTATAGAATAGGACAAGAATTAAAGGGAATGGATAAAGAACAAAGAAAGATTGTCCAAAATAGCGTAGAAACACTTGCGGATTGTTTATCTTGTGCTTTGGCCGTTTTATATCGATATGGTGGATACTTGTATGTCATTTTCAATAAGGATAGTGTGAGTATACATGAAATTCAGTCTCATATAGATGGACAGGGCATATTTGTTGAAAAATTGGATTTAAATGAATCTTCATGTATATATCCTAATGTATATATCCTAATGTATATCCTAATGTATATCCTAATGATTTATGCCAACTATTCTTTAATATGCTTCCAAATATGGAATGTTTTAAGGAATATAATAATGTTTCTGGGAAGCTATTCTATTTTAATCAGTTTTCTTTTGGAGAAAATGTAGTTACGGCATACAATATTTCCATTGATGTGTTGGAATATGGAAAGCCTGAATATGTGGTTCGATTAGAAACAAAATCTTTTTATCGCTTATCCAAGGTTTTAGAATATAATCAAAAGAAGGAAGAAGAAATTCGTAAGTTGCCAAAATATTATATGGATGAAGAAAATTATATATTCCATAGAGCTTTGACACAGCTAAATGATAATCAATGCTTTGTGAATAAAAATCCGGGTTCTAAAAAGAATAAGCTAATTGCGAAAGATTTGGATATAAGAAACTTGCAGGCTTTTGAAGATTCAAAGAAAGGAATACTCTATAGATTCTTTAAGGATGTTGAAGCATACTTTAATGACTATATTCAATTAATTCCAGTTGATTTAGAGGAGGGCAATACACTAAATTCGTATTCTAAAAATATATCGAATGATTATAAAATCAAGGTTTTTAATGACTTAGGAATCAACGTGATTGATCGTGTAGACAATATTCTATCTAAAAAAATGGTTGAATTGATGGCTTTAAAATTAAAGGATAGAGGTATTAAGAATGTTGGATTTCATCAAGATAAACAATTCAATATTGTGTTGATTCATGATGCGGAATATTATATAGATCATAATATGAAAGATCAGCATACGAATGATTCTTGCACACAACATTTCACATATGAAAATTGTATTGGTAAGAATAATCAGGTGAATATAAATGATAATATGGTGGATAAGATTTTAACGGAATTGGCTGTGAAACGGGATATCGCAAATCAAAGTCTATCTACTTATCAATGGCATTGGGATGCACCGGTTGAATATGTAACGAAAGAGTCGGTTTATAACGAGAAAAGTAATCGTTACGATTCTCGATACTTAGTGTTAAATATATTTCCTGGCGGAACGATGAAATTTCATAAGGTAAAAGATCAGATGTCAGAAGAATATAAGAACTATGATTGTATTTTTCAAAAGGATTTTAAGCAGAAATATCATTATAATGTGAAACCAGAAATGTTGATTTCAACACATAAACTTAAAATGATGATTATAGATACGGCAACCATTGTGATGCCAGATTTAGATGAGTTACATGATCGTTTAGAGAAATACAGAAAGGATAGGCTAATTTCGAAAGATGAATTGACGGATTTGTTAAAATCATTTAGTGAAGAAAATGTGCAATATAGCGATGAAATAGAGCGTACTTTAGAAAAGCTGGATAAAGAAAGCTATCAATACCAAGAGGTTGTAAGAAGACCTAATAAATCAGATGATTTACCATTACTTTCCTTAGCTACTTCTTTAGGAAAAGATTTTGTGAAGTATTGTAGAGATAATGAAGAAATTGTATTGAATCCATGTTTAAAGAGTGATGTTGTTAAGAAACTACAAAATATCAATATCATTAAAGATGCAGATGCACTTTATTATTATGTTGGTAAAAAGAAAAGTGTGAAGTATGATTTGAATACATCGTGTCACATTCGCCAAATTATTATGTTAGAGGGAGATTTTGATGAAGATTTTAATCAATTTATTTTTGATCAATTAAGAGTGGATTTTGTTCGAAATAAAGAGTATACTGTTCTTCCATTTACGAGAAAATATATCAATGAATTTAATTTGAGAGGAGTGGATTGATATGCGAATTCTTATTGATGATAAGGAAATAGAGAATCGAGCTTATATTTTGCCTTGGTATAATGATGGAACGGGCTTTAATTTTAAAAGTCCAGACACACAAATTGATCCTGGAAAAGTGAATGATATCGAAAATCCTTTAAGTGTAAGAACACTTGTGATTGAATGTGATTTACAAGATTATTCATTTATTCGTCAAATGAAAAACTTAACTCAGTTGTACATATATACGGGAACGAACATTTCAGATTTATCATTTTTAGAAGGGCTTGAAAAGCTGAAACAACTTTGTATATTGAAGAGTCATATCACTTCTTTGGAAAGCTTAAAAAAACTAATCGAACGCAAGTATGAGATATATGAGAGTATATCCAAAGATGAAATAATGGAAAGATTAAAATATCAATTTGAAGGTATCTGTATTCAAAGTGATGCCTATGATTCAGATGGTACAGAACTAGTTAAATCAGGAATTTGTACGGATGATATAAGAATAAATGAGCATCTAATTTCATATGCATATAGCTTGAGAAAGCATCGAGAAGAGATGACTAAAAAATTGGAAAAAGATCTAAGATGAATGAAATCTTAGACCTTTGTTTTAACCTAACGAATCTGTCCATTCCCCTGGACTATGTATTTATATGTAGTTAATTCTTCAAGTCCCATGGGACCTCGGGCATGAAGTTTTTGTGTGGAGATGCCAATCTCACAACCTAAGCCAAATTGTCCACCATCCGTAAATCGTGTTGAACAATTCACATATACAGCTGCACTATCTATAGATTGAGTGAATAATCTGGCATGTTCTTTATTTGTAGTTAGAATGGATTCACTATGTTTTGTAGAATGCTTTGAAATATGTTCAATGGCTTCTTCTACAGAATCTACAATTTTAATGGCTAGAATATAATCTAAAAATTCGGTGTCAAAATCTTCATCTGTAGCTTTTGTTCCTTCAATGATTTTTTGCGCTCTATCATCCAACCTTAATTCAACTGGATATGTATCTAGTTGTTTTTTTAACTTTGGTAAGAATTCATGGGCCACTTTCGAATTCACTAATAAGACTTCTTCTGCATTACAAACACTTGGCCTAGAACATTTCGCATTCTCAATGATTTTAATGGCCATATCTTGATTTACTTCATCATCCACATAAATGTGACAAATACCTGTACCTGTTTGAATACATGGTACTTTGGCATGTTCGACACAACGTGAAATTAAATTCTTTCCACCTCTAGGAATCAATAGATCAATATAGCCTACGCCTTCCATTAATTCATTGGCACTTTGATGCGTTGTATCTTGAATCAATTGCACAATATTAGGATTTACACCACATTTTTGAATCCCTTCTTGTAGTGCTTGTACAATCGCATTGGCACTATTCCAAGCTTCCTTACCAATTCTTAAAATACATGTATTTCCACTTTTGATACATAGAGTAGCCGCATCACTAGTCACGTTAGGTCTACTTTCATAAATAATCGCAATGACACCTAATGGTACACTTACTTTTTGAATGACTAATCCATTCTCTAATGTTCTTTCATTTAATACTTTTCCAGTTGGATCCGATAATTTGACGACATCTAAAATGCCTTGAGCCATATCATTCAATCTTTGATCAGTTAACTTCAAACGATCCTTCATGACATCACTTACCATTGCTTTTTCTAAATCGATTAAGTTCGCGTTCAAAATATCTTCTTTATGAGCCAATAAAGATTGTGCCATAGCTTCTAAAATTTCATTCTTTTTAGTTTCATCACACAACATCAATGATTGAGTGGCAGCCTTGGCATTTTTCATGATTTGTAAAGTTGTCATATTATGCTCCTTTCTTGGCTACAAAGCGAGTACCAATACTTTCATTATCTAAAATAGAATATAAAGCTTCCGGTTTTTGACCATTGGTAATAATCATATCCAACCCTGCATCCATACAGATTTTGGCAGCCTCTAATTTTGTCTTCATACCACCCGTACCGACATTGGAATTGACGCCTTGTCCAAAGCTTAAAATTTTTTCATCTAATTCATACACAACCGGAATTAATTTTGCATTTTCATTCTTATGAGGATCATCATCATACAATCCATCAATGTCAGATAAAATGATATATAAATCGGCATGAATATTTTTAGCTAAAATGGCACCCAAGTTATCATTGTCGCCAATCACAATTTCTTCAGTCGCAATCGTATCATTTTCATTTACGATAGGTAGAACATTTCTTTTTAATAAATGTTCCATGGTATTGATGAAGTTTGTCTTTCGATCATCATTTTCAACATCGGCCTTTGTGATTAAAATTTGCCCCACAATATGATTGTATTGCGAAAATAAAGAATCATAGGTATACATCAATTCACATTGTCCAATGGCTGCACAAGCTTGTTTTCCTGGAAGATCATGCGGCTTTGAATCCAATCCCAATTTTCCCATGCCCATTCCGATGGCACCACTTGATACAAGAATGACTTCATGTCCTGCATTTTTAATGTCACTAAGTACTTCACATAACTGTTTCATTCTACGAATATGTAAAAGACCTGTATTTTCGTATGCCAAAGTACTTGTACCTACTTTAATGACTACGCGCATATATTTCACTTCCTTTTCAAAAAAATATTTTTTTAATCATAACACAATTTTATATTTCAATAATACTTTTTTCCGCCCTTTCATTGAGAACGCTATCATTATTAGATATAATAATTGCATGGACAAAATAATAAATCAAGTTTTAAAAGAGAACACAATAGGAATATGGAAATTAGATGGAAATCAATTGTATGGGAATGATTGCTTTTTAGATTTAATTGGAGTACCAAAAGAAATGGATGCACAAGCATGCTTAAAATTTCATTTATCACATGTACATCCTGAAGATCAAGAGCAATTTGGAGAATACGTAAGAAAACTAAGCGAAGAAAGAACGGAAATAGTGTATCGGTTTTTACATCCAGAAAAAGGGGTCATGATGATTCGCTGTTCAGGTAAGAAAATGGAAGATGGTACGATTGCAGGGATTCATCAGGATATAAGTGATATTGTACGTTTAGAAAAGGATAAGATCTTAGAAACATATCTTGCAGAAACCAATGAGAAATTGCGGAATCAAAATGTTGCGCAGAATGATTACTATAAGGAAATTTTAGATGAATTACCTTGTGGTGTATTCGCATATACCGTAAAGGAACATAAAATTGTACATTTAAATAAAAGAGCTTTAGATATGTTTCATATAGATTCATTTGAAAATGCGCAAAGTAAGATGCGTTCGATATTTGAAAAGTTTGAATATCCAGATTCAACCACAAATGAGCGCTTGATCGCATTAAGAAAATATGATAATTCGGTAGATTTTGAAGTAATCATTAATCCTAAAGAAACTTATGAAGTTCATGCACTCGCAAAGTCAAAAGTTTTTATGAATCCAGATCATGAACGCATTATCATTACGGTATTTTTAGATATTTCAAATATGGTCATGTTGAAAAAAGCTTTAGAACAAGCCAAAGAAGGAAGTGCAGCTAAAAGTGCATTCTTATTTAATATGTCTCACGATTTAAGAACACCATTAAATGCCATAATTGGTTTTAGTGAATTGATGAAAAGTCATTGGGATGATCAAGAAGTGTCTAGAAATTATCTCGAAAAAATTGATGAATCCAGTCAATACTTACTTTCTTTGATCAATAATATTTTAGAAATGTCTAAAATTGAGAGTGGGAAAGAAGAATTGAAAGAAAAACCATGGGATGTTTATACGTCTTGTGATAATCTTCTACAATTCTTTGAACCCGATATTCGTCAGAAGAATCAAACACTAAATTATTCAGTGAATATTAAACATAATATGATTTTGACGGACTCTTTAAAAATCAGAGAAATCTATGTAAACCTAATGAGTAATGCGATCAAATACACGGATGCTGGTGGAACTATTTCTTTTTCTTTAGAAGAAATTGAAAGAGAAGAAGGGGTATCCGACTATAAGGGTATTATTCAAGATACAGGTATTGGCATTTCAAAAGATTATTTGCCATATATCTTTGAGAACTTCACAAGACAAAGAACATCCAGTGAATCAGGTGTAATAGGAACTGGATTGGGTATGCCAATCGTTAAAAAACTGGTAGATCTAATGCATGGAACTATAAGTATCAAAAGTGAAGAAGGTAAGGGGACAACTGTCGTTGTAAATCTTCCTCATCGATATATTATAGAAGAACAAGAAGTCAAAGAAGTGGATGATAAAGAAATTGATCTTACAGGAAAACACATTCTTCTTGTGGAAGACAATGATTTAAATGCCGAAATTGCACAAACACTACTTGAAGACAAAGGGATTAAAGTGACATGGGCGAAGGATGGATTAGAAGCCGTAATGATGGTAAAGGAAAATGCGATGGATTGTTTCGACTGTATCTTAATGGATATTCAAATGCCAAGAATGAATGGTTTTGAAGCCTGCAAAGTTATACGCTCTTTGCCAGATGATCGAAACAAACTTCCAATCATTGCCTTAACGGCCAATGCCTTTGAAGAAAATCGTAAAGATTGTTTAGATGCAGGTATGAGTGAACATGTTTCGAAACCGATTAAAATTCAATCTTTACTACAAACAATTGGATCTGTACTAAAAGAATAGCGGCAAGTCCGCTATTTTTAAAACATAAATGTCAATGCTACTGAAAATAATGTCAAAAACGTGCAGAAATGTCAGTAGAATTATTTATCTCTAAAAAGTGATTATTAATGATATAATAAATATACAAATATTTGTTCTCAAATAGGAATTATAGATTTGAATATTATACGAAAATGGAGGACAAATATGAAAACACCAAAAGAATATAGGGATAATCTTTTAAATCACATTATCACCAAACAAATGTTAGTGGATTGTTTGTACAGTGTGAATAAACGAGCCAAAAACTATCGTGATAAAGAAAGGAAACAAAGAGCGTATTCGAGATGTCATCGATACGTAGATAATTCTGCATTTATTGAAGGAGCTAGAGAAAAGAAACTAGAGATGTATCGCATGAAAGATATGTTGTTGCAAATTTTGACACCCATTTGTATCCACAAAGAATTCATTGGTTATGAGACTGAAAGAATCTACAGCTACGAAACTGAGGAGTACAAAAAGTATAAGAAACAATTCTTTTACGAAGGACATTATATGGATGATGATTATTCCATTGTGTACTTTGGAGATGTAGAACTTAAAGATGAGCCTATATACCACTATTACTTGTTCTATGATTTGGATTATGGACATACTTTCCATACACCAATTAAAGAAGAGGATGTAGAAAAGTATTCTTTACCTATTATTGAAATTAGTGAGTTAGAAACGACGGGTCATAAAGTCAATGATTTGGTAAGTGTACAATTTGTACGAAAAGTGATTCGATTGATTGAAGAAAATATGTATATATTACAGTAAAAGCGCAGGAAAATTCCTACGCTTTCTTTCTTATAATGCATATACTTTATCGGCTCTTTGAATCACTTCTTTTGAATGCGTGACAATAATGCATTTTCCTTGTTCTTTTAAATCATCAAAAATATCCATAATTTCATCCTGCGTATCCGGATCTAAGTTTCCCGTTGGCTCATCTGCCAAGATAATTTTTGGATCATAACTCAAAGCTCTTGCGATGGCCACTCTTTGTTGCTGACCACCCGAAAGTTTTAAGATACGACGATGAATCTGGTTTTGATCTAAACCTATTTTTTCCAATAATTCAATAGCTCTTACTTCTTTATCATTTTGATGCACATTCGCAATATCCATAGATAGAGTAACATTTTCAAGTGCCGTTAACTTATTTAATAAGTACTGACTACTCCTCACCGCAAGCAGTCAGGTTTCTTAACTGACAATATTATGCAGCAATCGTACATTAAGTATTATACAAAAAATTTACAGTTCTTAATAAGGATTTGTGCTATAATATAAAATTAGAAAATATAACCGAGGTATACGAAAGTGAAGAAAAAGACTATAGTTCCATTGATTGTATTTCTTGTAGGAATATGTCTATTGAGTGTATTTACATATAATACGAATGTTCAAATTCAAAAAGATAGGCGTACGATCGCAAAATTAAATGTAGTAACATATGGTCAGCGTATAGAAAATGATATTGAAAATGGAATTGAAATAACAGATACTTTAAAACAGTTATTGATAAATGGAAATGGTCAAATCATAGATTTTTCCAAAATAGCCAAAAATCTAATGTCTTATTCTATACAAAGTGTGCAATTAGCACCGAATGGAGTAGTAACCGAAATTTATCCTGAAGAAGGAAATGAAGCTGGTAAAATTGATTTATTAAATGATTCAAAGCGAGGCGAAATTTCAAATTACGCAAAAGATCATAATACAATCATTACCCAAGGTCCTGTTGAATTGAAACAAGGAGGTTCTGGGCTTGTTGTTCGCAATCCCATTTATCTAGAAGATGAAAATGGACAAGAATATTTTTGGGGATTTACAATTGTGATTTTGCGCGTTCCTGAAATTTTTGAGGATTCGACAAACGCTTTATCTAAATTTAAATATAATTATCGACTTTCAAGAGAAGCGTCTGTTTTAGATAAGAAATATGTAGAGGTTGATGCGAATTGTGATAAAATGATACGCCCAGTCACTTATAATTTGACTGTTGGAAAAGAAAAATGGAAACTTGAAATCATGCCTAGAGCAGGTTGGAGCAACTCTACAACTTTATATTTAATTTTCTTTGGAGGACTATCTTTAGTTCTTCTACTAACTGAAATTATAAGAGTCTTATTTCTATTGGATGAAAGAAGAGTTGAATTAAAAGAACTGGCTCATAAAGATGGACTGACTAAGCTTTATAATCGATATGGATTTGATGAAATGGCCGAAAAAATGATAAAAAAAGATCCAGAAGCATATTATGTGGCTGCTCTATTGGACGTAGATGATTTCAAATTAATAAATGACATGTATGGACATGCCTATGGGGATAAAGCTTTAATAAGCCTAGCTGAAAATATGCGAAAATTCTTTCCATCTTCTGCATTGCTTGGTAGAAATGGTGGAGATGAATTCTGTATTCTTTTACCAAATTGTACAATGGAAGAAATAAAAGAGGCTTTGATTGAATTTACAAAAACTCCAAAAACATTTTCGTATAAAGGGCAAACATATTCTTTTTGTATCTCACTTGGTTATGCCGAATATCCAAATAATGCGATTGAAAGATCTCAACTCATGCGTTGTGCCGATGCAGCTCTTTATGAAGTAAAACTTCATGGTAAAAATGGATGTATGGCCTATAAAGAAGGACTTCAGTCAGGTGTTCGCAAACAACTAGGATTTGTGTTAAATGATATTTCTGAAAATTTACCTGGTGCTTTTATTATTTATCGAGCGGATAAAGAGGATGATGAAATTTTTTACGCCAATAAAGAATTTTTAGATATGGCTGGATATGAAAATCTAGATGCATTCTTTAATGGCACAAAGAAAAGTTTCCGAAACTTAATTCGTGAAGACCAACAAAAAGCGGTAGAAGCAAGTATTTGGAATCAAATTGAAAGTGGAAGTAAGAATGACTATATTCATTATCAATTAAGAAGACAAGATGGAACTTATATTCCTGTACTTGATCAAGGAAGAATTGTGGAAAGCGAACGTTTTGGTCGAGTTTTCTATGTTTTATTTATGGATTGGCAGGCAATGCAGTCGCATTATAGTGAAAAGTTTAACGCAAAAGATGTGCGATAATTTTTGTCACACATCTTTTTTCGTTTTATAATGAAACCA
>OLPQ01001513.1_pt1 | contig 16318 bp, 13 predicted proteins | sample 1672451 | NCBI WGS metagenome assembly OLPQ01 (sample SAMEA3136687, study PRJEB25190) | human gut metagenome | biome: human gut; feature: human-associated habitat; material: faeces | place: Austria | collected 2013
GCCGTTGAATTTGCAGGCGGTGATGATGTTGTTTTCCACCTCAAATTCGATTGAACGGCTGCAAACGTTGTGCGTTTTATAAATGTTCATGGTCAAACCTCCTCATATGCGTATATGCGTAAAAATGGAACGTGACAGACATCATTCGACGCAAATCCCGTTTTTCCTGCTTGTGACGCGCGGCTGCTTTGCTTCATAGGCTTGAGGAGAAGGGGTGTGGCGGCGATGGAGGAGCGGATGATCGTCTCGGGCGGCGACGAGGTGCGCGTGTTTGCGCCGCCTAAACGCGAGCCGCAGGAGCAAATCCGGCTGGAAGGCGCGGGAGCGCTCTGCGTGTCGCATGGAACTGTGTTCTGCGCAAGCGATTGGGGCGATACGGTTTGGCGGCTGGACGCCGAGCGCCTTGTGCCGACCGGGCTTTTTGCGGGCGGGCCGGGGATGAAGCGAATTCTGTCGTCGCCGGATGGAACGCGCCTTTTGCTGCTTTGCGCGGAAGCGGACAGCGTTCTTCTGCTTGACGCGGGATGCGGCCTGCCGCTCGTGCTGGCGAGGGCGGGGCTGAATCCGCAAAACATAGCGCTTGACGAGACGGGCGACGTGCTGGCGGTTGCGGCGGGCGAGAGCGGCGAAGTGCTGCTGATGAGCGCGCGGTCGCTGACGCTGCTGCGCCGCCTGTCCATGCCGGGAATGGTGTTCGATGTGACGCTGTGCGGCGGCACTGTGCATGCGCTCTGCCTGGATGACGCGCTGGATGCGACGCTGGTAACGGTTCCGCAGATCGGCGCGCGGCAGATTCTCCCGCTTCCGGGCATGCCGGGACGGGTTACGGCGGACGGAGGACGGCTGCTCTGCGCGACAGAGGGGGTTTTGCACGCGGTTTCGCGAGACGGCATGCGGCTTTTGCATACGGAGCACGCGCCCGGACGGGCGGGCGGCTGCCAGCGGTACGCGGGCGCTATGCTTCTTTTCGACGGGCTCAGCGAACGGATTTTTGCGCGGAGCAGCGGCGGATGCTGGAATCTGTTTTGCGGGTGCGCGCGGGATATGCAGCGCCTTTCCGGGAAAGGATAAAACCGGGAGGTGGGAAGATGGCGAAAAGATGGCGGCGGCGAATGGGCGTTATGATCCTCTGCTCGATGGCGGGGACGACGCTCATGCTGGCTCTGCAGGGGCGGATTCGGGAGGCTGTTCCGCTGCATCTGTGCAGCGTATCGGCGCTGGCGGCGGCGGCGCTCGCGTTTTCTCCCGCGCCCTTCGTCGTGGATTTTCTTTGGCTGCTCGGCATGCCGGGGGCGGTTCTGGCGCTCGTGTTTCCCGCACCGGCCGTCAGCCGCTGGCAGACGGCGTTCACGGCCTGCTATGTGCTGACACACGCGCTCATCGTGCTCATCGGCCTGAGCGCGCTGGCGATGGGAGAACGGCCGCGCGTCGGCCGTGCGCCGCAGGTGCTGCTGGCCTTGCAGGCGCTGGCCGTTGCGGCGTTTTTTGCCAACCGCGCGCTCGGAACGGATTTTCTGTTTCTGGCCGCGCCGCCGGTCAGAACGCCGCTGGAGGGAATCTATCGCCTGAGTTACGGCGCATATATTGCGTTTTTGCAGGGAATGATGGCGCTGCTTGCCTGGGGCATGGACGCCGCGGGAAGGCGGCTTTTCGGCAGGGATGATCGACCTGCCGATTTTTTCGCTATACAAAATTCGCCGAATGCGGTATAATAAACTGAAATGACGACATCTTTTGCGGATCATGTTCGCCCGCGATGTTAAAAAAGAAGGGGTTCACATTGGAAAACAAGAATATATCCTTGCTTCGCCGCTCAAACCGATGGGGATGGACGGCGTTGAGCATTGCGCTGTGCATGCTCCTTTCGCCGCTGCTGGCGGTTTCCGTGTTTATACCGCAGGGCATGACGCTGGTGCCGATCGCGCTGCTGCTGCTTGTGGGATATGTCGGTCCGGTCAGTGCGGCGGTGTGCACGGCGATTCTCGTGACGCTCAGCACAGTGTTTTTCGGCTTCTGGGGCGCGGCACTTTCCGCGGTGCTGCTCGTGCCGATTCTGGTTGTTTCGAGCTACATGGTTGAGCACGAACAGAGCTTCTGGCAGAGTGCGGCGGGTTCCGGCGTGACCATGTTTGCGTCCATCGGCTTGGCGATGCTGCTTGTCAGCGCGCTGGCGGGGGCGGATGTGGTCACGGCGCTGTCTAATATGATGCGTCAGGCGTTCTCAGTTTCGCAGACGTTCAGCGACATGGTGCTGACGATGATGATGCAGCTCGGCGCGATCACGTCGGCGAGCGGCGGCGCGGTGGATATTGCGACGCTGGATGCAGCGGCGCGCGGGCAGTTGATCGAGCAGCTCGTGCTGATTCTGGATACCCTGATGCGGCTGGAAATCCCGATGCAGATGGCGACGGGCTCCGTGGCGGCGGGCGTGCTGGGGCAGGTCGCGCTGCGCAAGGGCGTGCTCTCCCGCGGGGATAAGGTGGATTATCCGCCGCTGCGCACATGGACCGTGCCGAAAGGCTGGGGGCGCGTGCTTGGCGCGACGCTGGCGGCACTGTATGTGCTGACGCTGATTGTGCCGAGCTTTACGAGCAGCATGTTTTACGTCTTTACCGGCGTATTTGAACAGATTTTCGCCTTGCAGGGCATAGCCGCCGTGTGTTATTATCTGAATGAAAAGGGCAAGGGGCGCGTGGCGCAGGGGATTGTCTTTGCGCTGGGCTATTTCGCGATTCGACCCGCCGCGATTTTGATCGGCATTGCGGATCAGACGTTCGACGTCGTCCATCGCCGCGAAAAAATGGAGGAGGAAACGCCGAATCCGTTTGATCCGCGCACACACGATGATAAATAAGATTTCGGGAGGATAAAGCTATGAAAGTGATTTTGCTCAAGGATATCAAGGGAACCGGCAAGAAGGATCAGATCATCGAGGCTTCCGACGGATTTGCCCGCAACTTCCTCTTCCCCAAGGGGCTGGCGCGCGAGGCGAGCGCGACGAATCTGAACGCCATCGAGAACGCGAAGGCCGCGCAGAAGCACCGCGAGGACGTTGAGCGCGCCAAGGCGGAGGAAACCCGCAAGGCGCTTTCCGGCAAGGCCATCAAGATCGTGGCGCGCGGCGCGGAGGGCGGCAGGCTTTACGGCTCCGTCACCGCGCAGGAGATTGCCGACGAGCTGTTTAAGCAGTATGGCGTGAAGGTGGAAAAGCGCCGCATTGATGTGGCCAACATCCGCAACGCGGGCGATTTTACGGTCAGCGTGTGGCTCTATGCGGGCATTACGGCGGAAATGACCGCCAAGGTTGAGGTTGGCTGATCCATACAACGCACTGGGTTTTCCTCCTGAAACGGGGGGAAAGCCCTATCTTTTGTTAAAAGGGGAGAACATTGTGGACGAGGCAGTTATGCGTGTACCGCCCAACAATGCCGATGCGGAAAAAAGCGTTCTGGGCTGCATGATGCAGGACAGAGAGGCGCTGTCGCTGGCCTTTGAGCTGCTTACGGCGGATGATTTCTATCAGCCCGCAAACCGGGAAATTTTCGATGCGATGCATGCGCTCAATACGCAGGGCATGCCCATTGATCTAGTGACGGTGGATGACGAGCTGACCCGGCGCGGCACGCTGGAGGGCGTCGGCGGCACGAACTATCTCATCGAATTGAGCCAGTGCATGCCGTCTACGGTCAACGCGCGCGCTTATGTGCAGATTGTGGATGAAAAGGCGACGCTGCGCCGCATGATTAAGGCGACGGGGGACATCGCCTCCGCATGCTATCAGCAGACCGAAGCGGTGAGCGACATCCTCGGTGTGGCGGAAAAGTCGATTTTTGATATCATCATGCGCCGCCACGAGGGAAGCACGCTGACGCATATTGCGGACGTTCTGCCGGATACCTATCTGCGCATCGAGCAGCTGACCGAGTTGAAGGGCGGCATCGACGGTGTGCCGACGGGCTTTGTGGATTTGGATAACCTGCTGACCGGCCTGCACGGAGGCGAACTGGTGATTGTCGGCGCGCGCCCTTCGATGGGCAAGACGAGCTTTGGCATGAACCTGATCGGCTACGCGGCGACGATGGCGGGCAAGACGACGGCGGTTTTCTCGCTGGAAATGCCGAAGGATCAGCTCGCGATGCGCCTTCTGTGCGCGGATGCGCGCGTGGACATGCAGTCCGTTCGCCATGGCTCGCTGCGCGACGACGACTGGATTTCGCTGTCCTCCGCGCTCGGCCCGCTGGCGGCCTCCAATATCTATATCGACGATACGTCCGGCATCACGCCGTCGCAGCTCCGTTCCCGCTGCCGAAGGCTGAAAATGGAGCACGGGCTGGATATGATTATGGTCGACTATTTGCAGCTGATGAGCGCGGACGGCCATGTCGAAAACCGCCAGAACGAGGTCAGCGAGATTTCGCGCAACCTCAAGAGCATCGCCAAGGAGCTGAACGTGCCGCTGGTTGCGCTGGCGCAGCTTTCCCGTGCGGGCGCGCAGCGAAGCGACAAGCGGCCGATTCTATCCGACCTGCGCGATTCCGGCGCTATCGAGCAGGACGCCGACGTCATCATGTTCCTGCATCGAGAGGAATATTACGATCCCAACACCGAGGACAAGAACATCGCCGAGGTGATTGTGGCCAAACAGCGCAATGGCCCGCTGGGCACGGTGAAACTGGCCTGGCTGGGGCAATACACGCGCTTTGCCAGCCTCCAGCAGGGCGGCGCGGCACAGTAAAAGACATGAGGTGAAGCCATGCATACGCTCGTCGTTGCCGAAAAACCCTCCGTCGCGCGGGACATTGCCCGCGTGTTGGGTGCAAAGGACAGGGGCGAAAACAGCCTGATCGGCGGCGGCTATGTGGTTACATGGGCGCTCGGCCATCTGGTTACGCTCAAGGAGCCGCAGGAGCTGGACGAGCGGTATACCCGATGGCGCGCGGAGGATCTGCCGATTCTGCCGGAAAAGATGGAGACAAAGGTGATCAAAAAGACGAGAAGCCAGTTTCTCTCCGTCAAAAAATGGATGAACGACAAGGAAACGCAGGATATCATCTGCGCGACGGACTCCGGGCGCGAGGGCGAGCTGATCTTCCGCTATATTTACGAGCAGGCGGGGTGCAGAAAGCCGGTGAAGCGGCTGTGGATATCCTCCATGACGGACGAAGCCATCCGCGCCGGGTTTGACAGCCTTCGGCCGTCGGCGGATTACGATGCGCTCTATGCCAGCGCGCGCTGTCGGGCGGACGCGGACTGGCTCATCGGCATGAACGCGACGCGCGCCTATACGATCCGCTACAATGTGCTGCTCTCCATCGGCCGTGTGCAAACGCCGACGCTGAGCATGCTCGTCAAGCGGAGGCGGGAAATCGACGCATTTGTGCCCAAGCCGTTTTACACGGTGCGCGCGGATTTCGGCGACTATCAGGGCGTGTACATCGACAAAAAAGGCGAGCGCAAGCTTGAAAACGAGGAGGCCGCACAGCAGATCGCGCAGCGCGTTTCCGGCCGGTCGGCACGGGTGACGCAGGCCGCGCGGGAACACAAGAGCGTGTGGCCGCCGCTCCTGTATGATTTGACGACGCTTCAACGCGAAGCGAACGCGCAACTGGGCTTTACCGCGAAAAAGACGCTGGCGACGGCGCAAAAGCTCTACGAACAGCACAAGCTGCTGACCTATCCGAGGACGGACAGCCGCTATCTGTCGCACGATATGCTCGGCAAGGTGCAGACGACGCTGGGCAGCTATGACGGCGCGCTGCAGCCCATCGGCGAGCAGGCGCTTTCCTATGGCGTTCGGATGACCAAGCGCGTGTTTGACGACGCGAAGCTGACCGACCACCACGCGATCATTCCGACGGGCAAGCGCGCGGATCGCGTGAATCTGACTGCGGATGAGCGCAGGCTGTACGAGATGGTCGCCAAGCGATTGGCGGCGGCGTTCTATCCGAATTACGAATACGACGCGCTGCGCGTGGTCACGACCTGCGGCGAGGATGATTTTCTCAGCACGGGGAAAGCCGTCACGCAGGAAGGATGGAAGGCCGTCTACGGCGGAGACGAGGGAAAAAGAAAAAAGAAGACGGATGACGACGAGCAGCGGCTTCCGGCGCTGGCCGTCGGGGACGAGCGGCTCTGCAAGCGCGCACAGGTGACGCGCGACCAGACCAAGCCGCCGAAGGAATATAGCGACGCGAGTATCCTGCTGGATATGGAACACGCAGGGCGGCAGATTGCGGACGAAGAAATTCGCGAGCAGATGAAGGATTGCGCGCTGGGCACACCGGCAACGCGCGCGGCCATCATTGAGCGGCTGATCGACGTGGGATATGTGCGGCGCAGCGGCAAAAACCTCGTGGCGACGGAAAAGGGCGTGCACCTGATAGAAGCGGTGCCGCAGGAGATCGCTTCGCCGGAGACGACGGGCCGCTGGGAACGGGCGCTGGCGGAAATTGCCCGAGGCAGCGACGGCGAAGCGCGCTTCCGTCAGGGCATTGCGCGGCTGGCGGCTTTCCTTGTTGAAAACGCGGCTGGCGCGCCGGATGTGGCCTTTGCCAAGGAGGAGCGCCGAGGGAAAAAGCGCATACCGACGCTCGGTGTGGCCTGCCCCGTCTGCGGACAGGGCAAGGTGGCGGAAAACAGCAAGGGCTTTTACTGCACCCGATTCCGCGAGGGATGCAGATTCACCATCTGGAAGGATGCGCTGACCCGCGCGGGCGGCCCGATGCTGACCGCCAAGCTGCTCAAGCTGTGCATGGAGAAGAAGGACGTGCGCGGCTCGACCGGCACCATTCACTACGACGCGGGACAGATCCGTTTTGAAGCGGGAGAACGGTAAAGGAGCGACGGCCATGTTTTATACGGAAAAACGAACGGAAGAAAACAAACGGCGTCTGCGGCGGGACGTTTTCAAAATGCTGCTGGCGATGCTGCCGTTTTTTGCGCTGTGCGCCGCAGGCTTTGCGGTGCGCAACCAGACGCTGTGCACGGCTGGGCTGATTCTGACCTGTGCGGCGGCGATTTTTGTCGGGGATTTGTTTGTGATTCCGTCGATTCGATACGGCCGCTTTCTGCGCGAGCTGACCAGCGGCCTGACGCGCAAGACGGCGGGAACGCTGGTGCGCGTCGGCGATGAAGAGGTTTATGAAAACGGTGTGCATTTTCACGAGATGATCGTCAATGTCTATGAGGATATGGCGCCGGAGGGTGAGCGGCGCTTTTTGATCGAGCCGGCCATGCCCTTTGACGCGGCGCTGATTGGGCGCGACGTTGCGGTGACGAGCCACGATAAAGTCGTGCTGGCCGTTGAGCCGCTGGGGGGAAACGCATGAACCGCGCACGGGATTTTCTGGCCGGAATGGAAGAAAAGACGGCGTTTCGCGCCTGCGTCTTTGCGGCGATTCTTGTGCTCATGGCGGCGACCATGTTCCTGCTGAACGTGCATACGCCGCTGCAAATGGACGATTATGATTATTCCTTCAGTTGGAGCACGGGCAAGCCGCTTGCCGGGGTGGCGGACGTGCTCGCCTCTCAGGCGGCGCATTACCGTCTCTGGGGCGGGCGCAGCGTGGTTCACACGCTGGCGCAGCTCTTCCTTTATTGGGGAAAGGGCGTTTTCAACATCGCCAATACGGCGGCGTATATGCTGCTCGTGCTTGAACTGTATACGCTGGCCAAGCCGAAGGGCAGACGGTTTTGCTGGACGGTTCTGCTGGTCATCCACGCGGCGCTGTTCACGCTGGTTCCGTTCTTCGGCACGGTCTTTTTGTGGCTGGACGGCGCGTGCAACTATCTGTGGGGCACGGCGCTGGCACTTTTGCCGCTGCTGATCATCCCGCGGCTGCTGGAAAAAGAATGTGCGGCGCTCGGCGTGATCGGTGTTCCGCTCTGCTTTTTGAGCGGCTGGACGAATGAGAACGCGGCCTGCGGCATGCTGGCGGTGGCGCTCTTGCTGCTGGCGGACAGCGCATACCGCGGGAAAAGAACGCCGGTTTCCGCGTGGCTCTGTCTGGCGGCGCAGGCGGCGGGCGCGGCGATGATGATTCTTGCGCCGGGGAATTTTGCGCGCGCATCTGTCTATGCCTACGATTCGATGGCGTGGGAGATCGTGAAGCGGCTGCTCCGCATTACGCTTTATACGGGCGTGTATGCGGGCGCAGAATTGCTGGCCATGCCGATTGTCCATGGAATGGGGCGGGCGCTTCACGTGCCGATGCGAAACCGGCGGGCGGCACTTTTGCTGCTGACGGCGCTGCTGAGCGCGTATGCGATGGTCGTCTCGCCGGAACTGTCGGATCGGTCGTATACCTGCGTGATTGCGCTGACGCTCTGCGCGCTGGCGACGCTGCTCGGCGACATGGAGGCGCATGTCCGCGCGCTGGACGCGGCCAGACTGTGCGCGCTGCCGCTGGCGCTGTTTTTGCTTGTTTACGGCGGGTATCAGGCTGTCAGGGAAGTCGGCGCGCATGAGGCGGCGTGGGAAGCGCAGACTCAAAAAATCGAAACAGCGGTGCAGAGCGGGGCGGACGAGGTGAAAATCGCCTCGGTGGAAAGCCGCTCGCGCTTTACCATGAACATTGCGCTGGAAAATGACGCGGAAAGCTGGCCGAACAGCACGCTCTCCAAGTGGTTCGGAATTCGGGTGTGCGGCGAGTGAAATGTGTTCTTTTTGTGAATTTGAACAAAAAGAGCGAACATTTGAGCCGCAGGGCGACACACGCGCTTGACAAGTCGATGACAGCTTATTATAATAAATCGTATATTGCCGAGTAGAGGCTGAAAGGAAGAGAACGAACATGAATAAGAGATTCGCGCTGATTGCGTTGCTGCTTGCGGCTTTGATGCTGCTCTCCGGCTGCAACCTGATCGGCCACGACGACGAGCTTGACGGCGCGCAGGTTGTGGCGAAGGTGGAGACCAGCCAGGATACCACCGAGATCACCAAGGCGGAGTGGGAGGCTTACCGGGATTATCTGGCCAGCTACTACCAGCAGTATTTCCAGCAGAACTTCGGCGTGTCGATGCAGCTCACGGACGACGATATCGCCTCCTACGGCGAGGCTGCTGTCGAGCAGCTGATTGAGAGCGTCGTGCTTGAAGGCAAGATGAAGGAGCTTGGCTTCGAGCCGCTGCCCGAAGAGGATGCCTCCGACGTGGAAAGCTACGCCGACAACATGTTTAACTTCTACAAGATGATGATCCGCTACCAGAACTATCCGGATCTGGAGACGGTGGAAGAGGAAGAAGCGCGTCTGGCCGCCCTCGAAGAGGCGACCGGCAGCGAGGCGACCCCGGCCGAGGCGACCGGTAGCGAGGCGACCCCGGCCGAGGCCGTTGATACGGAGCGCAAGGCGACCGTCACCAACGATCAGCTCGACGAGATGCTCGTCAACGACCTGAACACCGTCGGCTATACGCGCGATTATTTCGTGCAGAACCAGACCGCCAGCGTGCAGCGCGAAAAGATTCGCGAATATGCCGCCAAGGACGTCGCGGTGACGGACGAGCAGGTGAAGGAAGAATTTGACAAGCGCGTGGCCGCCCAGAAGGAAAGCTATGACGCGGCTCCGGCCGGTTATGTGACCGCCGAGAACAACGGCACGACGAATTACTATGTGCCGGAAGGCTACCGCGGTGTGAAGAACCTGCTCATCAAGTTCAGCGACGAGAAGCAGAGCGAAATCAGCGACCTGAACAGCGCGATTTCCACCGCGAACACCACGCTGAGCGACGCGCAGAAGCAGCTTGACGATCTGAAGGCAGAGGATACCTCTTCCTATGACGAGGCGACCAAGGCCGGCTATGACGAGCAGGTTGCGGCGCTCGAAGAGACCGTGGCGACCGCTCAGGCGACGCTGGATGAATCCAGCGCGAAGCTGGAGACCGTGACCGCCGAGGCGTATGACGAGATTCTGCCGACGGCGCAGGACGTGCTCGCCCGTGCGCAGTCCGGCGAGGACTTTGATAGCCTGATTGAGACCTATGGTCAGGATACCGGCATGAACAACGAGCCGAACAAGAGCCGCGGCTATCTGGTCTGTGACGGTCTGTCCGTCTATGAGCAGAGCTTCCAGGATGCGGCGATGGCGCTTGAAAAGGTCGGCGACGTGTCCGTCGAGCTGGTCAAGACGAGCTATGGCTATCACATTCTTCAGTATGCGACCGACATCGCTGCGGGCGAGGTTGAGTATACCGACGAGATCAAGAGCAATATCTATGATACCATGCTCTCCGACGCGAAGGATGCGGCTTATGAAGCGGCTGTGACCCAGTGGGTTTCCGAAGCGAAGGTTACGACCTATCCGAAGGTTATGAAGTAATTCGGTTTGTTTGAAAACGAAGGACGTCGTATTGAATGCGGCGTCCTTTTCTGATATATGGGAAAAGGCGCAAAATTGCCTCCATGCGCAGAAATAGAATAACGGCGAGGGCTTTTGCTCAAAATAGGGGCAAATCAAGCGGAGGCGTTCGCATGAAGAGAAAACAAAAAGCGCGTTGCGCCGCCTCCGGGTCTGCGGAGGTGGACGGATGAGCAAACGAATCGGTGCGCAAACGACGGCGCTGCCGTCGTGCCCCGGCTTGATCGGCTGGGCGGGGATTGCGGGGCAAAAGGAAAAAGAAGGCCCGTATGGCGCGAAATTCGATTGGATTATACCGGACGAGTTGAACGGGGAGCAATCCTTTGAAGGCGCTGAACGCGCGATGCTCGAACAGGCGGTTGTGCTCTGCGCGGAAAAAGCGGGAACGCGGCTGAACGAAATTCAAATGCTGCTCGCGGGTGATCTGCTCAACCAGATCATTTCCGCCGGATTTGCGGCGCGTAACCTCGGAATCCCGTTTTACGGTCTGTACGGGGCGTGTTCCACCATGTCTGAATCCCTGTCCGTCGGCGGCATGCTGGCGGACGGAGGCTTTGCGGATCGGCTGATCTGCGCGACGTGCAGCCACTTCTGCACGGCGGAGCGGCAGTATCGCGCGCCGCTGGAATTGGGCAATCAGCGCACGCCGACGGCGCAGTGGACGGTGACCGGCGCGGGCGCGGTGATGATTTCCGGTTCGAAGCACGCGCCGGTGGTCTTGACGCATACGACATGCGGGCGCGTGGTGGATCTGGGCATTACGGATGCGAACAACATGGGAGCGGCCATGACGCCAGCGGCTTTCGATACACTTGCGGCGCATTTCAGGGATCTGGGGCGCGGCTTTGCGGATTACGATTTGGTGGTGACGGGCGATTTGGGGCGCTTGGGTCGAGAGCTTCTCATTGAGCTGCTGCGCGAAAAGAAAATCGACGTGGACGAGGGCAAGCTGTTTGACTGCGGATGCGAAATCTTTTCCGAAAGGCAGGATGTTCATTCGGGCGGGAGCGGGTGCGGCTGTGCGGCGAGTATGTTGTGCGCGCATCTGCTGCCCGAGCTCGCGGCAGGCCGATTGAAGCGCGTTTTGTTTATGGCGACGGGCGCGCTGCTCAGCCCGACAAGCAGCATGCAGGGCGAGAGCGTGCCCGGTATCGCGCATGCCGTCGCGATGGAGCATCGAAAGGAGAAGGGCGCGTGATAGAGATTTTGTGGATGCTGGTGAAGTCGTTCCTCGTGGGCGGCCTGCTCTGTGCCATCGGTCAGGTGTTGATTATGAAGACGCAGTTGACCAGCGCGCGGATTCTGGTCGGCTATGTGACGGCGGGCGTTATTCTCGGCGCGCTGGGGCTGTATAAACCGATTGTTGATTTTGCGGGCGCGGGCGCGACCGTTCCGTTGCTGGGCTTTGGGTATGCGCTGGCGCGCGGCGCAATCGAGGGCGTGAAGGAAACGGGGATTCTCGGCGCGTTCACCGGCGGCGTGACGGCTGCGGCGGGCGGCATTGCGGCGGCGGTGTTTTTCGGCTACCTGGCCGCAGTCCTGTTTAAGCCCAAGATGAAAAGCTGAACCGAAACAGACCGGAAGTCCAAACAGACTTTTGGTCTGTTTTTCTGATTTCGAGCGTCGGCCTGTTTTCAAACGGACAACATGACATATTGCGCACAGGCGTGAAGATGCGGTATAATAGGCTCATTCTGCGGGACGAGGAGCGTGAGGAGGATGACAAATCGGCTGATGGAAACGGTGTGCGCCAGATTGTGCCTGCTTACGCCCATCGCATGGGACGAATCCATGCCGCCGCTGTTTTCCCGCATGGCTGTGCGGCGAATGATGGAATGCGGCGCGCTCTCCGGGCTCGTCCTGCGCCGGACGGACATGCTGCCGCAGGCGACGTTTGAACGCGCGGAAATGCTTCTCACCCGGACGAGTGACGCGCTTTTGTGTTTGGAAGCCTATGAAAAGCAGGGATATCGGCTGATTCTGCCGGAAAGCAGAGAATGGCCGAAGGCGCTGCGCGCGCTCGGCGGTCGGGAACCGCTCTTCCTCTTTGTGAAGGGAAATGCGTCGCTGCTGGAGCGGCGAACCGTTGCGGTGGCGGGCAGCAGGGAGATTGCGCCCGCGACAAACGACATGGCGGCGCGGCTTGGCGCCATGCTGGCCGAAGAAGGGATAACGATGGTCTGCGGCGGTGCGCGCGGCGTGGATCGCGCGGCGCAGGATGCGCTGTTGGACGCCGACGGTTCGTTGATTCTCGTTCCGGCGGTTTCTGCGGAGCAGGCCTGCGCGCGGGAAAAGGAAGCGGCGGCGCTGCAAACGGGCAGGCTGCTGCTGCTCAGCGAGACGCTGCCGGATGCGCCGTTTTCTGCCGCGAGGGCGTTGGCGCGCAACCATACCATTTATGCGTTGGGGAAAAACGCGATTGTCGTTGCGGCTAGAAACGGCGTTGGCGGGAGCTGGCGAGGGGCGACGGCGGGGCTGTGCGGCAATTTTTCGTCGGTCTACGTGCCGGACGGAGACGGTGCAGATTTCGAAGGAAACCGCGCGCTGTTTGAATATGGCGCGCGAAGGATTGATTTGAGCGGAAAACGGACGATCGGCGAGCAGCTGTGCGTCGAGGAACAGATATCTTTTCTCTAAACCTGCGAAGGAGGCGTGAACGCCGTGCAAGTGACGCTGTCGCAAATTCCCATGCGGGAAATCCTGCATTTTCTGGGCTGGCACGGAACGCCGGTCGAGCCGCCGCTGATGGAGCAGATCAGGCGAATCAGAGGCGAGGCGCTTGAACAGGTGAAGCCGCGGGCGGTCATGCGGCGCTTTGTCCGCCTGCCGGACGGAACGCTTGAGGGAACGCGCTTTTTTCCGCAGGGGAAGGATGTGCGCGAAATGCTGTCTGCCTGCCATGAAACGGTTTTGCTGGCGGCAACGCTGGGCGCGGACAGCGAGCGCATGCTTCTGCGGGCGCAGACAAAGAGCGCCGCGGACGCGCTGATTCTGGACGCGGTGCTCAGCGCGGCGATTGAGGCGGTCTGCGACCGGATGGAGGAGACGCTGAGGGAGAAGCTGGCAGCGCAGGCGCTGTATTTGACGGATCGGTTCAGCCCTGGCTACGGCGACATGCCGCTTGCGCAATCCGGGCAAATCTGCGAGGTGCTGAACGCCGGACGCTCCATCGGGCTGACGGTCAGCCAGAGCGGGATTTTGATGCCGCGAAAATCGGTGACGGCCGTGCTGGGGATCAGCCGAACGCAGGTTTTGCGAAGACCGAAGGGCTGCGAGGGGTGTTCGGCGCGCCAAACCTGCGCATTTGCAAGACGCGAAGACATAACGGAGGAATGACGATGGCCTATACGAAAGCGATTACGCTGCTCGACGGCGCGATGGGGACGATGCTCCAGAAAGCGGGGCTGAAGCTCGGCGACCGCCCGGAGACGCTTTCCATCACGGCGGCGGACGTTGTGGAGGGCATACAGCGGCAGTATGTGCAGGCGGGGACGCGGCTGCTGCTGGCGAACACGTTCTGCGCGAACGCGCACAAGCTGGCCGGAACGGGCTTTGGGGTGGAAGACGTCGTTCGCGCGTCTGTCGCCGTGGCAAAGCGCGCCTGTGTGGGAACGGATGCGAAGGTTTTGCTCGACGTCGGCCCCATCGGCGAACTGCTTGAGCCGCTGGGAACGCTCAAATTTGACGAGGCCTACGCGCTGTATGCGCAAATGATTCGCGCGGGCGCGGCGGCGGGCGCAGAGGGCGTTTTTTTTGAAACGTTTTCCGATTTGAACGAGCTCCGCGCGGGCGTCCTGGCGGCCAAGGAGTGTTCCGATTTGCCGGTGTTTGCCTCGATGACGTTCGAGACTTCCGGCCGGACGTTCCTCGGCTGCCGTGCGGATGCGGCGGCGATGGCGCTGGATGCGCTGGGCGTGGATGCGCTGGGTGTGAATTGCTCCCTTGGTCCGAAGGAGATTGCGCCGATTCTTCAAGCCATGCGTACATGCACCAATCTGCCGCTGATTCTCAAACCGAACGCCGGTCTGCCCGACCCGGAAACGGGCGCGTATCATACCGCGCCGGATGAATTTGCGCGGGATTGCGCGGCGCTTACGGACGTCGGCGCGGCGTATATCGGCGGTTGCTGCGGCACGACCCCCGCGTTCATCGAGGCGCTTGGCCGGGCGCTGGAAGGAAAGTCGGCGAGGTGGGATGAAAAAACCGTGCGGGGAATCTGTTCGGCGGGCGAAATCTGTCCGTTCGGACAGGGCGTTCGCGTGATCGGCGAGCGAATCAACCCGACGGGAAAAAAGCGCTTTCAGCAGGCGCTCCGCGAGGGCGACATGAATTACATCGTCGCGCAGGCGATTGAGCAGGCCGAAGCCGGTGCGCAGATTCTGGACGTCAACGTGGGACTGCCCGAGATCGACGAGGTCAAGATCATCCAACAGGCGACCGAACAGCTCCAGGGTTCCACGCTGCTGCCGTTGCAGATCGACTCCACCGATCCCGCCGCCGTCGAGGCTGCCGTGCGCCGCTACGCCGGCAAGCCCATCATCAACTCGGTCAATGGCAAACAGCAGATCATGGATGAGATCTTTCCGCTGGTCGCCCATTACGGCACCAACGTCGTCGGCCTCACGCTCGACGAAGGCGGCATTCCCGATACCGCCGAGGCTCGCTTCGCCATCGCCGAGCGCATTGTGGCCGAGGCCGCCCGCTACGGCATCGGACCGGACCGCATCCTCATCGACTGCCTGGTCATGACCGCCTCGACCAATCAACGCCAAGCCGAGCAGATCCTGCGCGCCATGTCCCTGTGTAAGGAGCGTCTGGGCGTCAAATGTGCACTCGGCGTGTCGAACATCAGCTTTGGCCTGCCCGCCCGCCCGCTGCTGGGCTCGGTCTTTTTGGCTGCCGCTTTTGGCGCGGGCCTGGACGCCCCCATCATGAACCCGGGCTCCAAGCGCTTTATGGATACCGTCTACAGTTATCGCGTCTTGAGCGTTGAGGACGAGGGCTCGACCGGATACATCGAGCGCTACGCCGGCTGGACCGATCCGTACAAGATCGCCGCGAACCCGGCGGCGGCTCAGACGGTATCGACCGACACTGTGCCCGCCGCTGGCACCGACGGCAACGACGGCAACGACGACCCGATTCGTCGCATGGTCGTCTCGGGCCGCAAAGGCGAGATTGCGGCCGAGACCGAGCGTCTGCTGGCAGACCACGACGCCATGGACCTCATCAACAACCACTTTATCCCCGCCCTCGACGAGGTTGGCGTCCTCTTTGACCAGGGAAAGTTCTTCTTGCCGCAGCTCATGGCCTCGGCCGAGGCCGCGCGCGTGGGTTTTGACACCATCAAGCGCCGGATGCCCGCCGGCGAGATTGCCGACAAGGGCAAAATCTGCGTGGCCACCGTCAAAGGCGACATCCACGACATCGGTAAGAACATCGTCAAGATGCTGCTCGATAACTACGGCTATACCGTCTTTGACCTAGGCCGCGACGTCGACCCGCAGGAGGTGCTCAAGACCGTACGGGAGCGCGACATCAAGCTCGTCGGCCTCTCGGCGCTTATGACCACCACGGTCGTCGCTATGGAGGAGACCATCAAACTGCTTCATGCCGAGGTGCCGGACGTCAAGATCATCGTAGGCGGCGCCGTACTCACCCCCGAATACGCCAAGCAGATCGGCGCGGACTACTACGCCAAGGACGCCGCCGAAAGCGCTCGTATCGCCGAAGAGGTCTTTGGGCAGTAACACAACGGAAACAACCGAGCACCAAAACGTGCCGCATGCGCCACTTGGCACGTGCGGCACGTTAGAATAGACAAGACTATGCTCGTTTTGGCAGATAGGAGTGCAAGGATGGCGATCACGCCCGCAGAAATCGCGGAAACCCGCGGCATGGTTGAGGAGCAGAACCTCGACATCAGGACCATCACCATGGGTGTTTCGCTCATGGGTTGCGGC
>OLPQ01001525.1_pt1 | contig 16214 bp, 16 predicted proteins | sample 1672451 | NCBI WGS metagenome assembly OLPQ01 (sample SAMEA3136687, study PRJEB25190) | human gut metagenome | biome: human gut; feature: human-associated habitat; material: faeces | place: Austria | collected 2013
ATAGCAATATCCTTTCTAAAATTAAGTACGACTGAACGTCTTTTATACTTATAATGTATCACAGCTGCACGTCTAAAACAACATCTATTATAAAAACTATAAAAGGAGCTAGATCCCTCCCTACGCTTCGCTTAGAGGAAGGGGATTGCGCTCCTATTTTTGTTCAACCCTATTCATAAGATCTTAAAGATAAAGATCTTACTATTTGGATGTTTACCAATGAAAATAGTGCAGATGCTGTCTATGGTTCATTAGGTGAAGCTAGATGGTCTATGGAATGTGATGAAAATGGAAATGTCCTTTCTATTTGGTGGAATGAAGGAACTTGTCATTTAATGGGCTATGACTACGATAAAGAATACTTTCAAACATTACCTCCATTTACCCATCTTCACAATAAGATTCAACAATTGAGATAAAAGAGGTATCTGGACGACCGCTATTATTTTTTACAACTTTTACAAACATAACATCACCATCCTATACTACAAATATATAATAAATATATTTAAATTAAAAGTAATAAGATTATATACCCTATACTACACAAAAAGAAATATTTGATACTATTATAAAAAAAGGATAAAAATAAAAAGACATGAACCTAAGATTATATCTTAAGTTCATGCCATTTGGAGATTAACTCTCCTTTTTATAATGTATTTTCTGATGGATAAAAGGATGAATAAAACTAATTTCAACACTATCCAAATAAAACAATTGATCTTCATTTGATCCATAAAGAAGATCTCCCACTAAAGGGTGACCAATAGAAGCCATATGTACTCTAATTTGATGGGTTCTTCCCGTTACTAATTTGCATTCTACAAGTGTTTGATTATTTTTATGCATTAAAGATTTATAATACGTCTTAGCATACTTACCATGATCATCAACAATTCTTTTAATAGAATCATTACTTTTTAAAATAGGCCGCTCAATAACGCCTTCCCCTTCTAAAATTCCTTCAACTAAACAATGATAAACACGTTCTACTTGTTTAATATCTTTAGAAAGCAATGCATGAGCTTGTGATGTTTTAGCAACCAACATATATCCTGATGTTTCTTTATCTAAACGATTTACTAAATGAATTGTACTTTTTAAACCAATTTGTTGATAGTAATACATTAAAGCATGGCATAAAGTATGGCTTTGATATCTTTTAGTAGGAATACAAGGCAGTTGGCTTTCTTTATCAATGATTATATAATAGTCATCTTCATAAATGATTTTTAAAGGAATATTTTCTGGTTGAATATTTGAGTTTTCTATTGGAAAAATAATTTCTAAACAGTCTCCTTTTTGAAGTAAACATCTTACTGTTTGACTTTTTCCATTGACTAAGAAATCACCTTCCCTTTTAATCCTTTTAATCATTGCTTGACTAATTGGTAATTCTTTCAAATAATCTCTTAATAAAATCGTTTGTTCAATTTGATAACTCATGAATTAATAAATGCCCTTCTTACTCTTTTAATAAAAGACATTTCTTTATATTCAATAAAACGAACATACTTACGCCCAATCGTAATCTCAATATTTTCAACATCCTCTAATTCTAAATGAATATGGTCGATCCCAATCAAAGAATGATTAAAATGATTTCCAACTAATTTAATTGTTTGACTTTCATCTAAAATCAAACTTGAACCTAAAGAACGATATGCATTATGATGAATTCCTGCAACTTCTGTAAGTTGCATCAAAGGAATACCTGGATAAATGATAGAACCACCTAAAGATTTATTATAAGCAGTCGATCCAGAAGGAGTTGAAACACATAAACCATTCCCTCTAAAAACTTCTAATAAAACATTACCAATATACACATGAATAACCTGTGCTTGTAACCCTTGATCTAATCTTAATTCATTTAAAGCATAATATGTTTGAAAAGAGTCTTTTTTATTAATTTTAATTTCTAACATATATCTTTTCATCGTCTTAAATTGTCTAGAAGTCACATCTTTTATAAATTGATCCACTTCATCAACTTGGTAATCTGTATAAAATCCTAAAGTTCCTGTATGTATACCTACAAAACAACAATCAACATTTAAATATTGATGTACAGCTTCTAAAATAGTTCCATCTCCTCCAATTGAAATAACAAGATCTGGATTTTTTTCATCATAAATAAAAAAGTTTTGTAAACTTTCTTTAATTTTCAAAGCTGTTTTTTTAGAAAGATCATCATTTCTAACCATTAATGCATATTTCATCTTTCTTCCCTCCATATAGATGTATTATAATATATCTAGAGCATTTAAGCAAAGAGGTATCATATGGAACATCTAGAAATTGAATTTAAAATGTTATTAAAAGAAAATATATTTAAAAAAATATTATCTGATTATAAAAATCAAATCAAAGACAGTTATCAACAAACCAATTATTATCTTTTTCATCCTCTATTGGAAAAGAAAAAATACTCACTCAGAATTAGAGAAAAAAAAGGTCATTACGAACTCACATTGAAAAGACCTTCAACTATTGGTCTGAATGAATTAAATATAGATATTAATAAAGAAATTAAAGATGCTATTTTTAATCATCAACATATCAATAATGAAATCTTTGATATTTTGGAAAAAGAAAATATTTATATCAAAGATTTAACATGTGGATATTATTTAAAAACAACACGTCATGATATTATTTTATCCGATGGTGTTTTATCCTTAGATGAAAATGAATATAACCATCATCATGATTATGAAATAGAATTTGAAGTGGAGGATTATGATCAAGGACTTCAAACATTCAAAAAAATCATTCAACCTTATCATTTAGAATATAAACAAAACTGTTTAAGTAAAATCAAACGAATGTTAGAAACATTAAAAAACGAATAAGTCACATACTTATTCGTTTTATATTTCATAGCTTTCCATAAACACACTTAAAGAAACCGGCCTACCATAATAGAATCCTTGAATATAATCTGGCTTTAATAACATAATACGTTCAAGTTCTTCCTTTTCTTCTATTCCTTCAATACAAATCTTAACACCTACGCTATGAGCCATATCCACCATATGTTTTAGCAACATATTTTCATACTCATTTGAAAGCGCATTTTTCATCAATGTTCGATCTATTTTTATATAATCTGGTTTTAAATTATAAAGATAGTGGAAATTAGAATATCCTGTTCCAAAATCATCTAAAGCAAGTAAGATATTTTCTTTCTTTAAACCATTACAAAAATCAATAAAGTTTTTATTAGATTCAATAAAACCACTTTCTGTAAGTTCTATAACCAATTGATTATTTTCTATTTTATAATTTTTTATAATATTTAAAATATCATTTAATGCTGGTGTTTTTAACACTTGAACATAAGACATATTAATTTGTACTTTAATATTTGAAAACATACTTACAGCTTTTAATGCTTGATCTAAAACCCATCTACCTACAGGAATAATCAAATCACTTTCCTCTAATAATGGAATAAATTCTAGTGGTGAAATTTTACCAAATTCATCACATTCAAATCTAAGCAATGCTTCCATACTATGAATCTTTTCTGTTTTCATATCAATAATTGGCTGAAAATAAACTTCAAATCCTTTAAATTGTTGGTTAACTGCTTTATGTAATTCTTTTGTTAATTTATTTTTTCTTAAAAATTCTTGATAAGCTTCCTGCTTAAAAATCGTATATGTATTTTTTCCATTTGTTTTCGATTGATTTAAAGCAAATTCTGTCCATTGCATAATAGAATTATAACTTTTATTAGGATAATCATGAAAATCTAGAATACCTGCAGAAATCGTTAAATAAATATCATAATTAATAGATTCTACATAACATGTAATACTTCTACGTATTGCATTATAAAGAGCTCTTGCATCTTCTTTACTGCCAACAACATCCATCACAATAAATTCATCAGCGACAATCCTATAAAGTTGTTGATTTTTAGTTAATAACTTTTTAATACAATTTCCAACTTGTTTTAAAACAACATCACCATATTTTACACCGAAATTTTCATTAATATTTTTAAAATCATCAATATCAATTCTTAAAATAAAACCCTGTTTAATATCTTCATTAATAGGATAAATAAAATTTTTAAAACTCATTTCTCCTAATAATCCACTATCATTATCAGCAACTTGTCTTTTACCAATTTCATTAATACAGCCAATAATATATTTAACATTCCCATCATGATCTTTAATCGATTTACTTCGACAATTAATCCAAATAGGAATACCGTCTTTTCCAATCCAACGATATTGTAAATTATGAAAATTTTTCTTTCCCGAAACCAACTTATTCATATCTGATAATAACATTTCTAGATCATCTTCATATACAAATTTTTTATGTGCTGGTAAAGAATTACTAAATTCATAGCTTGGAATATTAAATCTTTTCATAGCATGTGGTGAGATAAAATATATATCTTTATCAAGATCCATTACAAATAAATAATCATCAATACATTGATCTAAAATAAGTATAATTTCTTTATACGTCTTTATAGCCTTTGCATCTAATCTATCCATAAATACCCCTTCTTTTTATACTAGTAATAATAATGATAACGATTTTTCTTTTTTAAAAAAGCATTTACAATTAATAAAATAATACCTACAAAGAAATAACTAGCTCCACATATATACATATATTTAATAGAAGTTAACTGAATTGTCATCGTAGAAGATGCCATTGCTGTTAATCCTAAAATTATCGTAAAAGAAATCAAGAATGTCATAATTCCACAAACCATATAACTTACTGATAAACATTTTGTAATCAATCTCTCTTGAACTGAAATAAAAATAAGATAAGCTGTAGAAATAACTAATAAAATAGCACTCACAATAATATGTGTAGAATTTTTAAAGCTATATACTTTCTTTACAATCTTATATGTTTCTCCAGATTGTTCTATCGTATTTTCTACTCGACTTAATACTTTATCTTGTAAACCTTGTAAATCCATTTGATTGATAGCTTGATCATAAAGTGTTGTAAACGTTTCTTCATTTATTGAAGGATTCAAAATAGAATATACCTCATTTTTTTTATCTTCTAAAACTTGCTTTAATAAAGTTTCATCTAGAGTAGATGATTGATTATTTAAAACAGTATCAATATATTCATTAACAAGTTCTTGCGTTTTTTCATCTTGTTGTAAAGAAGAAACAAGTGCTTGACTTTGGCTTTCATCCATATTCATCATACTTAAAACATTTTGACAAGTATCTTCTAAAGCATTTGTTACAGCTGTTGATTTAACAACTGTTGGTACCATATCATTAATAATCAAATGATTCATAAATAATGAAATTGCTAGATAAAAACATGAACAAATTAAAACAAGTGTCATTATAACTTTTAATATTTTTTTCATATTGTCTCCTAAAAAAGAATCCATCTATTGACTTGATTCCTTTTCTCTATCCCTTTCATATTCTTTTTTAAAATTCAAACAATCTTTATTGCTGAATTGTGGACAACGATCCATATCATGACATTCAGCTAACTTTCTAAGTTCTTTAGGAATAAAGACTCTTATTTCTTCAGAATTGTAACCAACTTGAAATCTTCTTTCATCAATCATAATTGGTCTTTTTAAAACTGATGGATTTTCCTGTATAAATTTAATTAAATCATTGATTTTCATTGAATCAATATCAATATCATTTTCTTTAATAATTTTGCTTCTTTTGGAAATAATATCATCCGTACCATTTTCACTACGTTCTAATAATTCTCGAAGTTCTGATTCTTTTAATAAAGTAGAAAAAATATTCTTTTCTACATAAGGTATTTGATTTTCATTTAACCAAGATTTTACTTTTCTACAAGAAGCACAACTTGGGGCGGTATATATACGTATCATACAATCACTCCTTTGTAAATAATTATACAACAATTTTAAACTTTGTATATCTTTTTTTAAATATCTTGATTTTTATAGATGAGCTCATTATAATGTTTTTAAAGACATTGAAGGAACATAAGTAAATTATATTAAATGTTATAGAAAGCTTATGGTTGATGGAAATAAGCCATTGATATAATAGAAATTGGGGTTCTGGAGTTACAAAAGGCACGAGTCTTTTGTCGCTAATCGCGTTAAGATCAAGAGCGTATATTTATACGAATTAAGGTGGTACCGCGTTTATAACGTCCTTTTTTAAGGACGTTTTTTATTTTAAGGAGGAAAATTTATGAAAAGAATGTTGAGTGGCATCAAGCCAACAGGAAGAGTAACTTTAGGAAATTATATAGGAGCTATTAAACCTTTTGTTTCTTATCAAGATGAATATGAAATGATTGTTTTTGTTGCTAACTTACACAGTATGACAATTTATCAAGAACCAAAGAATTTAAGAAAAAATACAAAAGATTTGATTTCTTTATATTTAGCAGCTGGATTAGATCCTAAAAAAGTCACATTATTTTTACAATCTGATGTTTTAGAACATGCTCAACTTGGTTGGTATTTAGGATGTATGGTGTCAATGGGTGAATTATCACGTATGACTCAATATAAAGATAAAGCAAGCAAACTTAAAAAAGATGAATCTATTGGAGCTGGTATTTTTAATTATCCTTCATTAATGAATGCTGATATTTTACTTTATGATCCAGATTATGTACCAGTTGGTGAAGATCAAAAACAACATTGTGAACTTGCTAGAGATATTGCTGAAAGATTTAATAATCGTTATAGTGAAACTTTCAAATTACCTGAACCACTTGTTCCAAAAGTAGGTGGACGTATTATGGACTTACAAAATCCTACAAAGAAAATGTCTAAATCTGATGAAACAGGTAAAGGATGTATTTATATTTTAGATGATATTAATGTTTCTAAAAAGAAAATCATGTCTGCTGTCACTGATAGTGATAACGCTATTTACTATGATGTTAAAAATAAACCGGGTATTTCAAACTTGCTTACTATTTATTCTATTTTAAGTGGTGAATCTATTGATGCACTTGTAGAACGTTATCAAGGTGTTGGTTATGGTCAATTTAAAAAAGATCTAGCTGAAGTTGTAGGTAATGAATTACAAAAAATCCATGATAAATATAATGAAATCAATCAAGGTAACTATATTGATACAATTTTAAATGAAGGTGCTGATAAAGCACGTTATATGGCAAGAAAAAAACTTGCGAAAGTTGAAAGAAAAATAGGAATTACAATTAAGAAATAAGCATTGCTTATTTCTTTTTGTATTCCTTTTTAGTAAATTCATAAAATAGAATTTCATGTATAAATGTATAGCCCTTAGCTATTTTATTTTTTAAATGATTATATTTTTGGATACTTTGTGCATCTTCGATATTGAGCTGTCTACATAACATCAAAAAATCATCATAATTTTCCATATAAAGTTCATCAATTCTTTGTTCAATAAATTGCTTTTTTAACCTTTCCTCTCTTGTTAGACCATATTCTTTCATTTCTCCTTCATCATACATTTGATAATGAATATTAGACAGTTCTAAAGCAGCAATCTTTTTATTCATTTTATCACGATCACAAAAATCAAAAACACTTCGATAACAAAGCTTTCCTTGATCATCTGTTTCAATCGCTAAAGCATAATGACCATCTCCTATTGCAAATACTTTTTGACACAACTTTTGATCAAAAATGTGTAAACATCCATAAATAAAATCATGGAGTGTTTTTTGATCTACTTTAAAACATGAAAGTGTTGAAATGATTTCGATATCATCACCATTTGACCATTCATATGGCTCTAATAGTTCTTCATCTTCTTTAACCCAATTAACAATCATTTTCTTCCTCCTTTTTCTTTATTATATGTCATCTCCATTAAAAAAATGTTTTTGTATATTTTTATAATATTTTCATATATAATGGGTGACGAGGTGAAATTATGAGTTTAATTAAAGATATTATTGTCTATGCAATCTTAGGTGCTATTCAAGGTTTTAGTGAACCTATTCCTATTTCAAGTAGTGGACATTTAGTTTTATTCCAAAGTATTTTTGAAAAACTTGGTTTAATGGTTCCACAAATGAATGATGTTACTTTTGAAGTTATTGTTAATACTGGTTCACTCATTGCTATCATGTTTTATTATCGCCAAGATATTATTCGTCTAATCAAATCCTTTTTCGGGTATATTGCTAAACCTCAAGAAAGAGATGAGCTATTACCTGATTTCAGATTTTGTATGTTATTAATTGTTGCTACAATTCCTGCAGCAATTGGTGGTGTTCTTTTTAATGATTATATTGAACATGCTTTCTCTAATCCTAAATTAGTAGGTTGTTGTTTACTTTTAACTTCTTGTTTTTTAATGCTTATTCACAAATTTGGATATAAAGGAAAAAGAACAACAAAAAGCATGAATTTATGGGATGCATTAAGAATGGGATTTTTCCAATTACTTGCTTTACTTCCTGGGGTTTCTCGTAGTGGATCAACACTTACTGGTGGGATGCTTGGTGGTCTTGATCAAAAAGCAGCAAGAGATTTCTCTTTCTTTATGTTTATGCCTGTCAGCTTTGGAGCAATCATTTTAAAACTTAAACATTTTTTAACAAGTTCAACTGTCGCTGCATTATGGCTTCCTTATTTAATTAGTTTTATTATCAGTGGTGTTGTTACTTATTTAGCACTTAATTTATTGTTTAGTATTTTAAATAAAAGAAAATTGAATTATTTTTCTTACTATTGTTTTATAGTAGGTATTATTGCAATTCTTTTCTTATAATATACAAAAAAGAGATTTCAAAAACGAAATCTCTTTTTTAATTATTTTTTAGCGATAACTTCTACTTCAATTAAAGCTCCTTTAGGAAGTTTAGCAACTTCTACAGCAGATCTTGCTGGATAAGGTTCTACAAAATATTCAGCATAAATACCATTTACTGTTGTAAAATCATCCATGTTATCTAAAAAGACAGTTGTTTTAACAACATTTGAAAATGATAATCCTTGGCTTTCTAATAATCCTTTCACATTTTTTAAAGCTTGATGAGCTTGTGCTTCGATTCCTTCTGGCATTTCACCTGTACTTGGTACTAGAGGAATTTGTCCTGAGAAAAAATACATATCCCCTACTTGTATTCCTTGACTGTATGGACCAATAGCTCCTGGAGCTTGATCTGTTTTCACTACATTTTTCATTTTTTAATCCTCCTTGCCATATAATTATAACAAACTCTTCATATATTAAAATGATAAAGTTGTATTTTTTTTATGAAAAAGTATAATTATTGAAAAGGATGTGTTTTTATGAAATATGGATTAGTTTTATCAGGTGGCGGTTCTAAAGGAGCTTATGAATCAGGATGCATGAAAGCATTACAAGAATTAGGATATCATTTTGATATTGTTACTGGTACGTCTATTGGTGCTTTAAATGGGCTACTTGTAGCTCAAGAAGATTATCAAAAGCTTTATGAATTATGGGATACTTTATCATTAGAAAAGGTTTTAAAGCATCCTATTCAATTTGATTTTTCAATTGAAAATCTAATGAACAATTCTTCTAATATAGGTCCTTTTTTAAAGTCCTATCTTGATAAAAAAGGTGCTGATATTGAACCACTTGTTCAATTAATCAAAGGTCTTTATAATGGCAAAAAAGCGAAAAGTTCACCCATCAAATATGGTTTATGCACTGTTGCTTTTCCTTCTATGAAACCATTAGAAATCACAGTAGATGATATGAGCGAAGATAACATTGTAGAATATGCTATTGCTTCAGCCTCATGTTTTCCTGCATTTCCTATTCATTATATAGATAAGCAAGGATATATTGATGGCGGATATTATGATAATTTACCTATCTCTCTTGCTTTAAAAATGGGAGCACAAAAAATTATTGCAATTGAACTCAATCAAGAAGCGACCCATCCCTATTTATTACATCGTGAAAATATCACTTTTATTAGACCGTCTAAGCATTTAGGTGGCTTTCTTGATTTTAATCGAGAGCTATTGGATCAAAGAATACGCTTAGGTTATCTTGATACTTTAAAAACATTTAAAAAATTAAAAGGGCATCGTTTTGCTTTTTATCCTGAAGAAAATATTCAAGAAATAGCTTTATCTTTTCATAATCAAATTTTAAACTATGAAAATCAATACAATCATCATTTACTTACAATTTCAGATGAAACACCTATTCTTGATTTATTAAAAGAAAATACGTATTTAGATTACTTAAAATTAGAAGATTATTTTATCTTAGGTTTAGAACTTTATATGAGTGAACATGATTACGATGATTTAAAGGTTTATCATTTTAAAGATATTATTCAAGACATCAAAAATCAAATTAAACCTGATTTAAGAGAAATAGAAAGAATTGATTTTAAAAATATCGCCCAATCTTTTAAAGATCTCACAAATCATCAAATTCTTAAAAATTACTTATCTTATTTTATAAACAAAAAAGAAGAACATTTAAATTATGAAAATCTTTTCTTAAAAGAATTTGTCCTAGCGATGTTTATTACTTGTGTCTTAAGCTATGAAGTCTCATAGCTTTTTTTGACATCCGTATTGTTTTTCTATAAACTAGTACTGATAGAAAGTTGGAATATTATGAAAAATATATTAAAAATCATTTTATGTGTTCTTGTTTGTTACATAGCAATCGGACTTGGCTGGATGACAAAAGACATCATTATTCATGAAAACGGTAAAGATGGAATTGCTATCTTAGGATACCATGGTGTCGTAAGTGAACAAGAAAAAAAAGAAAACTATGCATCAAATCCTTATTTTATGTCTATAAGTGAATTTGAAAAACAAATGAAATATTTAGCGGATAATAATTATCAATGTCTATCCATGGAAGATGTTGAAGCCTATTATCACGGAAAAAAAGAAGTATCTAAAAAAGCTGTATGTTTAACTTTTGATGATGGATATAAAAACTTTAACACTATTGTTAAACCTATTATAAAAAAATATAATTTGCAAGCTACAAACTTTGTCATCGGTTATAAAACCAAAACCAATAATCCACTTTACTTACAAACAAATGATTTGAAAAATGATCAATATGTTGAATACTACAGTCATTCTTATGATATGCACCATATTGGCCATTTACCCTATAAAAAGAAAATAGAAACCATGACAACAAATGAAATAAAAAAAGACTTTGAAAAAAACAAAGGCCTTGTTTCAACAGATTACTTTGCCTTTCCATATGGTGTCAGTTGTCAAAATGCACAAGATTATCTCAAATCAAGTTCTGTTAAACTAGCCTTTAGTTACAATCAAAATAGACATATGACATGCAATGATAAACAATACTTGCTTCCACGTTATCTTATGTTTTCTAATATGCCCTTCCCCCTATTTAAATGGTGGATAGAATAAAAGAACTATACGAATGAATCGTATAGCTCTTTTAATTGATAATTTTTAAAACATCTTCTTCACTATTGATGTTAAAGATATTTAATGCAAGAACATTTAATTTTTCTAACGATGCATTTGTAAGTTGTTTTTCTAAAGTTCTTGATAAAGTTCCTAGTTTCACTTTAAGCAGTTCTTTTAAAGTATTGAGTTTTCCTTCATCTCTCATTCTTTGAAATAATTGATCCATTGCCTTACACATATTAATTTCATCTCCTTCTAGTAAGTCTTCTCTTCTAATATTTGTACACGTAAATGTTGCCGCCATCATGAAGCTTTCTGTTTCAATTTTACGATTTTCTCTTAATCCATCATAACTTCCTACAAACATACTTTGACTAATTTCTACGACATCTCGATATCTTTTGATCTCTGTTTGCTTGTCGACCTTTCCTATCAAGGTCGACAGATCATTTTCTCTTGAAACAAGTTCTTCAGGTTTAATGACCTGTCTTCCTTGAAAAAAAGCATAATTACAGAAATCCGCAAAACAGCCTTCATCTCTAAGCAAGTTTTTACAAGTACTGTCACTAGCATTTCTTTCTTTAATGCACATCATCTTTCCTCCTTATATAAATTTTTTATATTAAGGTTTTATACATTGCTTTTTGTTTATATTGTTTATCATATTTATAAGGAGTTTTTCTGATGTTATTGTACCATGTTATCAAAGATAATTTGTCTCATATTTGTTTCACATTTGTCTCATTTCTATTATCATTTTATCTTCTTTTTTCCTTCTTTCAATGGTCAAATAGTACAAAAAAGACATCTTATAAATGAATTTAGATTGCTCTTGTTATTCGTTTTCTTTTTCAAGATAAGTCTCATAAAAAAATACATTTATTGATTTTGTGAGCGTTTACACTTACAATAAATATATCGTTTATTTGGGAGGAAGAATAATGGATATCAATAAAGGTTTTAGTTTTATTAAAATATGTAATGAAAAATTACTTAATAATAATGAATATAATATAGCTCGCATCTTAATCAACAATCTTGAAAACATTCAAAATTTAACTCTTGAAAAAGTATCTTTAGATGCCAACATTTCGACAGCATCTGTCAGTCGCTTTATTAATAAATGTGGTTTTAAAAGTTTTCAAGAATATAAAAACTGTATGATGGCATTCAATAACAACGTTAAAATGCATCGTTTACTTTCTCATACTCAACGTTTTATGAGAAAAACAAATCATGCTTTATCAGATCAATTATATAACGATGCCATCAATAATCTTCAACAAACAAAAATCAATTTAAATATTGAATTATTAAAACAAATATGTGATAGACTTAAACAAAGTCATCATATAATTATTTTAGGTGATAGTCATGAACTTGCCGATTTTTATACTCTTCAATTAGATTTAATCGTTAACGATATTCCCACACAATTAATTAATATTGGAGACAAAAGTAATTCTTTTATCAATTTTTTAAATGAAAATGATACTGTATTATATATTGATCTATATCATGATTGGTTTTCAGGACAAAGAGAAGATATTTTAAAACAAATTAAAAATAAAAATATTTTTACGATTTGTTTTGGCCAAGAAAAAAAACATTTAGAAACCTATGCTGATTTTCTTTATATTTATGGCATAGAAAACAGTGTCAATGATGGTTATTATTCTTTACCCTATCTTAGTAGAATATTATCTGAATTAATATACAACATTTTTTAAAAGTGCCTTACATTTTTTGTAAGGTGCTTTCTTTTTTTAATGTTGTAACCCCTTTCTTGCAAAAATATAATTATTATTGGGAAAGGAAAAGGAGGAAAAACTACAATATGAAAAATTCAAAAAAAGCACTTTCTTTAATGATGACTTCTGCTTTAGTTTTTACAAGTACTCCTCATCAATTCATTGTTAACGCCTTAACAGGATATCAACCAGGTGTAACAGTTGAAAAAAACAGTACTGGTAAATCTGATGCAGACTATCAAGCAACATTTGTCTACGAAGATAAAGATGAAAGAGATGCTGTTTCAGTATCTGTAGCAGGAAGTTTACAATTCTATAAACATGATGATGTTACAGATAATTTTATTAAAACTGGAACAACTGCAGGAGCAAAGGTATATGATGCTTATCATTATGAAAAAAGTATGTTTAATACCGGATATGGATTGAATGGAGACAGTCAATCCTATGATTTAAAAGAAGTCGAAGATGAAAGATTTGAAATCACATTACCTCTTCCAGGTAACTTATATTATTATGACTATACAGTAACTTATGCTGATGGAAATAAAGTAACCATTCAAGATCCAGCTAATAAAAGTGAAGCAAATCCAACTTCTGGCCACGACTCGGGTCATAGTATAGTTTATGTAGGTGATGCAAGCAATACAGCCGAAGGTCAAGAAAAAATATATGCTCGAACTGATGGAAAAACAGGAAGTTATAGTTTTGTAGAATATCAAGCAGTAGACGGGACAAAACAACCTTTAGGAGTATATTTACCAAAAGGATATGATTCATCAAAAGTATATAAAACAATTTACGTTTCACATGGTGGCGGTGGAAATGAAGCTGAATGGATGGGCATTGGTGCCATTCCAAACATCATGGATAACTTAATCGCTGAAGGTGAAGTAGCAGATGCTGTCGTTGTTACAATGGATAATGCATATTTTAATTGGAACTATGATACAATCGCTCAAAACTTTAAAGAAAATATTATCCCATTTATTGAAAAAAATTACAACGTATCAATGAATGCCAAAGACAGAGCCTTATGCGGTTTATCTATGGGTTCTATGATTACATCTACAATTTTACAACAAAATACTGAATTATTTGGTGCTTATGGTTGTTTCTCAGGAGCAAATACACAAGCTACAATTAAAGATGTAGAAGAATTAAAAAATGTCAAAATTTATTTAACTGGTGGAAATGTAGATATGGCTACTAAAGCAACAACACCTGAAGGTGATGTTGGAAATCCAGGAAAAACTGTTGGTTTAGCAAAAATATTAGCCGATTTAGGTGTTAAATACAACATGGACATCAAAGATGGCGCTCATGATTGGGGTGTATGGAGATCAGCATTTACAACATTCGTTAAAGATTACTTATGGGACGCACAAGATCAAACATTGAAATATCAACCAGGTGTTACAGTTGAAAAAAATACAAACCCTGATTGGGATGCTGATTATACAGCAACATTCGTTTATAAAGATACAGATAAAAGAAATGCTGTCTCTGTAAATGTTCAAGGTGGTTTCCAATTCTATAAAGAAAGTGAAGTGGGAAGCTATAAAGGAGCAGCAGACAATTCAAGTATTCCTTGTTATGATGCCTATCATTATGAAAAAGGTATGTTTGCTGGTAGCTCAAGTACTCAAACTAATGTGATGATTCCTTATGAAATGACAGAAATTACTGATGAATTATTTCAAGTAACAATTCCTGTTCCAGCAAATCAATATTTCTATGCATATTATGTAACATATGAAAATGAAGATACAGAAGTTAAAACATATGACCCTGCTAACTTACCAGAAAAGAGTCCTTCAGGAAGCGATGCTGGATGGAGCTTATTCTATGTTGGAAATAGTGGTGAAACTAAAGGACAAGAATATATTTATCCAAGAGCTGATAAAAAAGGTAATGTAGAATATAAAGAATATACTGCTATTGATGGAACAACTCAATATATTGGTGTTTATACTCCTTATGGATATGATAAAAATAAAACATATAAAACAATTTATGTATCACATGGTGGTGGCGGTAATGAAAATGAATGGATGACAATTGGTTCCGTACCAAATATCATGGATAATTTAATTGCTAATGGTGAAATTGCTGATACTATCGTTGTTACAATGAATAATACTTATTTTGGTTGGGATTATGATAAAGTTCTTCCAAATGTTGTTGATCATATCATTCCTTATGTAGAAGAAAATTACAGCGTTTCTAAAAACGCTAAAGATAGAGCATTCTGTGGTTTATCTATGGGTTCTATGACTACAAATCAAATGGCTAAAACTTATCCTAAAGAATTTGGATATTTTGGTTCTTTCTCAGGTGGTTCTACTGATTTAGATAAAACACACTATGATGTAGATGCTTTAAATGATGCTGTCTTATATTTAACTGCTGGTAATATCGATATGGCTTATAATAATGATATGGGTATTAGCTCTATTGATTATATGAAATTATATGATGAATTAGGAGTTAAATACGATTTTGACTTATTATTAGGTTCTCATGACTGGTATGTATGGCGTGAATCATTTACTAACTTTGCTAAAGATTACTTATGGGATGTTGAAGCAAAAGATGATGAAGTAAATGATAAAAAAGACAATACACCTAGTCAAGATACTGAAAACAAAGTAAATACAAGTACAACAAACAAAAAAGAAAATACAATTAGTAAAGTAAAAACAGGTGATCAAACATCTATTACTGCTTATATTATTATGTTATGCATTGGATTAGCAGGTATGATGGTGTTTGTTTATAAAAGAAAAAAAGAAAATCTTTAGAAAATAACAATTCCTTTCCACTCTAAAGAAAATAAACGAGATTATTAGATGTAATCTCGTTTTCGTATATTAAAAATAGGTTATAGCGATCAATTCGTTATAACCTATTTTCATTAATGAATAATTTTTAAGACATCTTCTTCACTATTGATGTTAAAGATATTTAATGTAAGTTCATTGAGTTTTTCTAGCGATGTTGTTGTAAGTTGTTCTTTTAAAGTAAATTGTAAAGTATTTAGTTTTCCTTTTTCAATTCCTTGATTTTCAAATCTTTGAAATAATTGATCCATTGCCTTA
>OLPQ01001557.1_pt1 | contig 15897 bp, 10 predicted proteins | sample 1672451 | NCBI WGS metagenome assembly OLPQ01 (sample SAMEA3136687, study PRJEB25190) | human gut metagenome | biome: human gut; feature: human-associated habitat; material: faeces | place: Austria | collected 2013
ATGATGCATGAGGTGTGGATGCGCGAAGCGCTGAAGTTGGCGCGCGAAGCGCAGATGGCGGGCGAAGTGCCCGTCGGCGCGGTCGTTGTCTGCAAAGAAAAAATCATTGCGTGTGCGCGAAATGAGCGGGAGACGAGCGGCGATCCGACGGCGCATGCCGAGGTGCTGGCGCTTCGCCGCGCGGCTGAGGCGCTTGGCACGCGGCGACTGGAAGGCTGTACGCTCTACGTGACGCTGGAGCCCTGCCCGATGTGCGCAGGCGCGCTCATCAACTCGCGCATGAAAACCGTGTACTACGGTGCGCCCGACCCGAAGGCCGGCTCGTGCGGCTCGCTGATAAATCTGTTCGCACTGCCGTACAATCATCAGCCCGCGCTGGTGAGCGGCGTGCTGGAGCAGGAATGCGCGGACATTCTGCGGAATTTCTTCCGCGAGCTGCGCAAAAAGCGGAAAGAGATCCGCAAATTAGAGAAATCACGCGTCGAAGAACAATCATGACGCTTGATTATAGTATGTAAGTCGTGCCGATATTGCAGTTTGTTCAATACGCGGCACAGAAAAAAGGGGAAAAATAAACAATGCCAAGAGAAAGACTCGGTTCACGTCTCGGCTTCATCCTGCTTTCCGCAGGCTGCGCCATCGGCGTGGGCAACGTATGGAAGTTTCCGTGGATGGTCGGTCAGTACGGCGGCGGCGCGTTCGTCGTGTGCTATGTGCTGTTCCTGCTCATCCTCGGTCTGCCGATCATGACGATGGAATTTGCCATCGGCCGTGCGAGCCAGAAAAGTCCGGTGCGGGCGTATCAGGCGCTCGAGAAGCCGGGCAGCAAGTGGCACATCCACGGCTATCTGGCGATGATCGGCAACTACCTGCTGATGATGTTCTACACCACCGTGTGCGGCTGGATGCTGTACTACTTCTACCTGACGGTCAGCGGCCGATTTGTCGGTGCGACCAGTGAGCAGGTGCAGGCAGCCTTTCCGGAAATGCTCGGCAAGCCGGTGGTTATGGCGGTCTGCATGGTTGCGGTCGTTATCGTCGGCTTTATGATCAACTCGTTCGGTCTGCAGGGCGGTCTGGAGCGCGTTACCAAGGTGATGATGATCATTCTGCTGGCCATCATGGTTATTCTGGCGATCAACAGCATCCTGACCGAAGGCTCGGGCGAGGGTCTGCGCTTCTATCTGATTCCGGATCTCGGCCGTATGCAGGAGTGCGGCATCGCCAATGTTATCGTTGCCGCGATGAATCAGGCGTTCTTCACGCTGTCGCTCGGCATCGGCGCGATGGCTATCTTCGGCAGCTATATCGGCAAGGGCCGTGCGCTGCTCGGCGAGGCCGTCAATGTTGCGATTCTGGATACGTTCGTAGCATTTACTGCCGGTCTGATCATCTTCCCGGCGTGCTTCGCCTTCGGCGTGGCACCGGACAGCGGTCCGAACCTGATCTTCGTTACGCTGCCGAATATCTTTAACCACATGGCGCTCGGCCGCCTGTGGGGCAGCCTGTTCTTCGTATTCATGGCGTTTGCGGCCTTCTCGACCGTCCTCGCCGTATTTGAGAACATCATGTCCTGCTGCATGGACCTGACCGGCTGGAGCCGCAAAAAGACCGCAGCCATCAACATCGTGCTGATGATCCTGCTGTCGCTGCCGTGCGTGCTCGGTTTCAATGTCTGGTCCGGCTTCCAGCCGTTCGGCGCAGGCTCGAACGTGCTCGACCTCGAGGACTTCCTCGTGTCCAACATCTGGCTGCCGCTCGGCTCGCTGGTTTACCTGCTGTTCTGCACCTCCCGCTGCGGCTGGGGTTGGAAGAACTTCAAGGAGGAGGCCAACGAAGGCGGCGGACTCAAGGTCAAGGATAATATCCGCTTCTATGTAAGCTATATCCTGCCGATTATCGTGCTCATCATCTTTGCACTCGGCATTAAGGATAAGTTCTTCTAAAGAAATGCGAAAAGCACCGCGAAAGCGGTGCTTTGAGGCTGTCGAAAAACTTCGTTTTTCGAGCAGCCTCTCGATTGAAACCACGCTTTCAATCGAATCTTGACGAAAAGCCGCGCCCTACGGGCACAATTTTTCGTCCCTTGTATAATTCCCGAGGTACACAAGGTGAATTGCCGCATAGCGGCAAGAGAGGGTGGCCTGGGCCACGCCCCCGGGAATTATGAATTTGCTGTGCAAATTCTATTTTATGCGTGCTGCCGCACGAAAAGTAAAAACGATAGATTGACTTTATCGACAGACTGAAAGGGTCTCCCGCCATTCGGCGGGAGACCCTTTGCGTTCAGAACAGGAAAAACCAGGAGAGGTTATCCCTCTCCTGGTTTTTCAGGTTTGATTGTGTCGAAATTTAGTTACTTGATCTCAGCGAACATCTTCTCGAGCGCAGCCGCTGCAGCCTCCTCGTCCGCGCCGTCGCAGGTAACAGTGATGCTGTCGCCGCCCTTGACGGCCAGACCCATTACTGCGAAAATCTTCTTGAGGTCAGCGGTCTTTTCGCCCTTGGTGAGCGTTACTGCGCACTGGAAGCCCTTGGCGGCCTTGCTCAGCAGACCGGCCGGACGGGCGTGCAGGCCTTCCTTATCCTGAATGGTGATGGTAAACTGTTTCATGAAACTCTCTCCTTTTACTGCAGGTGGGTCAGTACAAACTTGATATCCGGGGTTTTCTTCATCATTTCAAGCGCCTCCTCGTCCTCGAGGACCTCGCAGACATGGGCGAGCAGGTCAAGGTGTGCATCACCGACACCGGCAATGCCGAAAATGAGGTATGCTTTCTCGTCACCGAAGTCTACGCCGTCGGGGTACTGCAGCATGACAACGCCGGACTTTTTGACAGTGGATTTCTTTTCGCTCGTGCCGTGCGGGATGGCAACGCCCATGCCCATGTAGGTGGTAACGAGCTTTTCGCGCTCGACCATTGCATCGGCGTAGTCGGCATCGACATAGCCGCGTTTGGCAAGCAGCGCACCTGCGGCGCGGATCGCGGTTTCCTTATCAACAGAGGGTAAGCCAAGCTGAATGTCCTCGGCCTGGATTACAAGGCCCTGATCCTGCGCGGCAGGTTCGTCAGTGGTTTCGGGAGCCGCGGCTTTCGCGGCAGGTGCAGCGGTCAGCGTCTGGTACAGGGTGTCCAGATTCGGGTCCGCAAGGAAGTTGTCAATCGTGATGATCTGTGCCTGCGGTGCACTCCTGCGGGCACGCTCGGCGAGAACACGCTGGCAGACAACGATATCTGCGTCAGCAGGTACGTTATCTACACTGGAGTTAGTGACGATCAGCTCCGGACGCTCGGCCTTGATGCGGTTGTGGAACTTGGTCGCGCCCATCGCGCTCGACCCCATGCCTGCGTCACACGAAAAGACGATCTTGTGCACGTCACCGGCGTTTATCGGTGCGGATTTGATGGCTGCGGGTGCTTCCCCCTTGGCCTGCGCCTTCATATCCTGCATTTTGGCCTGCGCTTCGCTGAGGTTCTGCGCATTGCCGGAAGTTGCTTTGAGAATGACAGACGAGAGTACAAACGATACGGCAGCTGCAAGGACAACGCCGATAAATACCGTCAGAACGGAGTCACGCGGCGCCATCGCCATGTAGGCAATGATCGAACCGGGGGATGCCGGGCCGGACAGACCGGTACCGGTCATGGTGTAGAACAGGATCGCGCAGAAGTTGCCCGCGATCGGAGCCAGAATGATGATCGGATTCATCAGAATGTACGGGAAGTAGATCTCGTGGATACCGCCGAGCAGGTGAATGACAACCGCGCCGGGAGCGGACTGACGTGTGGTCTTGTCCTTGCAGAACAGGCAGTACGCCAGCAGAACGCCCAGACCGGGACCGGGATTGGTCTCGAGCATGTACATGATGGAGCGGCCGGCCTCTGCAGCCTGGCTGACGCCAATTGGGTTGAAAATACCGTGGTTGATGGCGTTGTTCAGGAACAGCACCTTTGCCGGTTCAATAAAGATGGAAACCAGCGGCAGCAGGCTGTGGCTGACCAGAAAATCAACGCCTGCGGTAAGTACGGTGAGAATGGCGGTCATAAACGGGCCGATAACGTAGTAGCCGAGGATCGCCAGCAGCATGCCGAGGATGCCGATGGAGAAATTGTGGACCAGCATTTCAAAACCGGCGGGAATGTGATCCTCCACGCGGTTGTCAAACTGCTTGATGACCCAGCCTGCCAGCGGGCCCATCACCATCGCACCCATCAGCATGGTGTAGTCCGAGCCGCAGATGCAGCCGATAACGGCGATGCAGGCAATGACGCGGCCGCGTTCCTTTGCGACCATATAGCCGCCCTGACCGGCGATGAGAATGGGCAGCAGGTAGCTCAGCATCGGTGAGACCATCGAGCTGAGCCGTTCGTTCGGGAACCAGCCCTTTTCAATGAACAGCGCTGTGAGGAAGCCCCATGCAATAAATGCACCGATGTTCGGCATGACCATGCCGCTCAAAAACTTGCCAAAACGGGAAATTGCGTTTTTCATAGCTTTTCAACTCCTTATCTGTGTTGCCGCATGACTTGCGGGATTCGGGGAGTCGCTTTCGTTTCGTTTGACTATATTGTACAGGCGGAATCCGGGTCTGACAAGGGAAACTATAGTGACTGATGTCACCGGCGAATGGTGACAAGTGTCGTAAGACTGTCGAAAACGCGCAGGGGAAAGGATGGCTGCTTGTGCAGTCTGCACAGAACAATGGTGACAGCAGAGCGGGTTGTCGGAGTTGTGTCACCGGAAGATGGTGACAAAAAACGCAGGATACGGAACAGTGTCACTTGTGCTGTCATTTTAGAATGTGGTATCATAGAGATAAGTAATTGAGAATGGAAAAGGGAGAATTAACGTATACACGATTGCAAATGAATTTACAAATGAATGCACTATGCTGACAGTGACATTCATTTTCCATTCTAAACCTGTTGGATTTTATAGAAAGGAGCTATCCCGATGTCTGAAACCCTGCCTTCGCTGACTGCGAACGGACAAAAGTTAATCGACCGTCTACTGACGCTGCCGCAGGGCTGGGTGACGGCGGCGATGCTCGCGGAGAGCATCGGCGTGAGCCGCCGCACGGTGCTGCGTGAGCTGCCGAGTGTGGAGCAATGGATTGCCGCAGCAGGCTATCGCTTTGTACGCAGTCCGGGACAGGGACTGCTGCTGGACGAGCCGCCCGCACGCCGGGAGCAAATGCGCGCGCTGCTGAACGGCAGCACAGTCTACGCGGAGCTGCCGCGCCGTCAGCGGCGGCAAAAGCTGCTCGGTATGCTGCTGCAGGCGCGTGAGCCGATGAAAACCGCAGCACTGGCGCGGGAGCTGCTCGTCTCCGAGAGCACACTGGCCGCCGATCTGGACGAAATCGGGCAGTGGGTATCCTCGTATGCGGTGACGCTGCACCGCCGACCCGGTGTGGGCGTATGGCTCAAGGGCGAAAAGCTGTCCTGCCGCCGCGCCGCTGCCGCGCTGCTGCAGAGCAGCCTGACCGAAGAAGAGCTGCAGGCGGTGCTGCGCGGTAATTTTGCTGCAGGCGGCGCATTTGCCGCGCTGCTGAATACGAAAATCGCCGAGCGGGTATGGCAGGTGCTGCAGCAGTTCGAGCAGAAGGAGAAGCTCCGTCTGCCGGATGCGGGTTTTCTGACGCTTGCCATCCACTGCACGCTGGCGGTGCAGCAGCTGCGCGAACAGGGCGGTTCGTCTGCCGCAGTTCACCCGCCGGAAAACGCCGCACAGCGGTTAGGGGCAGCTTTGGGACAGGCGTTCGGCCTGACGCTGCCGACCGAGGAAGTGCAGTATTTAGAGCAGTATCTGGCAGCGTATATCACCGGTGACGATGGCGAAAAATGGGGAGCCGGCGAGATGTACCTGCGCCATCTGACCGGACGGCTGATCAGCGAGGTAGGACGCGCGATGCGCGTGAATTTCTCGGGCTATGCATCGCTGAGAGACAACCTGTTTACGCATTTACGGCCGATGCTGCTGCGCGTGCGTGAGCAGATTCACATGGATAATCCGCAGCTGGACACGATTCAGCGTGAATATCCGCAGTTGTGGGCGGCAACACGCGCCGCATGCGACACCGTCGAGATGGAACTGGCGTTGCCGCACATTCCGGACAGCGAAGCGGCATATCTTGCCATGCACTTTGGCGCGGTGCTCGAGCAGAACGGCGCACTGCGGCAGGCCGCTCGCGTGGTGGTTGCGTGCCCGCTGGGTATGAGCTCAAGTCGATTTCTGGCTTCGCGTATCGAGGGCGAATTCCCGACCCTCAAGGTGGACGGCTGCTGTTCGGTGCGCGAACTCGATCCAGAGCAGCTGCACAGCCGCGGCATCGACCTTGTGATTGCAACCGTGCCGCTCGAGCTGGCGTATCCGTCGATTACGGTCAATCCCGCGCTGCTCGAGCCGGATCGCGCCCTTCTGCGGGATGCGGTGCAGCGGCTGAACGGCACCGTGCGGACCGGCACACCAGCAGAGCCGTCTGCCGCCTCGGCGGCCGAAGGCGGCCTGCGCTACACCTATCGCCTCACGCGCTCGATGGTGCAGATGCTCGACCATTTATGCATCCGGACTGTGTGCAAACCGGTTTCGCGGCAGGGCCTGATTGACGCGGCAAGCCGTCTGTTCTGCCTGAATGAGGACGCATCGCGTCTGGTGGCGCAGCAGCTGCGCCGACGGGAAGCCATGGGCGATACTTATATCAAGCCGCTGTTCGCGCTGCTGCTGCATTGCAGGACAAAGGCGGTATCGGACTGCCGATTCGGCTATTTACAGGCACAGCCGCCGGTCTACGAGGCCGGAAAGATGATTATGGGGGCATTTGTGCTGCTTGCGCCGGATACCGATGATCCGATTCCGGTGGAGGTCATGCGCATGGTGAGCGCACAGCTGATCGAGGAGCCTGAGCTGATCGAGCGCCTGCGGACCGGTCAGCGCGACGCAGCCGTGCAGCTGTTGGAAGAAAAGCTGGATCGTCTGTTCTCAGAACACGGAAATTAAGCATAAAAGGGAGCGGTAATGCGGAAAATATTCTGCATTGCCGCTCCTTTTGCGCGCAGAACAGAATTTACAGAGAGAATGCGCTCTTGTGAATCATCACAAAAATGAAAGTGATTATTTGTTGAAATAACAGATTGACGCTTGCACAGGCTGTTGGTATTATAATTATAGCTTTCGTTTCAACAGTTTCGAATATCTGAAAGGGGTCATTCCATGATCTATACGGTAACACTCAACCCCGCATTGGATAAAACGGTAGAAATTCCGGGTATGGCGCTTGACACGGTCAACCGCATCACGGAAATGCGCACGGATCCCGGCGGCAAGGGCATCAACGTAAGCAAGGTGATTGCCAAACTCGGCGGAGACAGCCGCGCAGTCGGCATTCTGGGTGGTGAGAGCGGCAGAACGCTCGAAAAGCTGCTCGAAAACGAGAATTTCACCACGCAGTTCCGGTTCGTTGAGGGGCAGACCCGCACGAATATCAAAATCATTGACCGGGTCGGCCACACGAATACCGACATCAATGAGCCGGGGCTGACCGTCACGGACGCAGATTTAGATGCGCTGCTGAACGACCTTCTGGCCGAGGTGCACGCAGGCGACATCGTGGTGCTGGCGGGCAGTCTGCCGAAGGGCGCACCGCAGGACACCTACTGCGTGTGGACGAGCGCATGCAAAAAAGCAGGTGCGCGGGTGTTCCTCGATGCGGACGGCGCTTTACTGGCAGAAGGCTTAAAGGCCGCGCCGTACCTCATCAAGCCGAATGATGATGAGCTGTCGCGTCTGGCGGGCAAAAAACTGGAAACCATCGAAGAGTTGACCGCAGAGGGTCAAAAGCTGCTGGAGAGCGGCATCGAACGGGTGGTTATCTCGCTGGGCGGACGCGGCGCGCTGTATCTGCGCAAGGGCAGCACGATTTATGCTGAGGGACTCAAGGTTCCGGTCGGCAGTACGGTCGGTGCGGGTGACAGCGCGGTGGCCGCGCTGGCGTATGCCGAGTCGCAGGATATGAGCGAGGAGGACGCTGTCCGTCTCTCGACTGCGACCGGAGCCGCGAATGTCATGTGCAGCGGCACACAGGCCGCCGAGCGCTCGGTTATCGAGGAGCTGCTTCCGAAAGTACGTTTTTCCAAGCTGTAATTGTTGAAATCTATTGCCTAAGTGATAAAGGAGAGTTATTATTATGAAAGCAAGGGCTGTACGTCTGCATGCTGCGAATGATCTGCGTCTGGATACCTTTGAGCTGCCGGAAATCCGTGACGACGAAATCCTGGTCAAGGTCGTATCCGACAGCATCTGCATGTCCACCTACAAGTGCGCGATCCTTGGTACCGAGCACAAGCGCGTGCATCCCGATGTTGCCGAGCATCCGGCCATCATGGGTCACGAGTTTGCGGGCGATATCGTCAAGGTTGGCGCGAAGCATCAGGATAAGTTCAAGCCGGGTATGAAGTTCACGCTGCAGCCGGCGCTCAACTACAAGGGTACGATGTGGAGCCCCGGATACTCCTATGAGTTCTTCGGCGGCGATGCGACCTACTGCATCATTCCGGCTGAGGTTATGGAACTTGGCTGCCTGCTCGAGTACAAGGGGCGTGCCTACTACGAGGCGTCTCTTGCCGAGCCGATGAGCTGCTCAATCGGTGCGTTCAACGCCGCTTATCATACCAAGATGGGTGTTTACCATCACGAAATGGGCATCAAGCAGGGCGGCAAGCTGGCTATCATGGCCGGTGCGGGCCCGATGGGTCTGGGTGCGTTGACGTATGCGCTGCACCGTGACGTCCGTCCGTCCATGGTCGTTGTGACCGATGTGAACGAGGACCGTCTGGCACGCGCCGAGGCGCTGTTCCCGCCTGCCGAGGTCAAGGAGAAGGACGGCATCGACCTGCACTTTGTCAACACCGGCAAGATGGAGAATCCGGCGGCAGAGCTGCGCGAAATGACCGGCGGTACCGGTTTTGACGATGTATTCTGCTACGCGCCGGTTGCGGTGGTTGTCGAGCTTTGCAGCGCGGTGCTCGGCCGCGATGGCTGCCTGAACTTCTTCGCCGGCCCGACCGACAAGCAGTTCTCTGCCAAGATGAACTTTTATGATGTACACTATAATTCCACGCATGTTATGGGCACGACCGGCGGCAACACCGCGGATATGATCGAGTCGCTCGAGCTGACCGCATCCGGACGTATCGACCCGGCGGTTATGGTGACGCATATCGGCGGTCTGGATGCGGCAGCCGAGACTACGCTCAATCTGCCGAAGATTCCGGGCGGCAAAAAGCTGATTTACACACACCTGACCATGCCGCTTACCGCGCTGACCGATCTGCGGGCAAAGGGCGCGGAGGATGCGCGGTTTACTGCGCTGGCTGACATTGTGGACGCACACAACGGCCTGTGGTGCTCGGAGGCAGAGGAATATCTGCTGGCAAACTTTCAGCAGCACGACTAATTGGAGGAAACAACCGATGGAACAACGCCGCAATGCAATCGTCGAACTGGTCAACCGAGAGGGAAGCCTGAGCTTTGTACAGCTGAAGGAGGCTTTTCCGTCGGTGTCCGAAATGACGCTGCGAACCGATCTGAAGGCACTCGATCAGGCGCGAAGAGTGGTTCGCGTGCACGGCGGCGTCAAATCGGTCGAGGTAGTCGTCGGCACGGACGACCAGTTCGGCAGGCGCACGGCGCGCAATGCGTCGGAAAAGCAGATCATTGCGGAGAAGGCGGCGGCGCTGCTGCGGCCGAATACCACGGTGTTTCTGGATTCCGGCAGCACGGCAACCGCCGTGGCACGCTGTGTGCCGGATGAGCCGATGCTGATCTTCACGAGCGGATTGACGTGCGCGATCGAACTCGCGCGGCTGGAAAAGCCCAAGGTGTCCATTCCCGGCGGCACGCTCAACCGGTTCAGCCACAGCGTGTGCGGCGTGCGCGGCATTCAGGAACTGGAGGGCGTGCATTTCGACCTGCTGCTGCTCGGCGTGACGAGCTACAGTCCGGAGACCGGCTTTGCCTGCGGTGTAGAGGAGGAGGCGCTGCTCAAGCAGACTGTGCTGCATCGCGCGGAGCATGTGGCGGTGCTGCTGGATTCCTCTAAAATTGATCGAAGAAGTACATTCCGCATTTGCGGTCTCGATGAGGTAGATACCGTCATTTCGGACGGCAGACTGCTGCCGGAATTCCTTTCGGCGTGCGAGAACGCGGGCGTAAAAGTGCTGTAAAAGTGAGAAAACCCTGTCTGGTGTTGGAACAGACAGGGTTTCTTTTAGGGCTAAAGTTAGGTATTCGGCTCGTATGCCGGTATGGCGGCGGCATCTTTATATTGGCTCTTGCAAATCGGAACAAAAATTTTGACCTATATCAGAAAATAAGAAAAACCGGTCATTTCTTACGAAATAACCGGTTGATCTGGTACGCCAGAAGGGATTCGAACCCCCGACCTTTTGGTTCGTAGCCAAACACTCTATCCAGCTGAGCTACTGGCGCATACAAGATCTATTTTCCTTCGCTGTCGGCGTTTCGTTTTGTCGTTCTCGCTGACTGCCTTATTATAATATCACGGGTGGGACCTAATGTCAACAACTATTTTCAGATTTTTTGAAAGTTTTTTCGGAAACCTGTTTTCGGCAAAACAAAGCCGCCTGTGGGGGAACAGGCGGCTATATACAGCAGAGAAATTGGAGGTCTGCCATATACCTTATATTGCGTTTTATTCCTGCGGCGGAATGGTATCGAAGCCGATCTGCAGCTCTTCATCGGTGGGAATGTGGTTGCGCATGGTGCCATTGTGATACGCCTCGTATGCTGCCATATCAAAGTAGCCGGTACCGGTCAGACCGAACAGGATGGTCTTAGCTTCGCCGGTCTCCTTGCACTTGAGCGCTTCGTCGATTGCGGCGCGGATGGCGTGGCTGGACTCCGGCGCCGGAAGAATGGTCTCCACCTTGGCGAACTGAACTGCCGCGTCGAATACATCGGTCTGCTTGACCGAAACCGCCTCCATATAACCGTCGTGGTACAGCTTGGAGAGGATCGGACTCATGCCGTGGTAGCGCAGGCCGCCTGCGTGGTTGGGCGCGGGCATGAAGCCGTTGCCGAGCGTATACATCCGTGCGAGCGGCGTAACGTGGCCGGTATCACAGAAATCGTAAACATACTTGCCGCGGGTAAGCGACGGGCAGGAGGCCGGTTCCACCGCGATGATGCGCGGGTCGGCCTTGCCGAGCAGCTTATCCTGCATGAACGGGGAAATCAGGCCGCCGAGGTTGGAGCCGCCGCCGGCACAGCCGATCACGATATCCGGATACTCGTCGAGCATTTCCATAGCCTGCTTGCTCTCCAGACCGATGATGGACTGGTGCAGCAGCACCTGATTGAGCACGGAGCCGAGTACATAGCGGTAACCCTCGTGCGTAGTAGCCACTTCTACGGCCTCAGAAATCGCACAGCCGAGCGAACCGCCGGTGGTCGGATCGTGTGCCAGAATAGCGCGGCCTGCCTCGGTCGTATTGGACGGAGACGGCGTTACATTCGCGTCAAAGGTTTGCATGATGGCCTTGCGGAACGGCTTCTGCTCGTAGGAGACCTTAACCATGAATACCTTCAAATCCAGTCCGAAGTAAGCGCATGCCTCAGAGAGTGCAGTACCCCACTGACCGGCACCGGTCTCGGTGGTAAGGCCCTTGAGGCCCTGTTCCTTGGCGTAGTACGCCTGTGCGATCGCGGAATTCAGCTTGTGGCTGCCCGAGGTGTTGTTGCCCTCAAACTTGTAGTAGATCTTAGCCGGGGTGTCCAGCGCCTTCTCCAGATTGTACGCGCGGCACAGCGGAGACGGACGGTACAGCTTATACATATCGAGCACCGGCTCGGGGATATCAATGTAGCGGGTGTCGTTGTCCAGCTCCTGGTGCGCCAGCTTTTGACAGAAGATGGGATACAGCGCTTCTTCCGGCAGCGGCTGGTGCGTGCCCGGATGAATCAGCGGGTCCGGCTTTTCCTTCATGTCCGCCCGCAGGTTGTACCACTGCTTGGGCATCTGGTCTTCGGTCAAATAAAGTCTGTGGGGGATCTTAGCCATGGTGATTTCTCCTTTACAAATTTCAGATAGAGTGGAGAGATGGTGAATAGTTTCACTCTCAATTTGTTTTACAAAATAAAAAGCTCCTGTCCCAGATTTCTCTTGGGACAGGAGCGAATACGCTCTTGCGGTACCACCCAGATTGACGCAAACTGCGTCCACTCTGCTCACACATCAAACAATGCGCGCTCCCCTGATAACGGGCGGAGTCCCCGTCGCAGTTACTTGGCCGAAGCCGTTCGCCTTGCCCTGCTAAAGTCCATTCACACGGTCCTTGCCTGCCGCAATCACACCGCCTGCGGCTCTCTTGGAGGTTCGGTCTCCCTGCTACTCGTCTTCGTCATTGGTTTGTGTTGGTTTACTTGGTATGGTCACAGTATATTCGCAAAACAGTGGATTGTCAAGCGCGATTTGCAAAAAACAATATATTATTTCTGTTATAAATTCTTATTATGAGAATGAAGGGCGCAGTATCGTCTTTTTCTGCACACTGTGCTATAATGGGTAGCAGAATGAAAAAGCAGAAAGGACATGAGTGCAAATGCGGGTGATCGAGGGCGAAAACGAACTGCGGCTGACCTGTTCGCGGAGTGCGAGCGGCGGCATTGCGCTTTTGCGGTGCGAAACGCAGGACGATATTGTGCGTCTGCCGGATGAGATAGACGGTGTGCCTGTTACCGAGGTCGGCGCGTATGTACTCAGCGAGCGGGCCCCCGATCTGACAGGCAAGGACACGTTCGCTGTCCGTATCACCTGCGGCGGCACGGAGCCGAAGCACAATGCGGCGGCTATCCGCACGGTTACGCTCCCGAAGGATGCAAAAAGTGTTGGCAGTTATGCATTTTATAACTGCCGAAACCTTGAACGCATCGAACTGACTGATTCCGTCAGCGAGTTCGGCGGCGGTGCGCTGATGAACTGCATGAGCGTGCGCGAGGTCGTTATCCACGCCGAGCCGTCCGCGCCGACCTGCCTGCCCAGGCTGCTCGGCGAGTACGCCGGAGAACTCGATGTGCGGTTTGATGAGCACGCGCGGTTGCTGTTCCCCGAGTACGTCGAGGAACTGGAGGACCTCAGTCCGGCGCATATTTTTCAGCGGCGCATTCACGGTGCAGGATACAGCTACCGTCAGTGCTTTGACAGCGGTGTGCTGAATTTTCGGCAGTATGATGCTGCCCTGAGCGAACTGCTCGAGCGGCACGATTTTTCGGTCGCGGCACGTGTAGCCGTGCGGCGGCTTGCCATACCGTTTGCGATCTCGGATGCCGCAAAAGCGGAGTATCTTACGGTTTTGCGCGCACACGGCGGCAATCTGGCGCAGTCCTGCGCCAAGACAGGTGAGACCGCTGCCTTGACCTTCCTGCTGTCGCTCGGTGTGCTCTCTGCCGCCGATGTGGATGCCGCGTGCACGTCTGCCCGCGAAGCAGAGCAGACCGCCGCACTGTCCGTTCTGCTGTCAGCCGCCGGCAAAACGCAGTCCAAGGGACGCGCCAAATCGTTTGAATTATGATATAAATATATAGAAGTTATCAATAAATCCGTAGGGCACCCCGCCCTACGATGCAAGATGAACCTGTGAGGTGATGTTTTCTATGTCGCAGTCCTCCCGCTGGACTTCTATCGGACGCGAAATCCTGTTTTCCGCCCGCACCGAACTGTACATGAACCTGCCGTTCCTCGATTCCGCGCTGGCGGCACTGCCTGCGGCAGACGGTTACGATACACCCACGCTCGCTACCGACACGCGCGTGCTGTTTTTCAGCGGTGCCTGGCTGGCACAGCAGTACGAGCGCTCCCGCGCGAACGTCAACCGCGCCTATCTGCACACGCTGTTCCACTGTCTGCTGCGCCATCCCGGAAAGACACGCGGACGCGATGCCGATTTGTGGGATCTGTCGTGCGATATTGCGGTCGAAAGCATGCTGGATTCGCTGGATTACCGCTGCCTGCAGGCGGAAAAGGTGTCAGTTCGGCGGCAGAATATCTACCGTGAACTGCGGGACGAGCTGCCGGTCCTGACGGCTGAGGCGGTCTATCGCCACTTTCGCCGCACGCGGCTGAATTCGTATGACTGTGCCACGCTCACGCGCGTGTTTGCGACAGACGAGCACACGCTGTGGTACAAGGAGGATGACGATCAGCAGGAGCGCCGCTGGCAGCAGCAGGCCGAGCGCACGCAGACCGCGATGGAGACGGTTTTCGCGAACAAGGCGGAAGGCGGTCAGGCTGTGCGGGAGCAGCTTGCCGTTTCCACCCGCAAAACGACTGATTTCCGCGCGTTCCTGCGCCGGTTTGCCGCTCTGCGGGAGGAGGTCTCGGTGGATGCGGATTCGTTCGACTACGGCTACTACGCCTACGGGTTGCGCCATTTCGGAAATATGCCGCTTATCGAGCCGTTAGAGACGCGGGAGGTGCGGAAAATAGAGGATTTCGTCATTGCCATCGATACCTCGATGTCCACCTCCGGTGAACTCGTGCGCGCGTTCCTCAGCCGCACCTATGAGCTTTTGCAGGAGAACACCAGCTTTTTCCGGCATTTCAATCTGCGTATTCTGCAGTGCGATGATCAGCTGCGCTCGGACAAAAAGGTGACAAATGCGCGGGAACTTGCGGAATATATGGAGCATTTTGAACTGATCGGTCAGTCTGCGACCGATTTCCGTCCGGTTTTCGAGCACGTTGACCGCTTAAATGCCGAAGGCGCGTTCCGCCATCTGCGTGGCCTGCTGTACTTCACGGACGGACTCGGCATCTACCCGAAAAAACGTCCGAAGTACGATGCGGCGTTTGTCATGCTTGAAGGCGAAGCCTATCCGGATAAGGTGCCGTCATGGGGGATTCGGGCGGTAATCAGCGAGGATGCGTTATCTGTAGAATGAAAAAGGACGCTTTACGCGTCCTTTTTTGCAGTTCGGTTATTTTTCACCCATTCGGCGATCGTCTGCTTGACCTTCTTTATCTGCAGCGGCTTTGCCAGATGGGCATTCATGCCTGCGGCGAGGCACTTCTGTGCATCCTCGTAAAAGGCGTTTGCGGTCATGGCGATGATGGGCAGCGTTTTCGCGTCCGGTCGGTTGAGCGAGCGAATGGTCTTTGCAGCGTCAATGCCGTTCATCACAGGCATCATCACATCCATGAGAACCGCGTCGAATGTGTCCGGTGGATTGTTCTGCACGATTTCCACAGCCTGTTTGCCATCCGTGACGACGGTTACGGTCGCTCCTTCGTCAGTCAGCAGAATCTGTGCGATTTCGGCGTTGAGCGCATTGTCCTCGACGAGCAGCAGCCTGCAGCCTGCAATGCTGATATCCGGCGCGGCATGTGCGTCCGGTGTCTGCTCGGGAGACGGTGCAATTTCAAACGGCAAAGTGATTACAAAGGTGGAGCCGACACCAAGCTGACTCGTGACCGTAATCGAGCCGCCCATCCGGTCAACAAGCTCCTTGGTGATGGTCATGCCGAGACCGGTGCCGTGATAATAGCTGCGCGCGTCCTGCTTTTCCTGCGTGAACGGTTCAAAAATATGGTCAACAAAGTCCGGACTCATGCCGATACCCGTATCCGAAATCGTCCAGCGGTAGGTGCATTTGCCGTCCTGTTCACCGAGCGAGTCCGTATGGGTGGTGATTTTACCGCCGGGACGGTTGTATTTGATGCAGTTGCTGTAAATATTGAGGAAAATCTGCCGCAGATGCAGCGGACTGCCGTAAATATACGGGTACGGAATGATGGATTTGTCCTTTTCGTACTCCCACTCAATGCCGGCTTCTTCGGCGCGGCCGATGATAATGGTAATGATATCGCGGGGCAGCTCC
>OLPQ01001569.1_pt1 | contig 15809 bp, 13 predicted proteins | sample 1672451 | NCBI WGS metagenome assembly OLPQ01 (sample SAMEA3136687, study PRJEB25190) | human gut metagenome | biome: human gut; feature: human-associated habitat; material: faeces | place: Austria | collected 2013
GTCTAGTGGCGGAGCGTATAAACCTTGCCGATAACGTTGGCTGCTGCGGCTGCACGGCGTGCATGGCCGCATGCCCTAAAGGCTGCATTGCGATGGAACGTAACGCCGAGGGGTTCCTCTATCCACGCGTCGACGGCGAGGCCTGCGTCTCGTGCGGCCTCTGCGTCAAGGCCTGTCCGCTGCGGGCTGGCCGGGAATCTCTAAAGAAGATGCCCGTCGCGCGCTCCCTCGTTGCGACCAATGCCGACGAATCGGTGCGGGCCGCCTCGACTTCGGGCGGGGCCTTCAACGCCCTCGCCCGTCAGGTTTTGGAAGAAGGCGGTGTCGTCTTCGGGGCGGCCTTTGACGATCGGTGGCGCGTGGTGCACACGTCGGCCCGCGATGATGCCGGCCTGATCTCGTTCAGTGGCTCGAAGTACGTCCAGAGCGACTTGGCGGACCGCGACGTGTACCGCAGCGCCGCGGATCTGCTTGACAAGGGCACGCCCGTACTTTTCAGTGGCACGCCTTGCCAAGTTGCGGGCCTGAACACGTTCCTATCGGCTAGGAGGGTCAAGGCGGAGGGGCTCACTACGGTCGACTTCATCTGTCGCGCCGTGCCCTCCCCGGCGATGTGGGAGGAGTATGTCGCTTATCTGTCCGAGCGCTACGGCTCCAAGCCGTCGAGCGTCTCGTTTAGGAAGAAGACGTACGGCTACCACAGCAGCACGATGAGTATCGCGTTCGAGAACGGGAAATTGTATCGCGGTTCTGGCCGGGTCTGTCCCATGCACAAGGCTTTTTTCGCTGGCCTTTCGACGCGACCCAGCTGCGCGCATTGCGCCTTCAGGGCACCGGAGCGCGCCTCGGACCTCACCCTCTTCGACTGCTGGAGCTATGCGTCGCTCACTGGCCTCGCTGACGACGATCGCGGCCACACCCACGTGTGGGCCCGGACTACGCGCGCCTCAGAGATGCTCTCGCGCGCAGAGGCGGCAGGTGAGTTGAAGCTCGTGGACGTCGATATGGGTAGGGTCCTAAAGGGCGACGGGGTCATGGCCACGAGGGATTTCGACGAGAGTCCGCGCCGCGCGGACTTCTTCGCGCGTGCAGAGAGGGAGGGGTTCCTGTCGGCGGCCGACAAGTACGCCCACGTGTCTATGAAGGACCGGGCCGTCGAGTCTGCGAAGGGCGTGCTCAGCGCGATGGGGCTTATGCGGTTCCTCACGGCCAAGAGACGCGGGAGGGCATCCAAGTGAGCGCTGCAACACTCAGGGAGGCGAAGCCCAAGGCCGTCCCGGCGGCCGCCGAGCGAGTGCGCAGGTTCGACACGCTCCTTCTTGTCGTCGTCCTCGCGTACCCCATGTTCCGAGGGCTCCTTGCGGGGAGCCAGTTCCCCCTGCTCGTCTCCACGGCTTCCTGCGCGCTCTTCGCGTTCCGGAACGTAAACCTTCGCATGTCGCTGAGGGCCGCGCACGCAGTGTGGCTCCTCTTGGGTGTCTTCGCTGTCGGCACGTTCCTCGTGCTCGGGGGCTCGCGCAGCCTCAACTCATCGCGTCTCCTGCTCTTCGTGGACGCGCTTCTGCTCTTCTTCACGCTAAGCGGCAGGCCCGACTGGCTCGGGACGGTCCGAGACGTCTTGCTCGCCATGCTGCTCGTCAACGCTGCCGCCACTATCCTCTTCTTCGTGGTGCCCGGCGTCTACGATTCGTTCGTGAAGCCGCGGTTCTTCGCCGGGAATTCCTCGGCGACGGGCTATGAGAGCGGCTTGACGTCCCACTACAGCTACAACGGGGTTCTCATGGCCGCCGGTCTCCTGCTTTCGTTCTCCAAGATGGTCGCGGGCGACGCCCCCAGGAAGGGGCGGGGGTGGGCTCCTGTTGCCGTGTTCGTCGCCTTCGCGCTGGCCCTCCTGCTGACCACCAAGAGGGCCCCGCTGGTCTGCGCGCTCGTGGGCCTCGCCATCGCCTACTTTACGTTCTCGGGCAGGCTGAAGTTCCGCTCGATCATGAGGATTGTGACTGCAACCGCGCTGGTCGCAGTGGCGATTGCAGTGGTTGCGCAGTTCGTCCCCGCGGTCGGGGGTACGTTCGAGAGGATCATGGACGCCGTCGAGAGCGACTCCATGGACTCTGCGACCAGCAACCGGACCTGGCTCTGGGAGCACGCCGTGGAGCTCTGGGACGTGAGTCCCGTCATCGGGAACGGGTGGGGCACCTACCGCTTCCACTGGCCGGGGGCCACTGACCCGGACGCGGCTTCCATCACGGCTCACAACATCTACCTTAACCTCCTCGCTGAAGGAGGGGTCGTTGGGCTCGCGCTGTTCCTGGTTTCTGCGGTCCAGCTCCTCCATCTCGGGCGGGTCGCGTGCTCCTCGGAGGCCCTCACGAGGGGCGACCGCGCGTGCCTCGCCACCTTTTCACTGGGTTATCAGGTGTTCTTCCTCGCCTACGGGTTCTTTGGGGCGCCGCTGTACGACGCGGAGTGCTACTTCGTTTACTTCGCGCTCGCGGCTGCCTCTGCGCTTGCCCTGAGCGCGCCGAGGGACGGGGGTCGCCATGGGCGAGATTAGGATCACGGTCGTGATGGCGACGCACGACTCGGAGGGGACGGTCGAGCGGGCACTTGAATCGGTTCTCGGGCAGACCGAGAGGAGGCTCGAGGTCATCGTCGTGGACGACGGGTCATCTGATGGCACAATCGGTGCAGTGGAGGCCGTCGCGGCTCGCGACGGCAGGGTCACCCTCCTCACGCAGGAGCACAGCGGCGTCTCCAATGCCCGCAATATGGGGCTCGAGCGGGCGCGAGGCGACTACTACGCCTTCATGGACGATGACGACGAGATTCTGCCAGAGATGTACGAGAGGCTTCTCGCGATCGCCGACGAGCGCGGCGCGGACATCGTCGACTCCCAGCTCACCATCGTGTACCCTAATGGCACGGTCTCGGGCTCCAAGGGCGACGGGAAGGGCGTAAGGACTTACGCGGAGGGCGTCGATGCCCTGGAGGGTTACTTGACGGGCGACGCGCTCACGACGAGCGCCAACACGAAGCTCTTTCGGCGCTCGACGCTCGGTGCGCTGCGCTTCGTCCCCGGGCGGAGGATTAACGAGGACAAGTTCCTCATCTTCGAGGCCCTCATGGAGTGCGGACGCGTCTGCGTGAGCGGGGCGTCGTACTACCGGTACCTCAAGCGCGACGACTCAGCCTCGCGGGCCGGCTTCTCGGATCGCTACCTCGATGCCCTGCTCTTCGCGGATGAAATCGAGCAAAGGGTGGCGAGCGACGCGCCGCAGCTTGCGGACGCGGCACGGGCCAACAAAGTGAGGAGCTACATCAGGATTCTCCAGCTCTCCTACATCAGGCACGCTGGCCCCGAGTTCGAGGGCGACGTGCAGAGGATGCGCTCCTATCTTAGGGGCCAGGGCCCGGCATTCTGCCTCAAAAACCTCAAGAAGACGAACTTCGCGCGCTGGCTGCTGCTCGCGTGGCTCCCGCATCTATACGGGGCCGTCTTCTCCAGAATAGACAACCGATAGGTACGAAGATGAAGATATGTGTCGTCACGCTCGTGGGCCTGTTCAACTACGGCAACAGGCTCCAGAACTATGCCGTCACCAGGGCCCTTGAGGCGCGCGGGCACGAGGTTGCGACGGTCGGGTCCTCGTGGAGGCCTCCGGTCGAGGCCGCCAAGCGATTCCTGCGCGGCGTGATCGGTAGGTCCGTCGACCCTGCTGCCTCGATGAGCGAGGCCCGGCTCGACCGCTTCCGCGAGTTCAACTCCCTTATCGACGTAGAGCGTCTGCCGCGTCTTGGCCGCGAGCTCGACGAGCGCTTCGACAAGTTCGTCGTGGGGAGCGACCAGGTCTGGAACCCGAACTACCTCTACGACGAGCGGGGCTACTTCCTGTCCTTCGCTTCGCCCGAGAAGCGCGTGGCGCTCTCGGCAAGCTTCGGCGTCGATAGGATCCCGGAGGACAGGGCCCGGGGGTTTCGGGAGGGCCTGCGCGGGATACCGAGCATCTCAGTCCGGGAGGAGAAGGGCGCCGTCATCGTCCGCGAGCTCGCGAGCCGCGTGGCCCCCGTCCTCATCGACCCCACGATGGCGGTCGACGCATCGGAGTGGCGCCCGCTGGAGCGAGCCGATTGCACGCCCGGGGGCGAGTACGTGTTCTCTTACGTCCTCGGGAAGAGCGAGGAGGCTGAGCGCGTGCTGTCCGATCTCGGGTCGAGGGGGGTCGCCATCGTCAAGATGACCGACCGGGGCGTCGCCGGGGAGCCCAACGCGGGCCCCCGCGAGTTCCTCTCGCTCATAGACAATGCCTCCCTCGTCGTTACGAACTCCTTCCACGGCTCTGTCTTCTCCACGCTGTTTGGAAAGCCGCTCTGTATCGTCCGAAGGGACGGCGCGAACGACATGAGCTCGCGCCTCGCCACCCTTGTGGGGAAGTTCGGCCTGAGCGAGGAGGCGCGGCGCTCCGAGGTTCTGGGCGTCCCCTGCGTCGCTGACTATTCCGGGGTCGACGAGGCGCTCGCTCGGGAGAGAGCGGCTTTCGACGCGTTCTTGGACGGCGCGCTGTGATGGCGACGGTGATGAACGAAACGGCGCCCAGAGAGCCGCGCATCTTGTTGCTTGGCGAGGGCTGCTGCGGCTGTTCGGCATGCTCCGCGTCCTGCCCCGTAGGCTGCATATCCATGGAGCGCGACTCGCTGGGCTTCCTGCGCCCCGCCGTCGATGCGTCGTCGTGCCTCGAGTGCGGCAGGGGCGAACGCGCCTGCCCGGCAATCTCGCGTCCCCACGAGAGGGAGGTCTGCAGGGCGTACTGGTGCCAAGCCAAGGATCACGCCCTACTCGGCAGGTCGTCATCGGGCGGGGTGTTCGGGCTTCTGGCCTCGGCGACCCTGGACGGCGGCGGCGTCGTCTACGGCGCGGCGTTCGACGACGGGTTCCGCACGGTCTCCCACCGCCGTGCGTCGTCCAGGGAAGGGCTCGAGGCGCTCCTCGAGTCTAAGTACGTCCAGGGCGCAGTCGGCCGCGAGGTGTACGAGGCCGTCTCCGCCGACCTCGGGGCCGGCAGGAGGGTCCTCTACTCCGGCACGGGCTGCCAGGTCGCAGGACTGCGCGGCTACCTAGGCCGCGCCGCGAGCTCCGAGCTGTTGCTCACAGTGGAGGTCATCTGCCACGGCGCCCCGTCGCCGCGCCTCTGGTCCGATTACGTCGGGTACCTGGAGGACGCTGGGGGCAGTGAGGTCACCGAGGTGAATTTCAGGAGTAAGTCGTCCGGATGGACGACTTTCTCCTTCCTGCACAAGTGCAGGAAGGAGAAAGTCTCGGAAGTCCCGCATTCGCGGGACTGGTACATGCGGGCGTTCCTGAGGAACGCGTCCCTTCGTGGGTCGTGCCACGAGTGCCCCGTGAGGGCGGGCTCCGGAGCCGACATCACGCTCGGGGACTTCTGGGGCTTCGCCCGGCAGCCCGAGGGGGTTGACGTGTCTCGGGGGGTGTCTGCCGTGCTCGCGAACAGTCCGCAGGGCCTGCGCGCGCTCGCCGAGATAGACGACCTGTCCCTGCATGGCGAGTGCTCCCTCGACGAGATCGCGGCGCACAACTCCGCGCTCGTCAAGTCCGTCGCCCCACATGAGCGGGCCACCGAGTTCAAGGCCGACGTGGCGTCTGGGGTTCCCGTGAACGAGCTCCGCAAGCGCTGGCCCTTCGAGGACGGCCTGGCCGCCAGGGCTCGTCGAAAGGCGACGGGGCTGCTCCGCAAACTCGTCGGCCGCTGACCGAAGGCGCCGAGGCGCATCTGCAACACACGACTTGATTGGGTTGAACGGTTTGGAATCAGATAGCAAATACAGCAAGCTCGCGAAGAACTCTGCAGTGTTCCTGGTTGGGAACCTCGGTAGCAAGATAATCTCGTTCGTCATCGTCCCGTTCTATACGTACATGCTCACCACAGCGGAGTACGGCGAGGCGGACCTGGTGACCACGACCGTGAACCTCGTCGTTCCCTTTGCGATGCTGGGCATGAACGAGGCCGTCCTGCGCTTCTCCGCCTCGCGGGAGCTCAGCCACGACGAACTCGCCTCTAACTCGATGCTCGTTGTCGTGGCGAGCGTCGCGCTCAGTTGGCTTCTGTACCCGCTGCTTTCGTGCGTCTCGATCATCGGGGCGAACATCGTCCCCTTCCTGCTCCTCCTCAACCTGCAGACCTTCAATAACATCTTCCTGCAGTACCTGAGGGGAAGCGGCAAGTCCAAGGCGTTCGCGGCCAACGGCATCATCACCACTTTCGTCATGGCGGTCGCCAATGTGGTCGCGCTCCCGGTCCTCCACCTCGGCGTGTTCGGCTATCTTGCCTCCATGGTGCTGGCTCAGCTTGTCGGGACCGTCCACATAGTCGTCTGCTCCAGGGTGTGGGAGCACCTCTCCCTTGCCTCGGTCGATAGGCGGGTTCTGTCCACGATGCTCAGGTACTCTATACCGCTTATCCCGAACTCCCTGATGTGGTGGGTCATGTCGGTGTCCGACCGCTACGTCATCCTCTTTTTCTTAGGCGCAGGCGCGAACGGTCTCTACAATGTGGCTCAGAAGATCCCCTCCATCGTCAACGTCGTTTACTCCATCTTCATGCAGGCATGGCAGGTCTCGGCGATCGAGGAGCGCGACTCCGAGGACAACGCTAGGTTCCAGTCCCAGGTGTTCGGATATATGTTCGTGGTACTCGCACTCGCCTCGTCCTTGATCGCGGCCACAGCCCATCCCATCTACACAGTCCTCATGAGTTCGGACTACGTCGACTCGTGGCAGCCGGTAGCAATGTTAACGCTTGCGAACCTTCTCTCCTGTATAGGCATGTTCTTCGGCACTACGTACGTCGTACACAAGGAGAGCAAGAAGGCCTTCTCCACGACGGCCGTCGGAGCCGTCGTGAACATCATTGTTACGCTCTGCCTTGTTCCCTTTGTCGGAATCGTCGGGGCCGCCGTGGCCACGGCGATAAGCTACGGCGTTATGGCAGCGGTGCGTGTGAGGGACACGAAGCGCCACGTCGCCATCGAGTACCGCAAGGGCGAGATCATCCCCGCCTTTCTGATCATCGGGTTGCAGGTCGTTCTCTCATTCGCTCCGTACAGCGTGACCGTTCTGGGTATCCAAGTCGCCCTCTTCTTCGTGCTTGTTTTTGCCCTGCGCAGGAGTCTGGATAAGATCTTCTCGGTTGCAGCTGGTATATTCGGGAAACGAGTCGCGGGTCGCCGCTGACGCAGACTGCGGCCACGGCGATTCGGATAGAAGACAGGTCGGGCCATTTGGTGAGGGAAGTCGATTGCTACGGTAGATGAAATGGGGACTGGCGAGGATTCCGCATCCGCCCGCACAGACCTCTCCGAGGCGCTGCGCGAGTCGAAGGCAATGCGGCTCAACATGGCGGAGGCTCTGAGCAAGTCTGTCGCATATGCCGAGATGATGCATAAGACGTCCGAGGCGGTTTACGCTAGTATGGCGCCGACCCTCGCAGCTGTTGCTGACAGCATCAAGTCCGTTACGGCAGGCGTCCGCCTCGAATCCATTCATGCGGTCCTCGATTCCATCAATACCAGTGGCTGGCTCTCTTCCTATCGAGCTTCCGACGTCGTGAAGGTTGTTTCCGCCCAGCAAGAACTTCTTGCGGCATGTACGACCTCGCTCCAGACGCCCGCCATTCGGGACATGGCGGACCGCTTTTCGTCCAAAGACTACTTTGGCGCCTACGAGAGCCTTGCCAGCAGCCTTTCTGGGTTAACTGTCAGGGGCCCCGACGTCGCCCTCCTTGGCAATGTCGGCGGGCTTCTCGAATCCCTCGGGGATTTCGGCTACGGCGGCTCAATACCGCGTGGCACCAAGACCTTCGTGAGGGACTCAGCAAGGCCTCACTCGAGCGGCTCTCCGTTAGCGAGGATGTCTCGGTTGACATCAGGGGAAAGAGGTTGCTTGCGGCGGACGCCGAGACGGACCCCGGGGCCTGCAATTGCGTCGGCGATGATTCCGGCGTGGTATCCGCGAACGTTCGCTCGTTCAACGTCCTGACCTCATCCCTGTCCTTTCTTGAGGGGCTGTCCGAGGTTACATGATGAAGCTTCAGCAGCTCTGCTCGGATGGCCCCGCCTTCGCAAGGGATTGCAAGGCCGGTAGGGTTATCTGGGAGACGGTTCGCGACTGGAAGGATGCGATTTCGTTCGACAGACCGGTCTATTACCATGCTCGGCTGAAACCCGCAGGGACGGCCCCGTACCTCAAGGACGACATGGCCAAAGCGCCCCGTCTGCTTGTGAAAGCGGGAAGGTTTAACTGCCCGCAGAAGGCTTACTACTACTTCTCCGACACAGAGCACGGCGCGATGCAGGAGATTGGGAAGCACGGTTCGGAGGATGAAGCCCAGGTCGCCGAGATAGAGGGCAAGCGCGACGTCCGACTCATCGACCTTTCCGGCGTAGGCCGCGGGACCAACTACTTTCTGAAGTACCTTCGGTTTCCATTCACCAACACCGACCAGGTCATTCCGCCGGAGTACCTCGTTCCGAACTTCGTTGCTCAATGCTGTCGCCATGCCGGCATCGACGGAATCAAATACTACGGCAGCAAAACGTACAGCAACTACGTGGTTTGGGATGATGACTTATTCCGTATCGCGTCCATGCGCGTGGTTCCCATCGAATAAGGCTAATTGACAGCTGGGTTCGATGCGGACGGATTCTGCGACGAGCTCATGTGCGCGCTGGGGGAGATTACAAGCTACGTCGGCGTGGTCGACCATGGGCGCTAGCCCCCTCTACGGGTAAATGAGCCGATTCTAGCGAACGCATTTTACAATGTGGGGAGATTCGTCGTGTTCGGATAAAGTTGATAATCAAGGCCAACTGCAGAGCCGTGGAGCAGCCGCATGGCGATTGCCTTCCATACAATCGACAAGTAGAATTAAGACATGATTACTTCTGTCGACATATCTGCCGCTGTTTCTCGCGTACTGTCTCGCTACGATGTCCGCGAGGCGTATCTTTTTGGCTCTTTTGCCCGCGGTGAGCAGACGCCAGATAGTGATATCGATTTGCGCCTCGTTTGCGGAGACAGCATGACGTTTGGCACGCTATACGAAATCTCCCTTGAACTTGAAGAGGAGCTCGGGCGAGAGGTTGAGATTGTGACTAATCCGCCTGAGCACATGCGCCCGGCTTTCCGCAAAAACATTGAACAGGATGAGGTGCGTCTTTATGAAGCGGCGTAAGCGAGACGCCGAGCACATCGATGTCATTCTGTCTGATTGCGAGACGCTGACTAAACGTATCGACCATTTTGGCTCTACGGAGAGTTCCTTTGTTTGCGATAGAAGTGATGAAGGCGAACTTGCCTACGACGCAATCATGAGCCCTGTTTACAGAATCGCTGAGGATGCGCTTCATCTTTCTGATGAAGTCCAATCAGCTTTTCCGGAGTATCCCTGGAATGATATTAGGGGTTTTCGTAACTTCGTAGCGCACGGTTATCGTGAGGTTGATCGATCCCTTGCTTGGAAAGTAATCGTTGATGATATTCCCGAGCTAGAGAAAGCTTTGCGAATCTTTAAGGAGCGTTAGAGCTAATGCGTCGTTGGTTGGCGCGTTGACCTTGACAGTCTGCGGAGCTTCGTCGAACTTGGCCTCCTTTCACCGATTGGCAAAACGATTTACACCTATTTTTGGGAATTCATCACAGGCTCTTTCCCCGCCTGTAACCCGATCTCGCTACACTAATAACTGCTGCCACCAGGTCATTTCCTGATGAAGTTCTATTGGCTCTTGCGAAGATCGGAGCGGTTATGTTTGCTGCCGCGTTCCACACTAGCCGTCACTACATCCTGTTTACTGCCATGGCCTGCCTATGCGTTTTACTGGGCGGGCCTTCTTATGCCGCGGGCGCGGACAGCCTGTTCATCGCGGGAGCCACATACTACGGGCCGGGCGCGTCTGGCCCCGGTTGGGCCTGGACCGATGCCGACCATCTGGAGCTTAACGGCTACACGGGCGAGGTCATCGGCGCGGACGCTGATGGGGCCCCGCAGACGTGGGCCTCCGCGGCGACGTTCGCCCTGGACGAGGGCGCCACGGCCGCCGACCTCTCCGAGGCATTGTTCGAGCAGGCGGGCATCGCCCATACCATCGACCGAACCCGCGGCTGGTACCTAAGCGATATCACCTCGCCTTACGATCCCGATCGCACGCTCGGCTGGGACGAGACATCGGGCGCGTACTGGCAGCTCTTCGTGAACGGCGTCTGGTCGAAGGATGGCGCAGCGGCCTGCACGCTGAAGGCGGGCGATGTTGTCACCTGGTGCTACGGTGCGGACAAGACGCTGCCCGGCCAGGTGGCCGCCTCCTGCGAGATCGTCGGCCTCGACGCGAACGGCAACGGGCAGCGGTGGGCTTCCCCCGCAACCTATACGATGGTGGAAGGCGCCACGGCGGCTGACCTCACGGAGCAGGTGTTCGCGGCCACAGGGCTGAAGGCTACGATAGACAGGTCCTATGGCTGGTACCTAAGCGACATAACCTCTCCTTTCGATGATCTGACCCTCGCGTGGAACCAGGCTACGGGCAACTACTGGCGCCTCTTCGTCAACGGGGCCCCCTCGAACGGCTTCGCCAACGAATGCGAGCTGCAACCCGGCGATGCCGTTGTCTGGTATTACACGAACGATGGGAGCACGAGCCTCCCCGACCTGGACGACGTCGTCACCGACCCCGATGCCCCGCGCCCGAGCTACGACGCTGACTGGCCCGGCTTCGGCGGGGACGGTGCGGTGGAGGCGCCCACGCCCACGCAATCGGCGGAGCAGGCGTGGTCCTACGATTTCCGCGAGGGCGCGGACGGCGATGTGGGCGTGTCCGAGCCGCTTATCGTGAACGGAGACGTGTACCTCGTGGTGAACGGGGAGCTGCGGGTGATCGACGCGTCAACCGGGACGGTCAAGAAGAACCGCGACGGGAGGGAGCTGCGAGCGAACGTCGGGGGAAGGAGCGCTTACTGCAACCGGCCGGTCTACACGGAGGGCGTGGTCATCGTGCCGTCCGACGACGGGAGCCTCGCCGCCTTTACGGCCGACGAGCTGGTGTGCGTGGACCTGGAGGGGGTGGGCATCACCCGCCCCAACCTCACCGGTCTGCCCACCACCATGGTGCGCAGCTACTGGGAGCTGGGCGACATCCTGCACTTTGACCCCGATACCGCCCGCCGCAATGTGGAGCTGGGCTACTACGACACCCTGCGGGCCTTTGGCCGGGTGCGGGGCTGTGCCTATGCCGTGGACAACGGCCCGGACAGCAGCGCCGATGCTGCCGCGTTCCGGGCACGGTTCGACGCGGTGCAGAAGGCCGTGCGGGAGAAATACCCCGTGACCCTTACCGCAGACGCGGCCCTGCTGCTGGCCCGGATGAAGGACGCCGAGCTTGCCCCGCTGGAAACCGTGGCCGAGGACGTGGGGGTAGACCCCACGGTGTACTACACCACCCGGACGCTGGGGCAGGCGTTTCTGGACAAATGCGACCCGGCGCGCATGGCCAGCTTTGCCCCGCTGTTTGCGGGCAATGCGGACGCGGGCCGGGCGGCGCTGGCAGCCCTGCTGCCCAATACATTCTTGCAGGCGCTGGTCTGGCAGGCCCTGACCGCGCCGGAACTGCCGGAGGTGACCGAACATGAAGATCTGTAAAGGTGTTTCTGCGTCCCCGGGCCTTGTGCTGGGGCAGGTGAGCCGGTTGGAACGCCATGTGGAAACGTTCAGCACCGGGCCCTTTGACCCGGAACGGGAGCTGCGCCAGCTGGAAGATGCGGTGCGCACCGCCCAGAGCGAGCTGGACTGTATGGCCGAGCGGGCCGCTTCCACCGAGCAGGCCATCCTGCAGTTCCAGAGCATGATGCTGGACGACGAAGGCATGATGAACGAGGTGCGGTTCTGCATCAAGGCAGGCATCAGCGCCGCTGCCGCCATGGACAAGGTGGGCCAGCGTTACGCCGACCAGCTGGCCAACATGAAGGACAACCCCTACATGCAGCTGCGCAGCGTGGACATTCTGGACGCCACCAGCCGGGTGATCAACATTCTGGGCAACCGGCCCCGCATGTGGCTGGCACTGGACCACCCGGTGATCCTGGCCGCCGACCGCCTGATGCCCACCGACCTGTTCAGTGTGCCCTCCGGCATGATCCTGGGCGTCGTCACCACCGAGGGCAGCGGCCAGAGCCATGCCGCCATCATTGCCCGGGCCATGAACATCCCCGGCATCGTGCAGGTGGGGCCGGAGTTCCTGGACGACTGCGACGGCCGCACGGTCATTCTGGATGCCACCAAGGGCGAGTGCATCCTGGACCCGGACGCTATGGCCCGCCAGCAGGCAGAAGCCCGCATCTGTGAGCTGCAGCGTGAAAACGAAGAAATGCGGGTGCTGGGCCGCCAGCCCGGCTACACCCGGGACGGCGCAGCCTTTGAGCTGCTGGCCAACTGCTTTGGCCCGGAGGATATCGACACCGCCATGCAGTCCGGTGCCCGGGGCGTGGGCCTGCTGCGCAGCAGCTACATGATGCTGCCCGGCCGCATTCTGGACGAGCAGGAGCAGTTCTACTTCTATTCTTCCTGCCTTGCAGCGGCACAGGGCTGCCCTGTGACCGTGCGCACCTTCGATTTTGGCGCCGACCGCACCATGGCGGACGCCTATCAGGGCGTGCAGTCCTCCAAGCTGGGGCTGCGGGGCATCCGCAACAGCCTGCGCCAGCCCCGCCAGTTTGAAACCCAGATCTGTGCCCTGCTGCGCGCCGCCCACCGGGGCCCGCTGCGGGTGATGTTCCCCATGGTGACCGACGTGGAGGACTGGGACGCCGCCATGCACATCGTGGAGCACTGCCGCCAGAGCCTGCGGGAGCGGGGCGTGCCCTTCAACGAAAAGACCCCCTTCGGCGTCATGCTCAGCGTGCCGTCGGCCTGCCTGACCGCGGAGGAATTCGTGGCCCACGGGTGCGATTTTCTGGTCATCGGCACCAACGACCTGACCCAGTACACCCACGCCGCCGACCGGGAGCTGGCCAGCGCCGAGCGGTATTACCGCCCGGCCAGCCCGGCCATGAAAAAGCTCATCGCCATGGTCATGGAGACGGCAAAGGCCGGCAACGTGCCGGTGACCATCTGCGGCCTGGCCGTGGGCAACCCGGTGAACACGGTGCAGTACCTGCAAATGGGCCTGCGCAGCTTCTCGGTGAGCCCGCAGAACCTGCTGAGTACCAAAAAGGCTCTGCTGGAAGCCGACGCCCACCCGGACGACGCAGAACTCGAATGAAAGCAAAGGATGCCCGCACAGCGCGCTGTGCGGGCATCCTTTTTACAGAAAGATCATTCCAGATTGCCGGTCAGGGTCATCACGGCGGCGAGCACGGCCAGCGGGGCGGTCTCGCACCGCAGGATGCGGGGGCCAAGGCCAACCGTTTTGGCTCCGGCTTTGGCGGCCATTTCGGCCTCCTCGGCGGCAAAGCCGCCCTCGGCGCCGGTCACGATGGCAAGGCGCAGCTTCTGCCCATCGGCGGGCTTTGCCTCCGCCAGCAGCTGGCGCAGGGGTGCGCCGCCGCACTCGTAGCAGAACAGCACCAGGTCATACTGGTCAAAGGTGCGGCACACGGCCCCGAAGTTGGGCAGCGGCAGGGCCACGTCCGGCAGCACGCCCCGGCCGCACTGCTTGGCGGCTTCAAAGGCGATGCGGTTGTAGCGCTCGTTTTTCTGCTCCTCCTTTTTGGGGGCGGCCACGCAGTACCGGCTGAAGAAGGGCACCACATGGGCGGCCCCCAGTTCCACGCCGTGCTTGATGATCTGTTCCAGCTTGTCCTGTTTGGGGTAACCGGCCAGCAGGGTGACCTCCACGCTGGGCTCGGCGGCGCTGGGATAGCCCGGCTCTACCGAGAATTCCACGCAGTCATCCCCGAAGCCGGTGATGGTGGCGGTGTATTCCACGGCGCTGCCGTCGCATAGAATGACAGTATCGCCCATGCGGGCACGCATCACGCGGGCCAGATGATGGGCATCGGTGCCGCGCAGCACAGCCGTGCCGTCGGCGATCTCAGTGGTAAAATAACGGTGCGGCATAGTTCCTCCTTACGCCTTCTTGCAGACGATGCACTCCCAGCCGCGCTTCTCCTTCACTTCCACGACGGCAAGGCCTGCGGCTTCCAGGCCTGCCAGCACCTCGTCCTTGCGGCTGTCGATGATGCCGCTGGCAATAAAGGTGGCACCGTCGGCCATCAGGCCGGGCACGGCGGGGGCCAGGCTGAGGATGGCGTTGGCCACGATGTTGGCCGTGATGATGTCGTATTTGCCGCTGGCCTTGTCGGACAGGTCGCCCACCAGCACGGTCAGCTTATCCTGCACGCCGTTCAGGGCAGCGTTCTCCCCGGCGGTGCGCACGGCTACGGGGTCGATGTCCACGCCCTCGGCCACGGCGGCACCCAGCTTCAGGGCTGCAATGGCCAGGATGCCGCTGCCGGTGCCGATGTCCAGCACCCGTTCACCGCCCTGGACCCGCTCGTCCAGCGCTTCCATGCACAGGCTGGTGGTCTCGTGGCCGCCGGTGCCGAAGGCAAGGCCGGGGTCCAGCACCAGCTTGACGCGGTCGGTGTCGTACTCCTGCCAGGAGGGCACCACGGCCAGCCGCTTGCCGATCTCCAACGGGTGGTAATACTTGCGCCAGCCGTTCTGCCAGTCCTCCTGCTCCACCCCCTCGGTCTCCACGGTGTAGGCGATGCCGGCAGCCTCCATGCGGGCAGAGATCAGGGCCAGGGTCTCCACGGGGGAAGCGCCCGGCTCCAGATACATGTGGATGATCACAGTGTCGCGGGGCTTGTCCAGCAGCTCCTGCTCGATCAGATCCACATGGGCGATCTCGGCCACCTGCTGCTCGATGTCGCTGTAATCTTCGATATAGATGCCGCCCTCGGCGATCATGGTGGCAACGGCTTCGGCGTTGTCGGCATCGGCCTTGGCCACGGTCAGGCGGATATCAGTCCATTCCATAAAAAGAACCTCCCTGGGTCTTGTGTTTTCTATTTATAAGTATAGTACCCGATTCCGGCGCGGGATGCAAGCGGTTTGGGAAGAAAGAGCAAAAGAAAAGTTTTTTCAAGATCCTGCTCCGAAATGCGCAATAATTCCAAAAAGTTTTTCACGAAAGATGCAAATTCAAGGATTTTTGGTGCAAAATTGCGAAAACGGGCGTAGACCCTATTTCTTTTTTTCGGAGGATGTGTTAAAATATTGTTACGCAATTATGGACAGCCTGCAACCAGAGGCCTCCATAACAACAACATTCTTTAAGGAGGAATGTGTCTTATGATGAAGTATCTCCAGAAACTGGGCAAGGCACTGATGCTTCCCGTCGCCGTGCTGCCGATCTGCGGCATCCTGATGGGTCTTGGCTATGCCCTCGCTCCGGGCGTTATGGGCGTTCCCGGTGCTGCAACTTCCGGTGCAGCTTACACCGTTGGCTTCCTGCTGGTCAAGGCAGGCGGCGCTCTGATCGATAACATGGCTTGGCTGTTCGCCAGTGGTGCCGCTGTGGGCCTGGCCGACAACGACGGTACCGCAGGTCTGGCCGGTCTGGTCAGCTACCTGATGATGCAGCAGCTGTTGAGCCCCGGCGTGGTGGGCATGGTGCGTACCTTGGAAGAGGGCACCGCTACCTACATCGCCTTCCAGAAGGTGGCCGGCAACTCCTTCATCGGCATCCTGGCCGCTATTGTGGGTGCTGCCTGCTACAACAAGTTCAAGAATACCCAGCTGCCT
>OLPQ01001571.1_pt1 | contig 15802 bp, 19 predicted proteins | sample 1672451 | NCBI WGS metagenome assembly OLPQ01 (sample SAMEA3136687, study PRJEB25190) | human gut metagenome | biome: human gut; feature: human-associated habitat; material: faeces | place: Austria | collected 2013
AGCAAATCGCCGTGCGTGCGGAGTGCGGAGCCTTCACGGATTAGCACCGGGTGTGCCTACTCCGGTATTCTGTGGCCTGTTTTTGCCCCACGCCATCTTGTATTATAAGAGATACCGTGATAGAATATGGTAAAAGAGGAAGTGATCCCATACCTGTGAAACAGCCGAAAAAACTGCTGATTCTGAACATTTTGGATATCCTGCGGAAGTATTCCGACGAGGAACATCGCCTGAGTCAGAAGGACATCGCCGAGATTCTGAAAACCGAATACGATATGACCGCTGACCGCAAAGCCATCCGGCGGAACATTCTGAACCTCATGGACTGCGGTTACAACATCGAGTACAGCGAATCCATCCGCATGGTGCCGAACCCCAAGACCGGCGTGCCGGAGGAGAGCTACCTGTGGTCGGACTTCTATCTGGAGCGGGACTTCACCGACGGCGAGCTGCGGCTGCTCATTGACAGCCTGATTTTTTCCAAGCACATTCCTTACAGCCAGTGCAAGGAGCTGGTGGATAAGCTGGAGGGCCTGTCCAATGTGTATTTCCGCAGCCGGGTGAAGCACATTGCCCGCCTGCCGGAGGACAAGACCGACAACAAGCAGCTCTTTCTCACCATCGAACTGCTGGACGAGGCCATCAGCCGGGGGCGGAAGGTCAGCTTCAAGTATCTGGAGTACGGCACGGACAAGCGCCAGCACAGCAAGACCCGCCCCGACGGCACAGAACGGGTGTACATTATCTCCCCCTACCAGATGGCGGCCAAGGAGGGGAAATATTACCTGATTTGCAACTATGACAAGTATGACGACATTTCCAACTATCGGCTGGACCGCATCACGGAGCTGAAAATTCTGGACGAGCCTGCCAAGCCCTTCGAGCATCTGAAGTGGGCCAATGGCCGTACGCTGGATCTGGCCACCTATATGAAGGAGCACCCCTATATGTATGCCAGCGACAATGTCCGGGCGGTGTTCCGGGTGGCCAAGGCCATGGTCAGCGATGTCATCGACCTATTCGGCACGGAGGTGACCTTCTCCGACGAGGACGACGCCGGTGTTACCGTGACGGCCTTTACCAATGAGATGGCCATGGAGCAGTTTGCCCTGAATTTCGCCCCGGATGTGACGGTGCTGGAGCCCCAGCGCCTGCGGGAAAAGGTTAAAAGCGCTTTGGAGAAAGCGTTGGAGAAATATGAATAATATAAGCAAAGGAGATAGCACTATGAATCAGCTTGCCGACAACAAAAAACTAATGGATTTTCTGCTGTATAGCTACTTTGGGTGTGAAAGAAAGGAGCTCGAACAGAGGGGGAAGGAAAAATGTGCATATCGTGCATACTTGGATTTAAACCGTAGAATTGAGTACCTTTACTCGTCGAATGCCTTAGACAATATGCAAAGCAGGAAGACTTCCGAAGAGGACAAGAACATTGCAATAAAATACAAAGAAGCAAAAGAAGCACTTATCGAAAGTGTCTGCGACATAATTCTATGCTCGGTTGACAAATACGAATGTGTCGACGGACAGTTCGGTTTGTGGCATAAGGCCAAATGCGAAGAAATAATGGGTACTATGAACACGGCGATATTTCAAGATGATTCGCTGATTCTTAAAAGCAATTCTTTTACATATGGGCTTGCACAAAAATGGGTGAATATGACGCTGAAATATCTGTGGTTGCTTGATAGGCTGCCGGAGGGACTCACCGCTAAATCGCTGCATGTGCCCATTGATAGCTTCATCCTTGAAAAGCTGCAAGAAGAAAATGTTGATGAAATCAGAAAGGACGGAGACACATATAAATACAAAGGCAAGTCGTGGAGCCAATTAGATGATTACGATGTCTATCTCGATATTCAAACGAAAATTGGACAAATTGCAGGAAAAACTTTTCCTATTGAATGGGAGAGCTCTGCGTGGATGGATATAGCTAAAAAGAGAAGTAACGAATAAATAATCTTTAATGGGGCACAGGGAATCCATTTCCCTGTGCCCTATTTTTGCCCCACTCACCATGCTACACTATTCTCTGAAAGGAGCGGATGTGTATGGATAAGACTACTGCGTGGATGCTGCGGCAGGACGGGATTGCATTTCCCTGTCAATGGCACTACTACGGAAACACCGACCCGGCGGAGGTGGAGGAGACCCTCTACGCCGCCGAATGGCTGTATGATGCCACCCGGAGTGAGGAGACCCGGCGGCGGTGCCTTGACCTGATTGCCGCCTACGGTGTGGCGCTACGGTCCAACCGCAATCTGGTGCGGAACCTGCTGCTGGCCGTCCGGGAGCGGCCCTATGTTTTCCTCAGCCGTGCTTTTGTGGAGCGGCACGCCGGGGAGCTTTTCTATGTGGACCCGGCCCGGCTGCCGGAGCTGAACGCCGCCGTAAACCGGGCGCTGAACAGCGAATTTCTCCGGGTGCGTCTGGGCGGACTATATGACACCGTACCCGGAAACCGGGATCTCTATTTTCGAGTGTCTGGGGCGGATTTTAACTGGCTGCCGCTGATCCGGGCTTTTGCCGAGGCCCATGCCGCCGAAGCCGACACCGTCACCGTGCTGTGGGATCAGGAGAGCACCGGACACAATGAATATCTGGCGGACGAGGCCGGACGCACACTAGATCATATCCCCCTGCAAGAAATCGTGCAGTGACCGCATTTTTTTCCAGCCCCAATAAAACGCATACGGCGGCAGGTGATATACCTGCCGCCGCTGCTTATTTCTCCATCCACTTTTTGATGGTCTTGTTGGTATTGTGCCGCTGCACAGCGCCCACCGCCGCAGCGATGTTGGCGTCTCGCCGGGCTTTCTCCGCAATGGAGTTTTGCCGGTCCAGCAGGTCATTCTGCTCCATGGCCAGGGCGTTGGCCTGCTGCTGTTCCTGCAGGCGCATTTCCTCCAGCGCCCGCTGCTGGCTCTTGTCGAAGTATTCAATCGCCTGACGCACATCGTAGTCCGAGGTGGAGATCATGTCATAGATGTACTGCAGGGCGTCCACCCGCCGGTACTGGGCCGGGACGATGCGGGTCTCCCCGTAGAGCGCCGCCAGTTCCTTCTTTGCTTGGGACAGCTCCTGTTCCTCTTTTCTGATTTGTGCTTGATGCTCCGCTTCCCATGCGCTGCGGGCCGCTTGATACCGGGGCAGGAGCACGGAGTCATATTCCTCCTTCGCCTTGGCATATGCCTCGTCAAACTCCTGCTGCTGCCGGTTTGTGGCCATACGGGCGGCCGTGCACTGCTGTTGGTATTCGGCGGAATTGCGGATTCTCTCGATGGTTGCCGCCTTTTGCTTGCGGTAAAGAGCAAAGTAATACACAGGCACCCAGACAAACAGCGTCAGTGCAAACATCCAGACGAGAAAAGCACTGTTGCTGAAGGTGGAGAGGGCCAGCGTGATCCCGGCAGGCCCCAGCATCAGCAGCCAGTTGACCTTGCAGCCGTGCCGGATAGGCGGCTCGGTGTAATGGGCCTCCTGCCGCACCGGCGGCCGGGGCTCCGGTTCGGCGTAGGTCTCCGCCCGCTCCTCTGGCAGAAACTGCTCCAGCACCTGGATCTGCGTTTCCAGCTCCAGCGCCTGCTTGACGACTTCCACTTGCTTTTCGTGTTCCATAGCGTTTTCTCCTTTTCTTTTGGTATGGATAAGATAGCGCACTTCATGCGCCTTTTTCGCCCTACGGCCAGTACCGCCGAAGCAAACGCTCCATATTTTCTCGCCCCACCGGGTTCATTGTGTGAATACGGACAGGCAGAAATTGCCTGGTTTCTGCCAGCCAGTCCAAAAGTTTGATCCCATCGCCGCCATCGCAGGCGTAGTCGCCCAGATCGTGGTCGCAATCCACCAGCGTGATGGGTTCGATCGCACGGTGGATCAGGCGTTTTGCCTCGTTGACACTCCGGCACCATACAAAGCCCTCCGGCGCCGGGCGCATGTCATCCAGCCAAATTTTCATGGTTCCTCCCGGGACGATTCATTTTTGGGAAGAATACCAATATCTGCGAGTGCTTCCTTGCTATAACAGTTCCGAAACCATGCGATGCTGTTCTCCAACATTGCTTGCTGCTGCGCCAGACAGTAGATGTTCAGCAGATATTCAATGCTGCGGTCGCCCTTGAGAAATCTGCTGATGGGTTTCAGCAGTTTGTGGATGCCCTTCAGCGGCCCTCGGTAGTATTCCAGATCCAAATAATTGTCGAGAGGATGATCGTTAAACACAAACGGTATGGCCTCTCCCGGATCGCCCGACACGGTGTATCCACTGCAGGTCATGTCGCTGGCATCGCCTTTGGCACGCATTCTTGCCAGTGTGCGGTCCAGGTTGCTGAGCCATTTGTCTGAGTATTCCGAAACGGGCATCTCCCGCCGAAGGGTTTCAGCGTCCCAGGTGCAGAGGTCGGTCAGCACAAAGGGCTCGTCGGGCCATCTGTGAGAACACACGATGTCCCCGGCGTGAAATGGGGTAGGAAAGTCGAACCACATCCCCTCAAAGGCAATGGACAGATCCAAGTCACGGTCGTTAAACTCTCTGCACTCCAGCTGACACACCTCTCCCTGCAGGGTCAGGATGCAATAATCATCCCACGTCAAATCTTCACCCGGATCCATAGGGCGCTTGAAAATGCGGAGACCGACTGTTTCTTCCTCTGCTGCTCTCCGGATCGCTGCGGACAGGCAGCGGTCAAAATCACTGAACGGGCCGAACTCCATATCTCCGCATAATTCACCCTGCCGGGACAGCTCACAGACATAGACGCAGCCCTCCGGCTCCTTGAAGCGCCGCAGATCCCGCTCCTGCAGGTCAATATAGTCCCGCAGAAATTGGTGGAAATCCGGAATAGCCACCAAATTCAGCCGCCCCGCCATAGCGCAGTTCGGCATGGTGTCGATGATCTCCCGCCATGCGGCGATTTTTTCATTCAGTGTGGCAGACTTGCACCAATACACCTGAAAAGCCGCCTCCGGCGTGGTAAATGAATAGTTAAGCTTTTGCAGGTGCTCCCGCATATCACGGGAATCAATAAAACGATAAATGTCCAACTTCTTTTCCTCCTGTTCATTCTGCCTGCCCCGGCAGTGTCGACTGCCGAAGCAGGCAATTAATTTGCATGATCTCACCGTCCTGATTGAAGAGACAGGTGCCTATCCGACGGCTGTGCTCTGCCGCATTGAGCGGTTCCTTGCGGATCTCCAGTTTGCAGCAGCCCGCAGCATGTGCCGCGTGTATCGCAGCGGCAAGACAATCCTTGTAACTGCGATACACGCTGCCCGAATCAGTTTCTCCCGTCAAACTGTCTGCCGACTGAAACTGTCCCAACATTTCTTCCTGCAGGTCGATGTACGCAGCTACCCGCTCTCGGATATCCCAAGCGTCGTCCCAAGGACAACTCGGCACATACCCGACTATTTCCTGCCATGCGGCGATTTTTTCCTCCAGCGTGGCAGACTTGCAGTACCAGATCAAGAACATTTTTTCCTCTGTACTGAATTGGTATTGAATTTCCACCAGGTATCGCCGGATGTCGGCGGAGTCTATAAATCTGAAAATGTCCATCTGTACTCGCCTCTTTATAGGTACTCCATCCAGCGAATTTGCCGGATGCCCAGTTGCTTTTTCCTTGCGTAGCACAGCGCCCGCCAGGTTCCGCTATGGATCCGGGAATGCTCATCGTAGACGGCGATTAGGCGGCTGCTGCGGTCAATCATATACCGGTCCCGGGCCGCCAAAGCGGCCATCCGCCGTACCGGTTCCACACAAAGAATGCGGTCAGATGCCGCTATAGTTTGCCGATAGGAATTCTCTGTTACATCGGCGTTATAGCCCGGAAAGGGCAGAATCGCCATCAGCGTCAGCGGCAGATTCTTACGCAGCCGCAGCACAATCTCCGCCGCCCAAGCGTCCACTCACAGCGCACCGCCGTAGAGAAATGTCGTATAGCTGTCGGCAATGGCCTGTAAAATTTCGCTCTCTAACGCACGAAGCATTTTGGCAGCGGCGGGATCACCGGTGTTGCTGCCCCAGGGAAAAAATTGGGGGCGATGCCCCGTAAAGCAGCAGGTTTTCTCTGGCTGTATGTCCAATGCTCATCCCTCCTGTTCCTTCTGAATACTTCGATAGTGCTGGCTTCCGTCCGCCTTGAGCGACAGTTGCATCTCATCGGGCAGCGAAAAGGCATGGCGAATCCGGGTATCAATTCCCGGTGTGCAGAGCGAGGGATGCAAGTAGACGACGGCTTTTCCGTGCCGCAGCTCCACCCGCCCACGGGGAAAGTAGTTGTAGGACATCCCGCCGGTAAGGGAATGCGGAAGCGTTTTCCAGAACCGTCGATGATTGTTGCTGACCGTATCGGCTTCGTCACCGGAAACGGGAAAGCACAGCAATTCCCCGTCCACATACCAGAACAGCCCTCGTTTCGCAGTCACCTCCATCACCTCCGCTTATTAGGATAGAACGGCCTATGGGCCTTTTTCGGTTCACCCAGGCAAAAAGAAAGCCGGCATCCACCGGCTTTTCTGCAAACACACTTATACTCTTTTTTGATGGTCGTCATTCCTAACGGTAGATAAGCTCGTTTGAAACGATTTCCATTGCAGTGTTTCGAAGATTGTTCATTTTCTGCACCCAAAGCATCTGGTTTTCTGCTTTGAGGACCTCCGTTACGCCTTCCTTTTCGGCAAGCAGCTTTACAAGCTGAGAAAACATTGCTTTTGCCTGCTCATTGAGGTCTGCAAGGTAATCGTTCAGCTTGCCGGTGGTCAGAAGGTTGGCATATCGCACACGGCGATGCTCCTTGAGATAGCGGAGGTGCCGCTGTCCCCATATTCCGATTGGCTCTTGTTCTTGCTCTGGCTCATCGTCCCCGGCAATCAGGTAATAGTCTCCGACCAATTCATATTTCAGCCCTGTGCGTTCATCTGTGATGTATTTTTCCATAATCAAGTCCTCCACTCTGTAATCTTGAATCTTTTGGTTTTGGCATTTGCCACCTTGATAAGCACCTCGTTCACGGCATCGGTATATCTGCCCTCCGAAATAAGCCGATTGCGAAGATTATTCAGGGACTCAATCATTAGTCGCCATTCTTCAGTTGTAAGCGCAAGATAATACTTCTGCTTCATCAGCCGCACCTCCTTTGATTTTTCTATAATCATTATAGCGAGGCTGACAGCGGTAATCGAATGTACGGATATAAGAAAATCACCGAGAAAAGCTCATAATGAACTAATCTCAGTGATTTTCCTTGCCATTGCTACGCCTGATAACTAAGCTCTTTTAATACTTCGTTATCAGCCCGTAGCTTTGCAACTCGGTTTTTCTCCCATTGCCGATTCAGCTGCGATGATAATTTGACTTACATCCTTATGAACGAAAACCGAAGGCTTTTTCCGACTTTTTTATATTCTTTTTGCCTTCGACCGTTGTGGCCGGAGGTCTTTCTTGCTCTTTCCATTGCGAACCGAAAAAGATATCACCTCAACTCGTCAAAGGAGATTCTGCGGTTTGATCGCTCGTCCAGTCCATCCAAGTGAGCTTGCCCACTCACGAGCTTGTCCTCGCTCTTCTTCGTCCTCGCTCCGATGGATTGTTGTCAGAAAATCGATGTAACCACCGACTCCTCCAACATCATCAAAAACAGGCAGTCCATCTGCTGCAACGCAAACCGGAGCGTGGCCGTTCAGAACGGCGCGTATTACAGAACCATCTTGTCCTTCAAGGTCGTTCGCATAATAATCCTGTGTGAGTTCGATCGACACTTCCCAACCATCGCCGTAGTCATACAGGTAATTGATCCGGTCGCTTTGTGCCTGCATTCGGACGGTCGTAAACGCTGTCAGCTCGCAAAACGGGTCGTATTGTTCATCGATATTTGCAAGGATCGTTCTCCATTGGTCGAGGTTTTCCTCCATTCCGTTTTCAAGGAAGGATATCTTCTCGTCTATGGAATTCAGGAAGTATTTGTTTCTCGGAAGGAACAAGTATTCCATCAGGCTAAGTCTTTCAAGAAGGTGGTTCAGATCACCGCCAAGATCAACGCTGTTCCTGAATTCCTCGATGGTTGCCTTCTCTAAGGAAATGATCTTTTTCTGCGGCTCTTTTCCCTTATTCCTTACGAATTCAGCAAAAGAAGGCCGGACTTGGAAGGACGGAAGCTGCTCTTTCAGTTCCTGGACACGGCATTGGTTTTCAAAATAGTAGTCACCAATGCCGCCATAAAAATAGGGGCCTTTGTATTTGCTTTTCAGCCATGACTTAAAGCTGATGTTCGGCTCATAGTCATCATCCCAATACAGATCGTCCAGCTCTTCATCGGGAAACCGGAAATAGATCCCCGCCAAACTGCACCATCTTGCAAAACTTCCTCCTGTCAGCTCTTTGAATATCTGTTCCGGAAACTCATAATGATGTAGGTGGCTGTTCTGCCAGCCAAACAGTTTCTGAATGGCATAGTGCAGAGCGTGGAGGGTAATGTCCGCCGGGACAATGATATCTCTTGAGATAGATTTTTCCACTTTCCCATACTTGTGCAGGATCCCCATGTCCTGTGCCGAACAACCCTCCAGATCCAATTCAAGATGCAGTTTTAAGGCGATGGGATGCTTGTCTCGCTGCCTGCTCAGGAATTCGCTCAGGTCATCTTCACGGATGTATTCTTTTGGCACATCAGAAGAAGGCTTTACTGCCTTATCGGCGGCAGTCTGCTTCCTCTCTCGGTACTTCCTGGATTGGAGAGAATAGCTGCTCTTTTCTTCTGCACCGTATGCACCTTTTGTGTACGGAGAGAATGCCTGAACATTCTTTTCCGTATAGTGGAGCTTCTCCGCGATCTGTTTTGTATCAAGCCCTTGTTCCCGCAAATCCTGAATGGTTCGACTCGTTGCACTGCTCCAAAGCCCTTCCGTGATCAGCACTCGGCGTACCTTGATTACGCTCGTCCCCAATTCTTCGGCAGTCTTTTTGACAGAGCCGTTTCCCTTGTAAGAGGCAATGATCCTATCGTATAGTTCAGCGTTTCTCATATCTGCAGCCCCCCTCATATCGTGGCAACCTAACCACTTTTGCTCTATTATACAGGGTGCAGATATATCCTGTCAACTTAACCTTTTGCTGGAATCTGCTATCAGAGGGCAAGATACTGACCGCCCGTTTTAAGCGCGTGCAGACTCACTCACAGGTATTTCGACGATCTGCTTGTCGAATTCGGTTTCGGTCATACACTTTTCTGCTTTCCACGATTCGGGTGGTCGGCTTGATTCCGTTCCAGGAGCTGCGCTTATCCGCATGAAATTTCCGCTGTTCCCGCTTGCTTTGTTTCTCGAGAGGTATCATTTTCATTGATATGTGCATCTCCTTTCGCTTCTTCCAAATGACGCATCATCTTTTGAACTTCCGCTTCGTACTCCGGATAACCGCAGAGGATCATTTTATTCTTAAGCGCATCAAGGGCAGCTAAGAACTTGGCGCTATCCTTCTTCTTTAACATGGCAAAGAATCGTCAGGAAAGGTGACCCTTCCTTTGCATACTCCTGATCAAACCACACCCGAACCATCTGTTTGATGAATAACTGATCCGCAAGATATTCAGGGGTGTCGAAGAACAGGAAGTAGTCATACCGCAACGATGGTTTTCTGATTTTTAAGTACATATCTTTCTTTAAAATCGTCCTCTGTGCAAATTTCCTCTTGATTTTTCGCACTTCCTCTGTTATTATATGGTATCACACGCATGAAGGAGGCGTTTTCTATGTCTGTAAAAGCATTTCCTGTGATTGACCTTGTGGCCACGGGAGATAACATCCGTCGCTTGCGCATGGAGCGTGGCATGACCGTTCGAGACCTGCAAAACTACTTTGGCTTTGAGGAACCCCGTGCAATCTATAAGTGGCAGAAAGGTGAAAGCCTTCCCACTGTAGATAACTTGTACGCACTTGGAACGCTCTTTGAGGTTCCTATGGAACAAATCCTGATTCCCGCCCAAGTACAACTGCATATGTTTGGCGAGCAGCAGGCTGAGTCCTGCTGCTCAAATCATTTTTCCGGCCATTTTGGATACGGCAAGAGTCCAATGCAACTTCAACCATTTGTCCCGTTTGCTTTGTTGGCAGCATGACAAGTCATGCATTCAACGCCGCTCCTGGGATAACAGACAATGATCTGTAGTTGAGCTTGTAACAAGCAAGCATGTATTAGAATCTTTTCCATTGAGATGTAAGTGCGAAATCAAGAAAGTGCGAATAGCGAAAGAACGCTTCTCTCGTAAGGATGTACTGACGGGGTTGGAATAGAAGAGTGACTTCCAATCTTTATTGAGGCTCTTAGGTGAGCCGATCTGTACCATCCTTTCGGAAATATGCAGCATTATAGTTCATCTGCACCTGAACCGGTATCCGTGTTCTCTTTATCTTGCCGCACCCAAAATAGCCGGACTGAGCCGGAGCGTTACGCCCCGGCTTTCTCCATGAAGCGTTCGAACGCATCTGCAAAGCTGTCGTTCACATCAAAGGGCGGTTCGTAGTCCACCGTGGATGTAACGAGGCACAGGTCGAGCTTCGCGGAGGTTTCATCGGAAGCCTTGTTCAGCTTGCCCAGCTCTCTGCGGATGACATTCCGGTCATAGTTGATGGTGGTAACCCGCTTCACATCGCAGCGATAGGAAATCTGATTTCCCTCAGCGTTAAACCGGTATCCGGTTCCTCCATTGGGAATGATCTGCTCAGAGTTTCGCAGATCATTCATCCGCTTAAAAGTGCGGGCAATTGACTGTCGGGCGGCATTGAGGCTGACCTCGCTGTCCATGTCGATGTCCAGCGCATCCTTTGCCTTTCGGATTGCAGCGAACAGAGCCTCTTTCTCGCCGAGCAGATACAACAGGAATTGTGCAATTCCGGTGATCTGCTCGTAATACTCCGTATCCGGAGTAATGACTATCGTCTCATCTTCGACTTCTGCCATGACCTTGTGGCGCAGATGGGTATTCTCCACCTTTGTGACATTGGAATCACGATCCAAGATTTCCTGTGCTTCATCCATAAAGGACTGGAGCTTGTTCTGATAACGGAATGCTTCTTTCAGATTCATTTTCTTCTCCTCGTCATATTGATTTCTATCTGTTGTGATTATAAAGTTCTTTTGGCCGGATGTCATTGAACCTGTAGTTCACTCTGTCACGGCTCTGAATAGAACTCTCGCATATCATCCAGGCGTAGGCACGAGAGCCGTCCGTCCTCGAATCCTGCGCCGCAGTCAATGCCAATGGCGTTGTCGGTTTTCCAGATTCCGTTTACCACGAGATGGACATTACAAGTTTCATCGATACCATGGAGGAACTCTATAAAGCAGCGGAAGGCGACACTAATCTGAAGCGCATCCGTGAAAACCGGGGCTTATCTCAGGCAGAGCTTGCAGAGCAATCCGGCGTGAATCTGCGCAACATTCAGATGTACGAACAGCGGGTCAATGGCATTGACAAGGCGCAGGCAAACATCCTCTACAAGTTGTCCCGTGTTCTCGGCTGCGATATCGAAGACCTGCAGGAAAATCCCATGATGTGATTTCATTCCTGCACCTGCTTCGGCAGGTGCAGGAAAAAGCAACCGAAAACATGCAGCGTAGCTACTCGAAGAAAGCTTTTCCGTGGGATAAAGCAAGATTCCATCGTAGTCAGAAGTACGCTCATGCTGCTCCCGACAATGATGCTCCAGAGACTGATCAACAGCGTAACAGGCGACCAGGCACAGTCTGCCGATACCGCTGTTTACGGCGTTCTCTATGTTTTGTGTCCGTTGATCGCTCTGGTTCTGTATCTATGAAACTGCCGGAAACTTTTGCACTTCCGACAACGGGAAAAAGGGTAGAAAACGCAAAAAAGCGGGGCTTCCAACCTGAAAAATCAGGCGGAAGCCCCGCTTCTACTCACAAAAACCTCTAATTTGCCCTTTTTGGGAAAAGGCATCTATGGAAAATCACTTTGAATTTTGGGCTCTAAAAGGTCCAAAACTCGCATGAATACTGACAAAAATGGGGTGGACATCTAAAATGTCCACCCCAGATGGTTGCGGGGGCAGGATTTGAACCTACGACCTTCGGGTTATGAGCCCGACGAGCTACCGAACTGCTCCACCCCGCGATATATTCACTTCTCAAGTGCTTGATTATTATACAACAGCTAAACGAAAAAAGCAAGTGTTTTTTTAAAAAAATTTAAAAATTCGTAAAGTGCGGTATTTTGTATGAAAGCGCGGTAAAGGAGATCGAACACATGGACGCTTTGTAAGGCTTTGCCTATGTGCGGGAGGTTAAAAATAACCCGGTGTTACCGGGATCCCATAGGGGTGAGGGAAACCACATGAACGGTGAGGAAATTTATTTCTCTTTCGCCAACATCTCCGAGAGTCGCTTTTTCACGGTCGTGTACTTCTTTTCGGGGATGGGCAAAGTGGTGCCGTTTATAAGCGTCAAATGAAAGCGGGTGATTTCCGTCACGCGGTCGGGGTTCACAAGGTAGCTTTCGTGGCAGCGCAGAAACAGTCCCGGGTAGCGCTTATCGATCGCCGTCAGTCGCTCGGTCGATTCCCGTATGTCGTTTTGTGTGTGAATATAGGTGTGCATGCCGCTTGTTTCTAAGTAATCGATATACGCGGGGCGCAGGTACAGCATGGCCTTGTTCGCGCCCTTTAAAACGATGCGCGGCGCGCGGTCCTCGCCGGAAAGCACCGCCACGCGCACACGATCTTCTCCATAGTGCACGGGGTAGATCACATCGCGGTCATCGTAATCGAGTGCATTGGAAACGTGACACACGCGGATGAACGGCTGCCCGCTTTCCACCACCCATGAAAGCTGAACGCGCTGCTTTACACGCTGCATGCTGTTGTCCGGCCAAATGGTGTCTACGTCATAAAACAGCAGCACCTCAAGTACCTTGCTGCTGGGCGTCATGAGCGGCACGGTCACAAGATCGTGCATCTCAAAGCGCAGGTTGTGGGGCTCTTCGGCAAACGTCTCGATGAGCGTTTCGCGCGTGCGGATGATCTGTGTATTTGCCGGGCCGATCCACAGCACGTCCGGGTGGCAGGCCGCCAGAAACGGCTCGATCTCATTATTGTAATACCGCGTTATAATGTCGGCGGAAAGCTGCAGCAAAGCTTGTGTAGTCATAGTGCACCTCGCAAAAAAACGTCTTATTTGTCGAAAAACAAGTTATATTTATAAATTATATTGCAATACCCTGCTAAAATCAATACAATTTTTAAAAAAACTATGAGACAGGCAGAAGTTTCTATGGGAACGCAAGCTGTTATTCTGATCTCATCTATTCCGATTTGATCAATCTGTCAAGGGCAATACCGCGCACTGTCGAAAGTTTTATGTGCGGTATTGTCCCTTTTTATCGGGAATGCAAGGCGTTTTTCCCTTTACGGAATTGACGAATGCGGCGATTCATATTATACTTGTTTTTATAGATATTTTCCCGAAAAACAAGGAGGAAACGACCCTATGGAATATACCCCCAAGCGTTTTCACTGCCCTGCCTGTGGCTTTGAGCCGGCGGAAAACGTGTCCGAAAAAGAATATGCCCACTGCCCGCGCTGCCTTACCGCTGTCCATGAAACGGACAGCGAGGGCTACGAATGCGGCGGCAAGCTACAGCCCGTTTCCATTTGGGTAAAGCCCGATGACAGCTGGGAGATTTTAGGCCGGTGCAGTCTTTGCGGCGAGATTGCCTCTACGCCCGTTTCGGACGAGGACGACCCCGTTTTGCTGCTTTCCATTGCCGGGCGGCCGCTTTCCATGCCGCCGTTCCCACTGGAAAAAATAGAGGAGCTTACCCGCATGATGGGCGGCGCGGGCGACAAAGGAGGATATGACCGTGAACCGTGAAAATAAGCGCAGAAAATACGAAAAAGGCTACTACAAAAAGCATGCGTGCTTAGACCCGTTCACGTGCAAGGTCTGCGGGCGCGAAATTCTGCCCGAGGGCGCAGGCAGCGACCACCGCAACCATTGCCCGTACTGCCTTTCGAGCGTCCATGTGGATAACGAGCCCGGCGACCGCGCATCCGCGTGTCACGGCGTCATGGAGCCCATCAGCGTGTGGGTACGCAAAAACGGGGAGTGGGCTGTCATTCACCGCTGTACGATTTGCGGCAAAATGGGCTCTAACCGCATTGCGGCGGACGATAACCCCATGAAGCTGATGGCTTTGGCCTTACGTCCCTACGGCAGCCCGCGTCTCGACCCAAAGCGCATCAAAAACATGGTGAAAACCATGGAAGACAAAGCATAAGAGGCGATAAACGTGACCATAACCCGAGCTTCACGTTCACGTAAACACGTACCCTGCACGCTTAAAAGGAGCCAATATGTCTCAAAATTACAGCTATTTTGCGCATAAAGAATGCGAGTATTTTCCCTGCCACAAGGGCGCGGACCCGGAAAATTTCAATTGTCTTTTCTGCTACTGCCCGCTTTACGCTTTGGGCCGCAACTGCGGCGGCGCGTTTCAATATAAAGAAAACGGCATCAAGGACTGCACGAACTGCCTTTTTCCGCACCGACGCGAAAACTACCAAAGGGTTATCGCGCGCTACAAGGATATTCTGGGCGTATTAAAACGGCTGGAAGCGGAAAACAAAACCGAAAGCGGGGAGAACGCATGACGCTTACGCAAATTCAATATGTGCTTGCCGTGGCGGAAACGGGCACCATCAGCGCGGCGGCAAAGCGGCTTTTCATCGCGCAGCCCAGCCTCACCGCGTCGATTAAGGAGCTCGAAAACGAATTGCAGGTCACGCTTTTCCGCCGCACGAACAAGGGCGTGACCTTAACGCCGGAGGGCGAGGAATTTCTCGGCTACGCGCGGCAGGTGAACAGCCAATTAGACCTCATGCGTGAGCGGTATTTCGGCGGCGCGCCCGTGCGCAGACGTTTTTGCGTTTCCACGCAGCACTATTCGTTCGCAGTGGAGGCCTTCGTGGCGCTTTTAAAGGAGCACGGCGGCGAAACGTACGATTTTCACCTGCGCGAAACGCAGACGTATGAGATCATCGAGGACGTGGCGTTATTAAAAAGCGAAGTCGGCGTTTTGTATTTAAACCCGTTCAACGAGACGGTCTTAAAAAAGACGATTAAGGCGCACGGGCTGGGATTTCACCCGCTGTTCAAAGCGGGGCCGCACGTGTTTTTGGGTGCAGAAAATCCCCTTGCAAAGCGAAAAAGCGTCACACTGGAGGACTTAGCGCCTTACCCGCGCCTTTCCTATGAGCAGGGCGACCACAATGCGTTTTATTTTTCCGAGGAAATTCAGAGCACGCTTGAGTGCGCCAAAGACATCCACGTCTGTGACCGCGCAACGCTGTTCAATCTGCTCATCGGGCTGAACGGCTACACCATTTGCAGCGGCGTCATCAACGAGAGTCTAAACGGCAAAAATATCATCGCCGTGCCGCTCAATCTCGACGATTACATGGAAATCGGTTATCTCACGCGCGAAAACGTGGAGCCGAGCTTGTTTGCGCAATATTATATCGACGCTTTAAAGAAGTTCACAATGCAATAATGCAAACCGAAAGCGGCTTGTCATAGCAAAAACCTATGGCAAACCGCTTTTTTCTTGTATTTTACAAGGCGAAAATTTGCCTGTATACTATAAGCACAAACTCAAACAGCAGGTGATTAATATGAAAAATATCAAACTTCCGTATCGTTACGATTATGTCGGCAGCTTTCTGCGCCCGGATGATTTGAAGAAGATTCGCGCCGATTATGAAGCCGGCAAAACCACTTACGAAGCACTGA
>OLPQ01001578.1_pt1 | contig 15762 bp, 15 predicted proteins | sample 1672451 | NCBI WGS metagenome assembly OLPQ01 (sample SAMEA3136687, study PRJEB25190) | human gut metagenome | biome: human gut; feature: human-associated habitat; material: faeces | place: Austria | collected 2013
GGTGGATGAAAACGGACAGGAAAGCGACATGTATGCCGCGACCTACAACGAAGAAGGGCGGCTTGAGCTGCACGTAACGCTCAGGAGCGAGACGAGCGGCGTTCGCACATGGCGGCTCTATCTGGATGGAAACTTCAAGAGCGAAGCGACGGCGGTTTTGCAGTAAAGGAGAACTATGACGGGAAGCATCCTGCGGGGAATCGGCAGTTTTTACACCGTGCTCTGCGACGAGGACGGACAGGAATACACCCTGCGCGCACAGAAAAAACTGCGTCATCAGAAAATGACGCCGATGGTCGGCGACCGCGTCCGCTTTACGCCGGGGCAGGGCGGGGAGGACGGCTGGCTGGAGGAGATTCTGCCGCGCAAAAGCATGATGGAGCGGCCGAGCGTCGCCAATGTCGATATGCTGATGCTGGTGGTCGCCAGCGTGCCGCAGCCGGACATGCTGCTGTGCGACAAGCTGATTCTGCGCGCGGAAAAGGGCGGCATGATTCCGGCGATCTGCGTCAACAAAATTGACTTAGGCGACGAGCTGGCCGAGCAGATTCGGCACGAATACGTCGGCACGCAGCTCCGCGTGTTCAGCGTCAGCGCGCGCGAGGGAACGGGCGTTTCGCAGCTTCGGGACGCCATGCGCGGCAAGGTCACCTGTCTGGCGGGGCAATCCGCCGTGGGCAAAAGCTCGCTGCTCAACGCGCTGTTCGGGCTGGGGCTGGAAACCGGCGGGCTGAGCCGCAAGACCGAGCGCGGGCGGCACACGACGCGGCGCGCGGAGATGATGGTCGTGGACGGCATGTTCGTGCTCGATACGCCGGGATTCAGCCTGCTGGAGCTGGAAAACGGCATTGATCCGCAGGATTTTGCCCAGCTCTACCCGGAATACAACGCGCTGGCGGGAGAATGCCGCTTTCAGCCGTGCCTGCACGACCGGGAGCCGGGGTGCGCCGTGCACGCCGCCGTAGACGCGGGAAGGCTGGGCGCGGCAAGGTGGCTGCGATACAGGGAACTGCTTGCGCAGGTTCGTGAAAATTGGAAGGGGCGTTACGAATGAGCAAAAGAATCGTTGAAATTTCGCCGTCCGTGCTGGGCGCGGATCTGATGCGTTTGGGCGAAGAAATCAAAATGGCGGAATCGCTGGGGATTCACTGGCTGCATCTGGACAACATGGACGGGCACTTTGCGCCGAACATCAGCTTCGGGCCGGACTTTGTGCGCGCGATTCGCAGGCAGACGAATCTGTTTCTGGATACGCACCTGATGCTGTCCCGGCCGATGCAATACATCGAGGCATATGCCAAGGCGGGCGCGGATCTGATTACCGTGCATGTCGAGGCGGAGGACAACTGCGCCGAAACGCTGGAGGCCATCCACGCGCTGGGCGTTCGCGCGGGCGTGAGCATCAACCCGGAAACGCCGGTCAGCGCGCTTGAGCCGCTGCTGCCGCTGTGCGACCTCGTGCTGGTGATGACGGTGAAGCCGGGGTTCGGCGGGCAGACGCTGCGTGAGGACTGCGTGGCGAAGATTCCGGAAATTCGGAAGATGATCGAGCGGACGGGGCGCGATATCCTCATCGAGGTGGACGGCGGCGTGAAGCAGAGCAACGCGGCGCGGGTCATCGACGCGGGCGCGGATGTGCTGGTCATGGGCACGGGGCTCTTCCGCGCGGAAGACCCGAAGGCCGTCGTTCAGAGCGTCATGGGGGCATGACATGAAGGCGCTGATCGTGCTCGGCGGGGACGCGCCGGGCGTCGGGCTGCTGAAGGCCTGCGCGGCGGAGGCGGATTTCTCCATCGCGGCGGATCGGGGGCTGGAGGCCTTTGACGCGGCGGGGATGGAGCCGGATATGCTCATCGGCGACATGGATTCCGTCTCGCCGCAGGTGCTGGCGCGATACGAAAGCCGGCTGTCGGCGGACAGGCTGAACTGCATCAAGGACGACACGGACGGCGAATACGCGCTGAACCTTGCGCTGGAGAAGGGCGCGACAGAAATCACGCTGCTCGGCGCGCTGGGCGGGCGGCTTGACCACGCGCTGGCAAACCTGATGATGGTCGTGCGCGCGGCGCGGCACGGCGCTTGGGCGGAGATTCGCGCGGAGGGCGTGCGCATCGTCCGCGTCAACGGAAGCTGCACGCTGGCGGGCGCGCGGGGCAGCACGATTTCACTGCTGCCGTTGGGCACGGCGCGGGGCGTGAGCATCAGGGGATGCTATTATCTGATTGACGATTACACACTGGAAAGCGACACATCGCGCGGAATGAGCAACGTGGTCACGGCGGATGAAGCGGTGATTACCGTACGCGAAGGCGACCTGCTGCTCTTCCATTACAGCGACATACACGGACATGGGGAAAGCGCATGAACCCGATCATATTGGATGAACGCCTGAGCGCCGCGGCAGAGCTGGCGCGGGAGGCGCTGGCGGGCAGAGAAGCCCCCGTTGCGGCGGACGTCGGCTGCGACCACGGCTTTTTGACGGCCAAGCTGCTGGAAACCGTGCCGGGGCTGACGATGCTCGCCAGCGACGTGAGCGCGCCGTCGCTGGAAAAGGCGCGGCGGCTGCTCGGCGCGCGCGGGCTGAGCGAACGCGCGAACATCACGGTCGCGGACGGCCTGAGCGCCGTTGACAGACCCGTGGACGCGGTGATGATCCTCGGCATGGGCGCGGGGACGATCCTCAAAATCGTAGCCGAGGGCAGGGGAAAAATCGGCGGCGCGGCGCTGATCGTGCAGGCGAACGTCGATCTGCCGCTGCTGCGCGGCGGGCTGGCCGAGCTGGGCTTTGCGATTCAAAAAGAGGTCTACTGCCGCGCGGCGGGGCGGCACTACGTCACGATGCTGGCGAGGGCTGGCGAGGTCGAAATGCCGGACGAGCGGCGGCTGATGCTGGGCGCATGCGCGGACGGCGTGCAGACGGCGGCGCAATACGATTATCTGGCGTGGCAGCGCGGCGTCCGCGTTCGGGAGATGCTCTTGCAGGCGGGCACGGACACGCCGCGCGCGAAGGAACGGCTGCTTGCGGGCGGCCATGAGCTGAACAGAATTGCGGAGGCGATCGGCATGAACACATGCACGGTTTCGGATATCGAAAGGCTGATCGGGGAGATTGCGCCGTTTGAGCTGGCCGAGGAATGGGACAACGTGGGGCTGCTCTTTGGGCGCAGAAACGCCGAGGTGACGCGCGTCGTCGTTGCGCTCGATTTGACGCAGGCGGCGGTGGACAAGGCGAAGGCGCTGGGCGCGCAGATGATTGTGACGCATCACCCGATCATGTTCGGCGCTGTCAAGCGCGTGACGGACGAGACGCGCGAAGGCCGGCTGATGCTCGACATGGGGCAGGCTGGCATCAGCCACGCGGCGGCGCACACCAACCTCGACGCGGCGCAGGGCGGCGTGAACGACACACTGATGCGCGTGATGGGCGCGGAAAACGTGCGCGGCGAGGGCTTTGTGCGCGTGGGCGACGTGCCCGAGGGGACGACCTTCGGCCAGCTCTGCGCGCGGGTGCAGAAGAAGCTGCACGCCGCCGTCCGCGCGTTTGGCAACGCGGAAACGCCGGTGCATGCGCTGGGCTGCTGCTCCGGCGCGGGCGGAAGCGAAATCGGCGAGGCGCTGGCGCTGGGCGCGGATTGCTTCATCACCGGCGAGGTGCGCCACCACGAGGCGCTGGACGCGCTGGACAGGGGATGCTGCATCATCGAGGCGGGGCATTTTGAAACGGAAAACCCGGTCTGCGAAGTGCTCGCCGACGCTTTACAAAAGGCGGCGGATGCGTTACAATATAACGTGACGGTTTTCTGCCTGAAGGACGATCCCTTCGGGCGTTGACAGATTGAGGAGGGCCATATTTTGGAACAGTACGAACGTTTGTGGCAATATCAGCAGGTGGACATGGAGCTGGATCAGTATGAAAAGGAGATGCGCGGCAACAGCAACCGCAAGGAGCTGCTCAAGCACCGCGATTTCCTGCTGGAACAGCAGAACGTGCTCAAGAAGATCGAGGCCGATGTGGAGATCATGGGCGACCGCATGGAAGCGCTGGCCGACGAGATCGAGCGCCTGAACGGCTCCGTCGCCGAGGCGAGCGCCAACTTTGAGGCGCACCGCCCCGAGGATCTGGAGGAGGCGAAGAAGCAGATCGCCGCGCTCCAGAAGCTGATTACGACCATTTCCCGATATGAGAGCGAGCTTGCCAAGATGCGCAAGGATTCCGAGGCCCGCGACCGCCAGCAGCGCGAGGTTCGCGTGCGCGCCGCCAAGGCCCGCGCGGAGTTCGACCGCATCAAGGTGATCTACGACGAGGAATACAAGCAGGCGAGCGTGAAGCTCGAAGCGCTCAAAAAGAAGGTCGCCGACGAGGCGAAGGGCATTGAGCCGGAGCTGCTGGATAAATACAAGGCCATCAAGCGGCATTCCACGCCGCCGATCACGCGGATTCACGACGACCGCTGCGGCGGCTGCAACATGCAGCTCCCGGCGGCGGATATGAACAAAATCCGCACCGGCGCGGCTTATGTGGAATGTGAAAACTGCGGTCGAATCATCCTTGTTAAGTAAATTACGCCTTCCGTCACAACTTCGTTATGACACCTCCCTCGAGGAGGGAGGCAGGGCTTAACGAACTCCTTCCGTCACAACTTCGTTGTGACACCTCCCTCGGGGAGGGAGGTATGGTGGAGCTTTTGATGCTATGTTAGCAAAAGAATTGACAGGGAACGGCATTTATGGTATAATATTGTCCGTTTGTGAGGCTGCCGGGCGGCCGCGCGCCGAAAGGTGTGAGGAAAGTCCGAGCTCCGCAGGGCAGAGCGCCGGGTAACGCCCGGCGGGGGCGACCCCAGGGAAAGTGCAACAGAGAGATACCGCACGCTTGACGTGTAAGGGTGGAAAGGTGAGGTAAGAGCTCACCCGCGGCTTGGCGACTCGTCCGCGATGTAAACCCCGCTCGGAGCAAGAAACGAAAGAGCGATTGAGACGGCCCGTCGATGCTCTCAGGATTTCGCTTGAACCCATCGGTAACGATGGGTCTAGATAGATGACCGCCGATTACAGAACTCGGCTTATAGGCAACGCTCACAACATTTTGATATGGCGGCGCAAGGCTTTTCACCTTGCGCCTTTTTGCTAATACTAATTCTTGTTAAAATGGCTTAATCCGCGCACCATCTTTTTCGCTCTGACTTTGCCTCGTTCCGTTCAACGTACCTCCAGTACGCCTCACTTCACTTGGCTTCGTCAGAACAAAAAATCTGATGCGCTCTGTTAAGCATTTTAACTGCGAATTAGTATAAACGGCCGAATCATAAACAGAAGCCAAACATGGAAAGGGGCGGGGCGGATGGACAGAGCCGGAGGAAAGGCCGCCGGGGGCGGCGGGGAGAGAATCGCGTATGTGGACGCGGCGCGGGGGCTGGCGATCCTCTGCGTGGTGCTGGGACACCTGTATCCGGGGGACGGCATCGTGCAATACATCTCATCGTTTCACGTGCCGGTCTTCTTCATCCTCTCCGGCCTGCTGATGGCCGCGCGGGACGGATGGAAAACCCGGCGCCTGACGGAATTCGCCGCCAAGAAGGCCAAGCGGCTGCTGTACCCGTATGCGACGATCAGCGCACTGAATCTGGCGCTGATTTTCGCGCGCAGGGGGCAGAAGGCGATGCTGCGCCAGCTCACCGCGACGCTCCTTGGCGAGGGGATTGACGCGCTCTGGTTTTTATCGGCGCTGTTTCTGGCGGAAATCGCGTTCAAAATCGTGATGAGCTTCAAGCGCCGGGGGCTGAGAATCGCCGCGTTCCTGTGCATGGCGGTCGGAACGGCGGGGTTCAGCTATCTGGGGCTGGGCGCGGTGCAGCGGGAAGGGTTGGCGCAGATCCTTAGTCTGGCCAACGTCGTCAGCCGCGCGCTGGTTGGCTGCATCCTGATCGGCATGGGCTACGGCTATGGCCGCGTCCGGGCGCGAGTTCGGCTCTCGCGGGCGGCGCAGTATGGGCTGATGGCCGCCGCGTTCGCGCTGAATCTGGCGCTGTTCCGGTTTAACGCGGTGGATCTGCATTATTCCCTCATCGGCAACCCCGCGCTGTATTACGCCAACGCCGCCGCCGGGTCATACGCGCTGATGAAGCTCTGCGAGCTGGCCTTCGCCGAAAACCGTTTCCTCCGCTTCTGGGGCAGAAACTCGACCGTGGTGTTCGCGACGCACCTGAATTTCGGAATTCTGGAAATCGCGAAGGCCGTGACCGCGGCGGCGCTGCATGGGCGGTGCATCCCGGCGGAGTTTGCGATCACGCTGCTCATCGAGGCGGCGCTGGTTTTTGCGGTCAACCGATACGCAAAGGGGCTTGTGGATTGCGACGCGGCGGCGAAAATGCTTAGGCGTGGCGGAAAAGCGTGAATTGCGGCGCAGGGCTTCGGCTTTGCGTCGCTTTTTCGAAAAAAAGACTTGATTCGCGGGAAAAGACATGGTATAATTGTCCGGAAAACGCACCTGCGCCTGTTTTTGTGCGCCCTGCCGCGAAAACGCGGTCTGCACAAGCGAGAGGGCGCAGGGAGGGTTTAATAAAAGGAGGAAAACACACATGGCAGTTATCTCTATGAAGCAGCTTCTGGAGGCCGGCGTTCACTTCGGCCATCAGACCCGCCGCTGGAACCCCAAAATGGCGCCGTACATCTTCACCGAGCGCAACGGCATCTACATCATTGATCTGCAGAAGACCGTCCGCAAGATCGACGAGGCTTATGCTTTCGTTCGCTCCATCGCGATGGAAGGCAAGAGCGTGCTGTTCGTCGGCACCAAGAAGCAGGCGCAGGAGTCCATCGAGACCGAGGCCAAGCGCTGCAACATGTATTATGTCAATAACCGCTGGCTGGGCGGCATGATGACCAACTTCCGCACCATCAAGACCCGTATCGCGCGCCTGAACGCCATCGACGCGATGGAAGAGCGCGGCGAGTTCGAAGTGCTGCCGAAGAAGGAAGTCATCAAGCTGATGGCCGAGCGCGAGAAGCTCCTAGAGAACCTGGGCGGCATCCGCGAGATGAAGAACCTGCCGGGCTGCCTGTTCGTGGTCGATCCGCGCAAGGAGCACATCGCCGTGTCCGAGGCGCGCGCGCTGGGCATTCCGGTCGTCGCCATCGTCGATACCAACTGCGATCCGGACGAGATTGATTATGTCATTCCGGGCAACGACGACGCGATCCGCGCGGTGAAGCTCATCGCGGGCAAGATGGCGGACGCCGTGCTGGAAGGCAAGCAGGGCGAGCAGGCTGAGCCGGCCGCCGAAGCGAAGTAATCGACCGAAGCTGGAGGAAGATATTATGGCTAATATTACTGCTGCCCTGGTTAAGGAACTGCGCGAGCGCACCGGCGCCGGTATGATGGACTGCAAGAAGGCGCTCGTCGAGTGCGACGGCGACATGGACAAGGCCATCGACTTCCTGCGCGAGAAGGGTCTCGCCGCCGCCGCCAAGAAGGCCGGCCGTATCGCCGCCGAGGGCATGGTGGATACCTATGTGGACGAGAACGGCGTGGGCGTGACCGTCGAGGTCAACTGCGAGACCGACTTCGTCGCCAACACCGATCGCTTCAAGGATCTGTGCCGCGATTTCGCCAAGCACATCGCCGCTGCCGCTCCGGCCAGCGTTGAGGAGATGCTCGCTCAGCCGTTCTATACGGACGCGGGCAAGACCGTCAACGATCTGATCGGCGAGGCGACTGCCTCCATCGGCGAGAAGATCTCCGTGCGCCGCTTTGCCCGCTTCGTGGCCGAGCACGGCATGGTGGATACCTACAACCACATGGGCGGCCGCATCGGCGTTATGGTCGAGCTGTCCTGCCCGGAGGTCAACGACGAAGTGAAGGCGCTGAGCCACGACCTCGTCATGCACATCGCCGCCGCGAACCCGCAGTATGTGCGCCGCGACGAGGTGCCGACCGATAACCTCGAGAAGGAGCGCGAGGTGCTGACCCAGCAGGCGCTCAACGAGGGCAAGCCGGCGAAGATCGTCGAGCGTATGGTCGAGGGCCGCATCGAGAAGTACTACAAGGAAGTCTGCCTCCTCGAACAGCCGTTCGTCAAGGATCCCGACATCAATGTGACCAAGATGCTCGGCGGCAAGGCCGATGTCGTTCGCTTCGTGCGCTTTGAGCGCGGCGAGGGTCTTGAGAAGCGTCAGGACAACCTCGCGGCGGACATCGCGGCTGAGCAGGCCAAGATGAAGAAGTAATTTCTTCCCACACAGGGGCATGCGCAAGCATCGCCCCTTTTTTTGAAGATACGGAGAGGAGAAATACCATGGCAAAGTATAAGCGCGTTCTCATCAAGCTCAGCGGCGAAGCGCTGGGCGACCACGGCCGCCTGTTTGATTTTGAGCAGATCGACCGTGTGGCCGACGTGATCCGCCAGCTTCACGAAACGGGCGCGGAAATCGCCATCGTGATCGGCGCGGGCAACATCTGGCGCGGCCGTCAGGGTCCGGCGGCGAAGATGACCGCCGTCAATGCGGATCACATGGGCATGCTCGGCACGGCGATCAACTCCATCGCGATGCAGGACGCCGTGGAACGTCAGGGCATTGCGAGCCGCGTGATGAGCGCGGTGGAGATGACGCGCTTCTGCGAGCCGTACACCTACCGCCGCGCTGTGCGCCATCTGGAAAAGGGGCGCGTGGTGATTTTCGCTTGCGGTACGGGCAACCCGTTCTTCTCCACCGATACGGCGGCGGCGCTGCGCGCGGTTGAAATCGGCGCGGACGCGATTCTGCTGGCCAAGAACGTGGACGGCGTATACGACAGCGACCCGCGCGTGAACCCGGAGGCGAAGCTGCTGCGCGACATCACCTATCAGGAGGTGCAGGAGCGTGACCTCAAGGTGATGGATGCTTCCGCGATCACGATCTGCCGCGAGAACAAGGTGCCGTGCATCCGTGTGTTCGGTTTGGACGATCCGCAGAACATTCTGCGCGTCATCGAAGGCGACATGATGGGCACGGTCGTGCATCCCTAAAGCGACGACAAAGTGAATAAAGAGGCTGTCAAGCTAATAAAACCGATATTTCAAGAAAAACTAAGCATTTTCGCCCGAAGGTTCCTAAAGAGGTTTTCGGTTGTTGCTGCCAGTGGCAGAAACAAACAATCGAAAACGGAAAGCCCTTTGGTGGGGGATGGGGCAAAGCCCCATATTCTGAAATGTTTCGTTTTTGATTCTTGAACGATCTGGACTGAGCTTGACAGCCTCTTTGCGTCAGTTTTGAATGGATTACACAAAAGGGCTTGCCAAAGACATGGGTTGTGGGTTAAAATATAGAAAAAGAAATTCGAGGAGGTATCTCCCATGACGATTACCGAAATCCAAAACAACGCGAAAACCAAGATGGAAAAGACCAAGGACGTGCTCCGTTCCGACCTGATGGCGATTCGCGCGGGCCGCGCGAACCCGCAGCTTCTTGACCGCATCACGGTGGATTACTACGGCACGCCGACCCCGCTCAAGAACGTGGCGAACATCTCCGCGCCGGAACCGCGCATCCTCCAGATCAACCCGTGGGACGCGAAGATGGTGAAGGATATCTCCCGCGCGATTCAGGCCAGCGATTTGGGGCTGACCCCGTCCAACGACGGCAAGGTGATCCGCCTGATGCTGCCGGAGCTGACCGAGGAGCGCCGCAAGGAGCTGACCAAGCTCGTGCGCAAGACCGCCGAGGAGAGCAAGGTGGCCATCCGCTCGATCCGCCGCGACGCGGTCGATCAGGTGAAGAAGCTCAAGAAGAACAACGAAATCACCGAGGATGACCAGAAGAAGGCCGAGGAGGATATCCAGAAGCTGACCGACGCGGCGATCAAGGACATCGACAAGATCGACGCGGAGAAGGAAAAGGAGATCATGGAGGTCAAATGAGAACGCTGCTGCTCGGGCTTCCTTTGAAGCAGGCTGAGGCGATTCTGGGCGAGGCGGGCATTTCTCCGCAGGTTCGCGTGACCGACGCGCCGCGCCGCGAAAAGAAGGATGGCGGAACATTGCGCGTCGTTTTCGCATCGGACGACGGAAAACAGCTCGTTGCCGCGAGATTTTTTGACCCGATTTCCGATCCGCAACCGTAAACAGACAGACACGGCGGGTTTCGTCGGAGCGGCGCTCTGCGATGCCCGCCTTTTAGATATCGAGAAAAACGGAGCGATGGCAGGCGGCGCTTGGATGGCCGCGGGAGGATAAGGATGGCAGCTCTTGGCCAAAATGAAGGAAAAGCGCCGGTGACGACGGCGAAGGCGCTTGAAAAGGAATTTTTGCCGCGCCACGTGGCGATCATTATGGATGGCAACGGGCGCTGGGCGCAGAAGCGCGGCATGCCGCGCACGTTCGGCCACAAGGCGGGCGTGGAGGCGCTGCGCGAAATCATCAAATACTCCGACGAGCTGGGCGTGGAGGCGCTGACGGTCTATGCGTTTTCGGCCGAGAACTGGAAGCGCTCGACGGAGGAAGTCGGCGCGCTGATGCGGCTCTTGCTGCAGTATTTCACCAGCGAAATCGACGAGCTGAACGAGAAGAACGTGCGCATCCGCATATTGGGCGACATCGACGGCATGCCGAGGGGACTGGAAAAGCAGAAGGACGCGCTGCACGCCGCCATTCGCCGCACGCACGAAAACACCGGCTTGCAGCTCAATATCGCGCTGAATTACGGCGGTCAGCAGGAAATCGTCCGCGCCGCGCAGAAATTGGCTGAGCGTGTGGCGGCGGGCGCCATGAAGCCGGAGGAAATCGACAGGGCGGCGTTTGAGGGCGAATTGTATACCGCCGGTCTGCCGGACGTCGATTTGCTGATTCGCACGAGCGGGGAGATGCGGCTGAGCAACTTCCTGCTCTATCAGCTCGCGTATGCGGAATTTTATCAGACCGATACGCTCTGGCCGGATTTTGACCGCCATGCTTATGATGAAGCGCTGCTGGCGTTTGCGAAGAGAAATCGCCGGTTTGGCGGCGTTTAAGAAAGAAGGATTGTATGAAAACTCGCCTGATTACGGCGGCTGTCGGCGTGCCGTTCCTCATCTTTACGCTGGTTGTGCGGGGCTGGTTCGCGGAGTTTGTCATTGTCGCGCTGACCTTTATCGCGATGTATGAAAACTATCGCGCGCTGAAAAAGGCGGGATATGCCGTCTGCGAATGGGGCGGATATGTCGCCACGGCGGCGATGTGGCCGCTCAGCCGCCTGATGGGCGTGCTCGACCCGCTGCTGCTGCTGGTGGCGGCGATGGGCGTTTCGATGACCGGCGTGATGCTGCACGAAAAGCCGGCGTTCCCGGACGCGGCGGCTTCGGTGTATCCGCTGCTGACCTGCTTTCTGCCGATGTCCATGTTTATGATGATGATGAACAGCACCTACGGCGTTGTGCCGGGCATTGCGCTCATCACGATGGCATTTGCCATCGCTTACGCGGGCGACGGCGCGGCGTATTTCGGCGGCCGGGCGCTGGGCAGGCACAAGCTCTGCCCGAACGTCAGCCCGAAAAAGACGGTGGAGGGCGCAATTTTCGGCGTGATCGGCGGAACGCTCGCGGGGCTGGTCTGCCGCGCCGTGTTCGTATATGTGTTCCACATGCAGATGCCGGGGATTCCGGCGACGATTGCGCTGGGGCTGATCGGCTCGGCGGCGGGCGAGATCGGCGATCTGTCCGCGTCGCTGCTTAAGCGCCACAGCGGCATCAAGGATTACGGCCATATCTTCCCCGGCCACGGCGGCGTGATGGACAGGTTTGACAGCGTGATTTTCACGCTGATTGTGATGTACTGCTATACGCTCGTGCTCTGATGCGGGCGTATGCGGCCGGATGACGCGATTTCCAAGTGAAAAACGGAGGCAAATATGCGAAAGTTGGCGATATTGGGTTCTACGGGTTCCATCGGCACGCAGGCGCTGGATGTTGCGGCACGCCACAGCGACCGATTTGCCGTCACCGCGCTGGTGGCGCACAGCTCGAGCGAAAAGCTCTTTGAGCAGGTGCGGCAGTTTCATCCGCAGATTGCGGCGCTTTCCGTCGAGCCGAAGGAGATCCCGGCGGATATCAGGGAGAGCTGCCAGTGGATGTTCGGCGAAAACGTGCTGCTGGACGTGGTGCGCGCGTGCGACGCGGACGACGTGCTCGTTTCGGTCGTGGGCGTCGTCGGTCTGGCGGCGGTGATGGAGGCGCTGGCCTGCGGCAAGCGCGTCCTGCTGGCCAACAAGGAGCCGCTCGTCGCGGGCGGCGAGCTGGTGACGGAGGCGGCGCGCAAGGCGGGTCATCCGCTGCTGCCGGTGGACAGCGAGCACAGCGCGATTTTCCAGTGCCTGCAGGGCGCGCAGGGCAACACGCCGACCCGCCTGATTCTGACGGCGAGCGGCGGGCCGTTCCGCACGTGGAAGAAAGAGGACATCTACAACGCGCGGCCTGAGCAGGCGCTCAAACACCCGAACTGGAGCATGGGCCGCAAGATCACCATTGATTCCGCATCGATGATGAACAAGGCGCTGGAGGTCATCGAGGCGAGATGGCTGTTCGACATGCCCGCCGAGAAGATTGATGTGCTGATTCATCCGCAAAGCGTCATACATTCTATGGTCGAATACGCGGACGGCGCGGTGATGGCGCAGCTTGGCACGCCGGATATGCGCCTGCCGATTCTTTACGCGATGAGCTGGCCGGAGCGGCTTCCGACCGGCGGCAGGCGGCTTGATTTTACGCAGATGAACGCGCTGACCTTCGAGCAGCCGGATAACGACCGTTTCCCCGGCCTCCGGCTGGCGTATGACGCGCTGGCGGTTGGCGGCTCGATGAGCGCGGTGCTCAACGGCGCGAACGAGGTTGCGGTGGACGCATTCCTGCACGAGAAAATCCCCTTCGGCGCGATTGCGCGGCTGGTGGAGGAGACGATGCAGGCCGTGCCGGTGATTGCGCACCCGACGCTCGAGCAGGTGTTTGAGTGCGACCGCGCCGCGCGGCAAAAGGCGGCGGCGCTGCTGGCGCGCTTCGGCGCATAACGCGGGAGGTGCTTTCGTTTCATGTATGTGGTTCTGGCGTTGCTGCTGCTGGGCGTGCTGATTATCGCGCATGAGGGCGGCCATTTCTGGGCGGCGCGCGCCTGCGGCATCGGTGTGCAGGAATTTTCGATGGGCATGGGGCCGCTGATTGCCAAATGGCAGAGCAAAAAGGGAACGCAGTTTTCCGTGCGCCTGCTGCCCATCGGCGGCTATTGCCAGTTTTACGGCGAGGATGAGGAAAAGAACGACCCACGCGCATTCAATAACCAGCCGGTTTGGAAACGCGCGATAACGGTGTTCAGCGGCCCACTGATGAATTTTGTGATCGCGTTTCTGGTGATTGCGCTGTTTATGAGCGCTATCGGCGTGAACGCCGTCGTGCCGAAGGTGGCGCAGGTGGAGGAAACCGCGCAGGCGGCCGGTTTGCAGATCGGCGACGAAATCACGGCGGTGAACGGCGAGACGGTCGCGACGTCGGACGCGATTGCCAAGGCCATTTCGGCTTCGGGCGGCGAGGCGGTGACGCTCACTGTGAAGCGGGACGGCCGGACGCTCGATTTGACGCTGACCCCGTTTTACGACGCGCAGGCCGGGCGCTATCGCGTGGGCTTCTCGTTCGGGCAGGAGCGCGTTCGGGTATCCGTTTTCGAGAGCATCCCGTTTTCGCTCCAATACAACGTGGAGAGCGTGAGGCTGATTCTGTCCACGCTCAAAAATCTGGTATTCAAGGGGCAGGGCGTCGATGACGTGACCGGCCCAGTCGGCACAGTTTACGTCATTCAGGAGGTCACGCAGCAGGGCGGCTTCGAGGTCTATCTGGAGCTGCTGGCGCTGATCAGCGTCAACCTCGGCGTGATGAACCTGCTCCCGATTCCGGGGCTGGACGGCAGCCGTCTGCTGTTCCTGCTGGCGGAGGCGATTCGCCGCAAGCCGGTCAAGCGGGAGCTGGAGGGCGCGATTCACGCGGCGGGCTTCATTCTGCTGATGGGGCTGATGGTGCTGCTGACGTACAAGGACATCATGCGTTTCTTTGTGAAGGGATAGCCGCTGGCGGCTGTCTCTCCCGTTGAAAAGCGCGGTCATCAAGCATAGGGGAGAAAGAACATGAGCAAGAAAACACGGCAGGTTCAGGTCGGCAGCGTCCGTATCGGCGGCGGCGCGCCGGTCAGCGTACAGTCGATGACCAACACCGACACGGCGGATGTGGAGAAGACGCTCTCCCAGATTCGCGCGCTGACGGTTGCGGGCGCGGACATCGTTCGCGTATCCGTTTACAATGAGGCCTGCGCCGACGCGGTGCGCGCGCTGGTGGACGGCAGCCCCGTTCCGCTGGTCGCCGACATCCATTTTGATTACAAGCTCGCCATCAAGGCGGTGGAAAACGGCATTCACAAGCTGCGCATCAACCCCGGCAACATCGGCGGCGAGAAGAACGTGCGTATACTGGCGGACTGCGTCAAGGCGCATCATATCCCGGTGCGCATCGGCGTGAACTCCGGCTCAGTGGAGAAGGATATCCTCGCCAAATACGGCGGGCCGACCCCGCAGGGCATGGTGGAAAGCGCGCTGGCGCACGCAAAAATGCTGGAAAACTGCGGCTTTTACGACATGGTGCTCTCCATGAAGGCGAGCAACGTGCCGGATACCGTCGCGGCGTATCGGCTGGCCAGCGCGCAGTGCGATTATCCGCTGCACCTCGGCGTGACCGAGGCGGGTCTGCCGGAGCAGGGGAAAATCAAGAGCGCAATCGGCATCGGCGCGCTGCTGCTGGATGGCATCGGCGACACGATCCGCGTTTCGCTGACGGGCGATCCGTGCCTCGAACCGCCGGCCGGCATTGAGATTTTGCAGGACGTCGGCTTGCGCAGGGACTTCGTGCAGTATGTCTCCTGCCCGACCTGCGGGCGCACCTGCATCGACGTTGGCGGAATCATGCGCCGCGTTCAGCAGGAGCTGAAGGGCGTAAACGTGCCGTTCAAGGTGGCCGTCATGGGCTGCGTGGTGAACGGCCCGGGCGAGGCTGCCGACGCCGACATCGGCGTGGCGTGCGGAGCAGGGATGGGCGTGGTGTTTTCCAAGGGAGACGTCGTCCGCAAGGTGGAGGAGAAGGCCATCGTGGACGCTTTGATGGAGGAGATAGGAAAGCTATGACGAACGCGAATATCATGCGCATGAGCGAGCTGTGCGTGCCCACGCTCAAGGAGGACCCGACCGATGCGGAGATCGCCAGCCACAAGCTGCTTCTGCGCGCCGGCATGATCCGCAAGACGGCCTCGGGCGTGTATACGTTCCTGCCGCTCGGCAAGCGGGTGCTGGCGAAGGTGGAGCGCATCGTGCGCGAGGAGATGGACGCCATCGGCTCCCAGGAGATCATGATGCCGGCGCTGCAGCCCGGAGAGCTCTGGCACGAGAGCGGCCGTTGGAACGACTACGGCCCCGAGCTCATGCGCCTGGTGGACCGCCACGACCGCGAGTTCTGCCTCGGGCCCACCCACGAGGAGCTTATCACGGCCCTCGTGCGCAACGAGCTGCGCTCCTACAAGGAGCTGCCGCTCACGCTGTACCAGATCCAGGTGAAGTTCCGCGACGAGATCCGCCCGCGCTTCGGCCTTCTGCGCAGCCGCGAGTTCATCATGAAGGACGCTTACAGCTTCCACGCGAGCCAGGAGTCGCTGCAGAAGACCTACGACGACATGAGCGCCGCCTACGGGCGCATCTGCGAGCGCATGGACATGGACTACCGTCCCGTGG
>OLPQ01001596.1_pt1 | contig 15593 bp, 9 predicted proteins | sample 1672451 | NCBI WGS metagenome assembly OLPQ01 (sample SAMEA3136687, study PRJEB25190) | human gut metagenome | biome: human gut; feature: human-associated habitat; material: faeces | place: Austria | collected 2013
ATATTGGAAGTTACATCCGAACCGTGTATCACATGGTAAGCCATACTCCTAAGCGTGGGGCCGGAGGTTCAAATCATCTCTGGGACGCCAGAAAGCACCGCTGCAAGCCTTTTTTCGGGGTTTGCAGCGTTTTTGTTTTCTCATTCTCCCGGTAATTTCACTTCTGTTACCGGGAGGTTTTTATACGCCGCAAGATTTTTTGTGATGGCGTTGGATTCGGCAAGGACGCATTGTTTACAATTTGGCGGTGGATTATCCCGCGCAGGGTGTGGTACAATATAAACCACACTGAAAATGCAGGGGCCGATGCTCACCATCGACCCGTGAACCTTGCGGTGGCCACTATGTGCCGCGGGCGAACCATGTCCGCCCTTACACTCTCGACGCAGGAAGGCCGCGCTGCATCTATTATAATTAAAGGGGTGTTTACCATGTGTACAGCTGCAACCTATACAACCGACAGTTTCTACTTTGGCCGCAATCTCGATTATGAATTTTCCTACGGCGACGAGGTCACCGTCACGCCGCGGGCCTACCCGTTTAGCCTGCGCTGCATGGGGGACTTCCGCACAAAATATGCGATGATCGGCATGGCCTACGTGGCAGGGGAGTACCCCCTCTACTATGACGCCGTCAATGAGAAGGGCCTGGGCATCGCAGGGCTGAACTTTGTCGGCAATGCAGTCTACCACCCGGCGCAGGATGGCAAAAGCAACGTCGCCCAGTTTGAGCTGATCCCCTGGCTGCTGGGCAGCTGTGCGACGCTGGCCGAGGTGCGCACGCTGCTTGCAAAAACCAACATCGTCAATATCCCGTTCAGTGAGCAGCTGCCCCTCGCGCAGCTGCACTGGCTCATTGCCGACAAAACGGGGAGCATCGTGGTGGAGTCCACCGCCGACGGCCTACACATCTACGATAACCCCGTCGGTGTACTGACGAACAATCCGCCGTTCCCGCAGCAGCTTTTCGCACTGAACAACTACCGCGCACTCTCGCCGCGCACGCCTGCGGTTGCGTTTGCGGACGGCCTTGACCTGCCCGTCTACAGCCGCGGCCTCGGCGCACTGGGCCTGCCGGGCGATCTGTCCAGCCAGTCCCGCTTTGTGCGTGCGGCCTTTGTGCGGATGAACGCGAAATCCGGCAGCAGCGAGGCCGAGAGCGTCGGGCAGTTCTTCCACATCCTGCACGCTGTCGAGCAGCAGCGCGGCTGCTGTGAGCTGGACGGCGGCAAGTACGAGATCACGCTCTACACAAGCTGCTGCAACGCTGACAAGGGCATTTACTACTACACGACCTACGGCAACCACCAGATCACTGCCGTCGATATGCACCGGGAAAACCTTGACGGGGACAGGCTGGTCCGCTATCCGCTGGTGCAGGGCGAACAAATTGCGCTGCAAAACTGATTTTACGCCCAAAACGTGAAAAAAGCGCTTGCAACGTGCGGCAAACTATGCTATACTGTACGGTGCATGAGACTTTTCACGTCACGACGGCGTGGATAGAAATAGAAGGAGTGCTAATCTAATGAACTGGTATGAGATCGTTCTCGGCGTCGTCCTCATCGCCGTGTCCGTGTTGATCGTTGTTTTCACCCTCGCGCAGGAGCAGAAGGGCCAGGGCCTGTCCGGCGCGATCATGGGCGAAAGCTCCGCCACGATGGCAGCAGGCCGTGAGCGCGGCGTGGACGCCAAGCTGGCCAAGCTGACCAAGATCTGCGGCGTCGTTTTCTTTGTCGTCACGCTGGTCGTCTGCGTTTTGAGCGCGCGCCTGTGATTTTGGCAGGGTAACAAAGATGAAAAGGGTCCGCCAAGCGCTTTGGCTTTGTAAGCAGCGCCCCGGCGGGCCGTTTTTTGTGGATGTATATAAGGGTAGGGCACCGTCGGATGGCGGTGCGACGTAAATTAAAGGAGCAACTATGACACCGTTACAGAAATCTATTTTAAACGCGGTCAAGCGCCGTCCCATGACGCTGCGCGAAATGCAGAACAACCTGCAGGTGGACAACTCCCGCCTGCGCACCACCGTTTCCGCTATGGTCGCCACCGGCGAGCTGTCGATGCGCAACGGCACCTATGTGCCCGGCTTTGCGACCTATGAGAATGCTGCAGCCCCCAACACGATTCCCTGCACGCTCGTCAAGCTGGCCGCGCGCTTCGGCTTTGCCAGCCGCGACGACGGCGAGGGCGACATCTTCATCCCGGGCCGCGCGCTGCACGGCGCAATGCCCAACGATAAGATCAACGTCAAGCTGTTCGACCACCCGCGCGTGGAGGGCTCCTCCGAGGGCGAGGTCGTCGAGGTCACGGTCCCGAACAACCGCTTTGCGGGCACGGTCTGCCTGTCCGAGGATGGCCGCATGGCCGTGGAGCCGGACGGCTGCCGCGACGTGAAGTTCCTGCTGGCCAAGCAGGGGAGCGAGGGTGTGCACCTGGGCGACAAGGTCGGCTTCCTCATCACCCACCGCGGCAACCGCCACAGCGACCACCGCGCCGCCGTTGTCGAGAAATTCGGTTCCTCCGACTATGCGTCCGAGTGCGCCAAGGCCATCCTGTATGGCCGCAGCGTCCGCCAGGAGTTCCCGCCGGAGGTGCTGGAGGAGGCCCGCGCCTACGACAACGCCACGATTGACCCCGCCGAGGCCGCGAAGCGCCTGGACCTGCGCGGCATTCCCATCTTCACGATTGACTCCGCCGAGACGAAGGACATCGACGACGCCATCAGCCTGCAGAAGCTGGACGACGGCTACGAGCTGGGCGTTCACATTGCCGACGTCAGCCACTATGTCCGCCCCGGCTCCGCGCTGAATGAGGAAGCGTTCGAGCGCGCGACGAGCATTTACTACGCCGACAAGGTCATCCCGATGCTGCCGACTCAGCTGTCCAACGGCATCTGCTCGCTGAACGAGGGTGAGGACCGCCTGGCGTTCTCCTGTCTGATGCGACTGGACGAGAACGGTGAGATCCGCAGCTACAAGTTCGTCAAGAGCGTCATCTGCAGCCGCGTCAAGGGCGTGTACAAGGAGATCAACGCCCTGCTGGAGCCCCCGGAATCTGAAACAGACGCCGACCTGACCGACCTCAAGACGAAATATGAGGCTGTGCTTGACCAGCTGCCCACGATGGACGAGCTGTACCGCAAGCGCCTGGTCCTGCGCAAGGCCCGCGGCGCCATGGATATTGAGTCCAACGAGGCTAAGCTCGTCATGGACGAGAACGGACGCTGCATCGACATTGTCAAGCGTGACCGCGGCACGTCCGAGTGCATGATCGAGGAGTTCATGCTGCTGGCGAACCAGTGCGCCGCCAACGCGGGCCGCACGAACAAGGCCCCGTTCGTCTACCGCGTGCACGAGGCCCCCGACGCCGAGAAGATGGAGAAGCTGTCCGCCACGCTGTTGGCCTGCGGCCTGAACGCCAAGTTCAAGAACCCCATCCCGACGCAGCTCGAGCTGGCGGCCCTGCTGGACGAGACCCGCGGCCAGCCCATCCAGATCCCCGTCCACACCGGCATTCTGCGCAGTATGCAGAAGGCCCGCTACGCCCCGCAGCCCCTGGGCCACTACGGTCTGGTGCTGGCGGACTACGCCCACTTCACCAGCCCCATCCGCCGATACCCCGATTTGGCGATTCATCGTATTTTGACCGAGATGCTGAACGGTGTCTCCGCCAGCCAGCTGCAGCGCGACTTCAACGAGTTTGCCCAGCAGGCCAGCGAGAAGTCCAGCAAGCAGGAGGTCGCCGCCGTGCGCATTGAGCGCGATGTCGAGGACCTGTACAAGGCCGAGTACATGCACAACCATCTCGGTGAGGTCTACACCGGCACGGTGGCCGGCATCACGCCCCGCGGCGTCTTTGTCGAGCTGGACAACACGGTGGAGGGCTTTGTCCCCGCCGCGCAGCTCTGCAAGGGTGAACCGCAGGTCATCGACGGCGTCAGCATGCTGGACCCGCTGACCGGCAAGAGCTGGATGCTGGGTTCTTCCATGAAGATCCGGGTCGCCGCCGCCGATGTGGCGCTGGGCCGTATTGATTTTGAGTATATGGTGGAGTAATTTCCCGCGCCATACAATAGAAAACTCCTTGTCCGCACCGGGCAGGGAGTTTTTTGCGTCTTATATCACCTTATGCTCCATCCATTTCCCGCGGGCAAACCGCACAAGGAAACACAGGCTGCGGCAGATCCAGTCGATGAACATACCGAACCAGACGCCGGTCAGTCCTAAGTGGAACTGCAGAACGAAGATATAGCTCAGAATCACGCGGAACAGCCACATGCTGACGATGCTGACCGACATCGTAAACTTGGCGTCGCCGCCCGCGCGCAGGGCGTTGGGCAGGGTAAAGCTCGTCGCCCAGAAGAAGACGCTGAACAGGTTGAACCAGTGGACCACGTGGGTACACATGGCGGATGCCTCCGCCGAGAGGTTGAACCAGGTCACGACCTCGGGCATCAGGAAGAACAGCGCCGCGTTCGTGACGGCCAGCCCTGTGATGGCGATGCCCAGCAGCGTGACGGAATAACGCTGCGCCTGCTTTTTCTCGCCTGCGCCAAGGCACTGCCCGATGACCGGGATCATGGCAAGGCTCATCGTGTTGCCGGGGATGTTCGCCAGCGTCGAGACCGAGTTTGCCACGGCATTGGCCGCGATGGCCGAGGTGCCTAAGGTAGACGTCAGGCTGCTGACACACAGCTTGCCGATCTGGAACATGCCGTTTTCCAGACCCGACGGGATGCCGATGGACAAAATCTGCATGATGGGCCTGCGCCGGGGCCGCAGGTCAGCGAAGCACTGCACGCGCAGGGGATTGTGCAGGTCTTGGTTCTGCCACAGGATGAACACCGCGGCGAACACACGCCCGATCAGCGTGGCCAGCGCCGCGCCGATAACGCCCATGCCGAAACCGTAGATCAGCAGCGCGTTGCCCGCAATGTTGATGACGTTCATGACAAGGCTGGCCAGCATACTGATGCGGCTGTTGCCCTGCGCACGGAACAGCGCCGCGCCGCCGTTGTACAGGCCGATGAAGGGGTAGGACACCGCACTGATAAGGAAGTACTGCTGCGCAAACCGCATGACATCCTCATCAATGCTGCCGAACACTATCCGAAGGATCAGGCGGGAGAGCAGCATACAGACAACACCCACCGCAACCGTAGAGATGCCCAGCACGCTGTACAGCTGGGCGGCGCTGCGGCTGGCGTTTTCCTCATCCCGGCGGCCCAGATACTGGCTGGCAATGACCGCACCGCCGGTAGCCAGCGCGGACAAAATCTGAATAATCAAAATATTCAGGCTGTCCACGAGCGATACGCTGGAGACAGCGGCCTCGCCCACACCGGCGACCATCAGCGTGTCGGCCATGCCCATCGTGACGCTTAATGTCTGCTCCAGCAGCAGGGGCCAGATCAGGGTGAACAGCGCCCGCCTGGTAAACAGGGGACCTTGTGATTTTGCAGTGGATGTCATGGTAAATTCCCATCCTCTTTTACTTGGATTTTACCATTAGTATACAGCAAAATCTATGCGAAATCAAGGATTTGATACTTGTACAAAAAATGCCCGCGAACGCTGTAGCCGCGCCCTGTACAGCAAAAATCCGCAAAAAACAAATCGCAAGGATTTTGCCCACTTTTGCGGCGGCAAAAAGCCCCGGCCACAAAAGCTTGTGGCCGGGGCAGATCATGCGGCGGCTTGCAGAGACCGCAGAAGGGCGGTGGTTAGAAGTCGACCTCGGTGTCGTAGTAGCAGCACTTCAGCAGCTTTTCCATCTCCTCCTGGGTCGGCTGGCGCGGGTTGGAGCCGGTGCAGGCATCGGCAATCGCGTTCTTTGCGATCTCGGGCAGTCTCTCGAGGAATACGTTCTCGGGGACAAAGCCCTGCTCGGCGGGGTAGGAGTCGGGGCCGTAGTGGCCGATGCAGTGCGGAATGTTCAGATCGTCGTTCATGCCGCGCAGATACTGGATGAGCAGCGCGACCTTCTCGTCGTCGTTCCCGCCGCCCAGGTGCATCTTGTCAGCAATGACGCCGTAGCGTGCCTTGGCGGTGGGGTCCTTCGCGTTGTAGGCGATGACCTTGGGCAGGTACATGGCGTTGGCTGCGCCGTGGATGATGTGTGCGCCGTAATCGGCAAACGCCGCGCCGGTCTTGTGGGCCATGCTGTGTACGATGCCGAGCAGCGCGTTCGAGAACGCCATACCGGCCAGGCACTGGGCATTGTGCATCGCGTCGCGCTTATCCATATCGCCGTTGTAGCTGCCGACCAGATCCGCCTGGATCATCTCGATGGCGTGCAGGGCCAGCGGGTCGGTAAAATCGCAGTTCGCGGTGGAGACGTAGGCCTCGATGGCGTGGGTCATGGCGTCCATGCCGGTGTGGGCGACGAGCTTCTTGGGCATCGTGTGGGCCAGCTCGGGGTCAACGATGGCGACATCGGGCGTGATCTCAAAGTCGGCGATGGGGTACTTGATGCCCTTCTGGTAATCGGTGATGATTGAGAAGGCCGTGACCTCGGTGGCCGTACCGGAGGTGGAGGAGATGGCGCAGAAGTGAGCCTTGCGGCGCAGCGGCGGGATGCCGAACACCTTGCACATATCCTCAAACGTGATGTCGGGGTACTCGTACTTGATCCACATGGCCTTGGCTGCGTCGATGGGGGAGCCGCCGCCGATTGCGACGATCCAGTCGGGCTGGAACTTTTCCATGGCGGCAGCACCCTTCATGACCGTCTCCACGGACGGGTCGGGCTCGATGCCTTCAAACAGCTCTACCTCCATGCCGGCCTCTTTTAAGTAGGCCTCGGCGCGGTCCAGGAAGCCGAAGCGCTTCATCGAACCGCCGCCGACGCAGATCATGGCGCGCTTGCCGGGCAGCGTTTTCAACGCTTCCAGCGCGTGGGGGCCGTGGTAAAGGTCACGGGGTAAAGTAAATCTAGCCATAGGGTTTGCCTCCTTTAAAAATAGCTCTCTCGAACATTGACAATTAAATATCAAAATCTGCTATTAACAGTATACACCTTATGTGTCTAAACGGTCAATCGACAATACAGAGAATTTTCCGGCGATAATTCAGCATTTTGCCAGTGGAACACTCATAGGCTGTTCTATGGGGAAGGGGGCAGGAGCTATGCGTCCGATCACGCCGCAGCAGAATACAAAAATGCGCCTGCGCATGCGGCTTTTGGCGGCGGTGCTGGCGGTGGGGTGTCTGGGCGGGCTGACGGTGCGGCTGTTTGTGCTGATGCTGCGCGACCCCGGCGGCTACGCGGCACGCGCCGCCGACCAGCAGCTGCGCGGGGCCACGCTGCCCGCCGCCCGCGGGGAGATCTATTCCGCCGACGGTACGCTGCTGGCCGCCAGTGAGACCTGCTGGACCATCCGCGCTGCCCCGCGGGAGATGGCCGACGACGCCGTAGAACCGGCTGCGCGGGCGTTGAGCGAAATTTTAGAGCTGGACTACGCCGATACGCTGGCCAAATTCAGCCAGCGAACCTCCAACGACTGCCTGCTGCGCCGCCGCGTGGATAAGACGATGGCCGACGCTGTGCGGGACTGGTGCCGGGCGAACGGTGTGGACGGCATACAAATTCGGCAGGATACCCGCCGCGTCTACCCGCAGGGGGATTTTATGGGCGGCATTTTAGGCTTTACCGACGTGGACAACGCGGGCCTGTGGGGGCTGGAGCTGCGCTACAACGACGAATTGACCGGGCAGAACGGGCGCATCCTGACCGCCAAGAACGCCTGGGGCTACGATATGCCGACGCACTACCAGACGCTGGTGGACGCCGTGCCCGGCAGCACGCTGACGCTGACCATCGACGCGAACATTCAGCACTGGCTCGAAAGCGCACTGTCCGCCGCTGTGACGGAGCATCATGTAGCCGAGCGCGGCGTCGGCATCGTGATGGACGTCCACACCGGGGCCGTGCTGGCGATGTCCTGCCAGCCCGACTACGACCCGAACGCGCCGCGGACCCTTATAAATAAGGAAGTCCGCGACGCTGTGAATGCCCTGACCGGCGAGGAGCGCAGCGCCGCGCTGCAAAAGGCCCAGCAGACACAGTGGCGCAACAAGGCCATCAGTGACCTGTATGAGCCGGGCAGCGTGTTCAAGCTCATCACGGCGTCGGCGGCGCTGGACTCCGGGGCGTGTAAGGCCACGGACTATTTCACCTGCGCGGGTAAAATAACCGTCGCAGGCACGCGGTTCCGCTGTGCAAACGGGCATATCCACGGCACCGAGACCTTCGCCCGGGGGCTGGCTGTCAGCTGCAACCCCTGCTTTATCCAGATCGGTGCGCGGCTTGGAAAAGAACGCTTCTGCGATTACTTTGCGGCCTTCGGCCTGCGGGAGGCCACGGGCATCGACCTGCCGGGCGAGGTCAGGCGCAGCGAATACTACACGGCGGACCGGATGGGCCCGGTGGAACTGGCGAGCTGCTCGTTCGGGCAGAGCAGCAAGGTCAGCTACCTGCAGATGCTCACGGCGGTCTGTGCGGTGGTAAACGGCGGCGAGCTGATGCAGCCCTACGTTGTGGCGAAAATCACGGCGCCTGACGGCACTGTTGTGAAGGAAGTGCAGCCGACGGTGAAGCGCCGCGTCATCAGCGCGGAGACCTCCGCCACGATGTGCCGCCTGATGGAGGGTGTCGTTACAGGCGGCACGGGTAAGCAGGCCGCGCTGGCGGGCTACCGCATCGGCGGCAAGAGCGGCACGAGCCAAAAGCTGGACAGCGCCAACGAGGGCGCGCGCATTGCGAGCTTTGTCTCCGTTGCGCCCATCGACGACCCCAAGGTCGCTGTGCTGGTCTGCCTGGATGAGCCCCACAGCTGGACGACGAGCGGCGGCGCGCTCTCCGGGCCGGTGTGCGCCGAGGTACTGGGAAAGGTGCTGCCGTATCTGGGGGTGGAGAGGGAAAGTGGCGAATAAAGACAGCCGGGCACGGGCGGATATGGAATCCGCCCCTACGTTGAATCGGGAAAGCGCAGGGTGACGGGGCTCTGCCCGTTTGCCGTTGCACTATACAAAAAACTCTGCGCCGTCCCTCTTGACATTCCCCGATCCGGTGTTATACTGGTAAAGTACGCAAACGAACAGTTAGACAACGAACAATTCAGAATCTAACTTCTTGGACCCAAAAATCGTAAAGGAGGGAAGAAATGCACGAATCATCGTATGATGACTGCGGCTGCTGCGCGGATGTCCACTTCGGCGCACTGCTGAACCAGACCTCGCGGCTCATCCGCCGTGCGCTGGATGCCCGCATCAACGCCGAGGTCAGCTCGGAGCTATCGGGCGTGCGCGGCATGGTGCTGGGCGACATCGTCCGTGCCGAGCGCCAGGGCCGCGACGTCTACCAGCGCGACATTGAGCAGTGGTTCAACATTCGCCGCTCCAGCGTCACCGCCATGCTGCAGGGCATGGAGCAGGATGGCTTCATCACCCGCAGCGCCGTGGCGAAAGACGCCCGCTTAAAGCGCCTTATCGCCACAGAGAAGGGCCGCGCCTGTCACAAGCAGATCGAGGCAAGCATTGCGCGGTTTGAGGATGACCTGCAAAGCGGCATTGACCCGCAGCAGGCCGCCGCGGCCCGCGCTGTGCTGGAGCATACCCTGCGCAACGCACAGCACATCCTGCAAGAGGAAAATACCAACCAAGAGAGGGGAAATACCAATTGTTAAAAACACTCGGACGTGAAACCAAGGGCTTCCGCCTGGTCTCCGTGCTGACGCCGATCTTTATGATCGCGGAGGTCATCATGGAAATGATCATCCCGAAGCTGATGGCCTCCATCATTGACAACGGCGTCACGCCGGGCAATATGCAGGTCATCTACACCGTCGGCGCACAGATGGTCGTCGCGGCGCTGTTCGGCCTGCTGTTCGGCATTCTGGGCGCGGTGGCCGGCTCCCACGCAGCCACGGGCTTTGCCCGCAACCTGCGCCGCGGCATGTTCCGCAACATCCAGACCTTCAGCTTTGCCAACATTGACAAGTACTCCACCGCGGGCCTGGTCACCCGCATGACCACCGACGTCACCAACATCCAGAACGCCTACCAGATGATGCTGCGCATGTCGGTGCGTGCGCCCGCCAGCATGATCGTGGCGCTGATCATGTCCTACACGATCAACCGTCGGCTGGCAAACATCTATTTGATCGCCGTCATCCTGCTGGGCTGCGCGCTCGCCTTTATTATGAGCCGCGCCACCAAGTACTTCGGCGAGGCATTCCGCAAGTACGACGACCTGAACGAGAGCGTGCAGGAGAATGTCTCCGCCATCCGCGTTGTCAAGGCCTATGTGCGCGAGAAGTTTGAGGGCGAGAAGTTCCGCAAGGCCAGCGAGAATGTGCGCAATCTGCTGATGCGTGCCGAGCTGATCCTGGCCTGGAACGCCCCGCTCATGCAGCTGACCGTCTACAGCTGCATCCTGCTCATCTCCTGGATCGGTGCCCAGCTCATCGTCAGCTCCGGCGCAACGACCTTCACCACCGGCGACCTGATGAGCATGCTGAGCTACTGCATGAACATCCTTATGAGCCTGATGATGCTGTCCACGGTGTTCGTCATGATCACGATGTCTGCAGCCTCCGCCAAGCGCGTGGCCGAGGTGCTGGACGAGCAGTCCGACCTGACGAACGGTGAGGATCCCGTTATGGAGGTCAGGGACGGCTCCGTCAAGTTCGACCACGTCAGCTTTGCCTATAAAAAAGATGGCGAGAAGGCCCTCGAGGACATTGACCTCGACATCAAGTCCGGCGAGACCATCGGCATCATTGGCGGCACCGGTTCGGCTAAGTCCAGCCTTGTGCAGCTGCTGCCGCGTCTGTACGACGTGACCGAGGGCAGCGTGACCATCGGCGGCGTTGATGTGCGCAGATATGACCTCGACACCCTGCGCAACAACGTCGCCATGGTGCTGCAGAAGAACGAGCTGTTCAGCGGCACGATTGCCGAGAACCTGCGCTGGGGCAACCCCGACGCCACCGACGCCGAGATCGAGGACGCCTGCAAGCAGGCCTGCGCCGATGAATTTATCGAGCGCTTCCCCGACAAGTACCAGACCCACATCGAGCAGGGCGGCAACAACGTCTCCGGCGGCCAGAAGCAGCGCCTCTGCATTGCCCGCGCACTGCTGAAAAAGCCCCGCATCCTGATCCTGGACGACTCCACCTCCGCCGTCGATACCGCGACGGACGCAAAGATCCGCCATTCGTTTGCGGAAAAAATCCCCGGCACGACGGTGTTCATCATCGCCCAGCGCATTTCCTCCGTGGAAAATGCGGACAAGGTCCTCGTGCTCGACAACGGCAGGGTCAGCGGCTTTGACACCCCGGCCAATCTGCTGAAAACAAATGCCATCTACCAGGATGTCTACAACAGCCAGACCAAAGGTTCCGGCGACTTTGATGAGAAGGGAGGGGAGGCATAATGGCACAGCAGCCTAAAGTCGTAAAGGTCGGCCCCGGCGGGCGCAGCAATGGCCCCCGCCCCAAGGTCGAAAACCCCGGCAAGGTGTTCAAGCGCATCCTCGCCTATGTCATGAGCCGCTATAAGGCACAGGTCATTGTGGTGCTCTGCTGCATTCTGCTGGCCGTGTTCGCCCAGCTGCAGGGCGTCATGTTCTCCCAGACGCTGATCGACAGCTACATTCTGCCGCTGCTCAAGGCGGGCAGCACGGACTTCAGCGGCCTGGCCGCGGCTATCCTGCGCGTGGCAGTCATCTACTGCGTCGGCATCGCCGCTGTCTTTGTGCAGAACCGCCTGATGGCAAGGATCACCCAGGGCACGCTGAAGGACCTGCGTGACGAGATGTTCACCCACATGCAGACGCTGCCCATCAAATACTTTGACACCCACGCCCACGGTGATATTATGTCGGTCTACACGAACGACATTGACACGCTGCGCCAGATGATCAGCCAGAGCCTGCCGCAGCTCGTCAACACGGTTGTGACCCTCGTCGGCGTGCTGGCCTCGATGCTCTATCTGAGCATCCCACTGACGGTGCTGGCCCTCGCGATGGTCGGCGTCATGCTGCTGGCGACGAAGTACCTGACCGGCAACTCCGGCAAATACTTCATCAAGCAGCAGCAGGAGCTGGGCAAGGTCAATGGCTACATTGAGGAAATGATGAACGGCCAGAAGGTCATCAAGGTCTTTTGCCATGAGGAAATTGCCATTGAGGAGTTCGACAGGCTCAACGATGAGCTGTTCCACAGCGCCGACAAGGCAAACTCCTATTCGCTGGTAGCAATGCCCGTCAACGGCCAGCTTGGCAACCTGTCCTACGTGTTCTGCGCCATCCTCGGCGGTGCGCTGGCTATCAACGGCTTCGGCGGCTTTACGCTGGGCGGCCTCGCCAGCTTCCTTGTGCTGACCCGCCAGTTCAACCAGCCCATCAGCCAGATCTCCATGCAGCTGAACTCCGTCGTTATGGCGCTGGCCGGCGGTGCGCGTATCTTTGCGCTGCTGGATGAAAAGCCCGAGGTCAACGAGGGCGACATCACCCTGGTCCACGCCAAGTACGAAGCGGACGATACTGTCACCGAGGCGAACGAGTCCACCGGCATGTGGGCGTGGAAACGCATGGATGCCGACGGCAAGCCCCGGTACACCAAGCTGGAGGGCGACATCGTCTTTAAGGATGTGGACTTCGGCTACGACGAGAAGAAGATCGTCCTGCATGACATCAACCTGTATGGCCGTCCGGGGCAGAAGATCGCCTTTGTCGGCTCCACCGGCGCGGGCAAGACGACGATCACGAACCTGATCAACCGCTTCTACGACATCCAGAAGGGCCGGATCCTGTACGACGGCCACGACATCAAGTCCATTGAGAAGGACGCGCTGCGCTCCTCTCTGGGCATCGTCCTGCAGGATACCCACCTGTTCACCGGCACGGTCATGGAGAACATCCGTTATGGCCGCCTGACCGCCACCGATGAGGAGTGCATGGCCGCCGCGAAGCTCGCAAATGCGGATACCTTCATCAAACATCTGCCAGACGGCTACAACACGATGCTGACCGGCGACGGCACGAACCTGAGCCAGGGCCAGCGCCAGCTGCTGGCGATTGCCCGCGCGGCTGTCGCAGACCCGCCGGTGCTGATCCTGGACGAGGCAACGTCCTCCATCGACACCCGCACCGAGAAGCTTGTGCAGGACGGCATGGACGGCCTGATGTATGGCCGCACGACCTTCGTCATTGCCCATCGCTTGTCCACCGTGCGCAACTCGGACTGCATCATGGTGCTGGAGCAGGGTCGTATCATTGAGCGCGGCACCCACGACGAGCTGATCGCCCAGAAGGGCCGCTATTACCGCCTGTACACCGGCAACTTTGCCGAGAACTCTTAAGCGCAGAGAGGTCGAAAAAAGCCGCAAAACGGCATAAAATCAATCAAAACTGCCGGGATAGCATCTGCCGTCCCGGCGGTTTTTGTGCAAAATGCCGCAACAGCGCCAAAAAGTTGACGGGAAGGTAAAAAGTGGTTATAATAGGATACGTAGACACGCAAAAAGCGGTGTTTGACTACGCGGCATGAGGGAAACTACAAACAAGATTTGCCGCATAATATACATGATATACCTATAGGAGGACTAATTATGGCACCGAAGAAGATTGCACAGACCGTACTTACCGAGGGTAAGTTCTATACCATCAGCGCCGCCAACGGCAAGGTCGTTGAGGTCGCTGACTATAACATTGACAATGGCGCGAAGATCCAGCTGATGGACAACGCCAACTTTGAGTGGCAGCAGTGGAACTTCGTCGCAGCAGGCGACGGCGTTTACCGCATCCAGAACCGCTTCACCGGCAAGATGATGGATCTGGACATGGGCGGCGTCAGCGACGGCACCCGCGTCCACCAGTGGGAGGGTGCCCAGGCATCCAGCCAGCTGTGGGTCGTGGAGCCTACCAACGATGGCCGCGTCAAGATCAAGTCCAACCTGGCCGGCAAGCTGCTGGACCCCGGCATGGCTACCGAGAACGGCACCGTGCTGCAGATCTGGGCTGACGTCAACGGTGACAACCAGTTCTGGACCATCAACGAGGTCACCCGCAAGCCCAAGACCAGCGTGAAGGCCACCACCGTTAAGGCCAAGGCCGCTGCCGAGAAGGCCGCCACCGAGGTCGTCAAGGCTGCTGAGCCTGTCGTCGAGAAGGCTGTCAAGGCTGCCAAGCCTGCCGCTGAGAAGGCTGTCAAGGCTGCGAAGCCCGTCGTCGAGAAGGCCGTCAAGGCTGCCGAGCCCGTCGTTGAGAAAACCGTCGAGGCTGCGAAGCCCGTCGTCGAGAAGGCCGTCAAGGCTGCCGAGCCTGTCGTTGAGAAGGCTGTTGAGGCTGCCAAGCCCGCAGCCGAGAAGGCCGTCGAGGCCGTCAAGACCGCCGCTGCCAAGACCAACACCCGCAAGGGCGGCAAGGGCAAGCGCCGCAAGTAATTTGCCCTTGTAACTATTCCTCTGCGATTTTTGTGCTGTAACGAGAAAACCCCGCCCCGTCAGGATGCAGTTCCTGACGGGGCGGGGTTATTTTTTGTTTGTGGCTGAAAAGCCTTCCCCTACGGGGGAAGGTGGCCCGAAGGGCCGGATGAGGGGCGAGTGTGCCAGTATTGCCCGTGAACGAGCTGCGGCGGAAACGCTGCCCTCATCAGTCACCTGCGGTGACAGCTTCCCCCACGGGGGAAGCCTTCAGACTTACCCCAGCGCCGCAATGCTCTCCTTGATCTTGGCGGCCTTGTCCTGAGCGGCAGCCAGCTTGGCGCGGGTCTCCTCGACGAGCTTCGCCGGGGCCTTCTCGACGAACTTCGGATTGTTCAGCTGATTCGTGAACATGCCCAGCTCCTTCTCAGCCTTGGTCAGCTCCTTGTTCAGGCGGGCCAGCTCCTTGTCGCGGTCAATCAGCTCCATCATCGGGATAAAGCCCTTCGCGTCGGGGGTCGCCACGTTGACCATGCCGTCGGTGCTGCCCTCGTACTTTGCCGTGACCGTCACGTCGGTGGCAAAGGCAAAGCGGGCCAGATACGCGCCGCCCTTCTCAAACGCGGCGGGGGAGGCAGTCTCAATGACCATGCTCGTCTTTTTGGCCGGGTGGACGTTCATCTCGGCACGCATGGCGCGGACAGCCTTGATGTAGTCCATCAGCTTTTCAAAGTCGGCGCAGTCCTCGGCCCAGACCTTCATGTTCTCGTCGCCGGGCCACTTCTCGTTCATGATGGTCTCGGCGCTGCCGGGCAGAGCCTGATAGATCTCCTCGGTGATGAACGGCATGAAGGGGTGCAGCAGCTTGAGCGCCTTGTCCAGCACGTAGACCAGCACCTTGCGGGCCGCGTCGGCGGCTGCCGCGTCCTCGCCGTTCAGGCGGGTCTTGCAGATCTCAATATACCAGTCGCAGTAGACCTCCCAGATGAAGTTCTCGACCTTCTCGGCGGCCAGACCCAGCTCGTACTTGTCGAGGTTGGCGGTAGCCTCGGCGGCGACCTTCGCAAGCTCGGACAAAATCCACTTGTCGCTCATGTCGAGCAGGTTTTCCTCGGGCAGACCCGGCTCAAAGTCCTCGGGCAGGTTCATCTGCACAAAGCGGGAGGCG
>OLPQ01001602.1_pt1 | contig 15538 bp, 9 predicted proteins | sample 1672451 | NCBI WGS metagenome assembly OLPQ01 (sample SAMEA3136687, study PRJEB25190) | human gut metagenome | biome: human gut; feature: human-associated habitat; material: faeces | place: Austria | collected 2013
CCACTTGTACTTCACGGTGGTACAGGTATCCCGGCAGATATGATCAAGAAAGCAATCGATCTTGGTGTATCTAAAATTAACGTTAATACTGAGTGCCAGCTTTCCTTCGCAGCAGCTACACGTAAATACATCGAAGAAGGCAAAGATCAGCAGGGTAAAGGATTTGACCCACGTAAACTTCTTGCTCCTGGAACAGAAGCAATCAAAGCTACTGTTAAAGAAAAAATGGAACTTTTCGGTTCTGTTGGAAAAGCCTGAGAATTGCATAATACCCGTTAGGGAGAATCATAAGGAATCGGTGCCCGGCACCGGTTCCTTTTTTTGACATACAGGATATATGTGTACTGACAGACTTGTTCGCAGTAACTTTTCATGTTAAGATAGCGTCATGATGAAAAATACAGAGAAAAACAAAAATAACAGAATAACGCAGACAATTGATTTTAAAGAAACAGTCATAATGAATTTCTCCGGGATTTATAAAAATCAGAACTTTTATAAAGATCATGCAGAGAAAGAAATATTCTGGACAGAATTAAGTGATCTTTCCGGATGCAACTGCTATTGTGACGCTGAGGCGTCTGACCGGATCCGAAAGGAAATTCAGGTTTTTACAGGAAATGGAATTCATTTTATTGATTCGGGAAATTATCATTATATGACACGTCTGTGGCTTGAAAAGCTGCAAGTACCATTTCGACTGCTTGTTTTTGACAATCATACAGATATGCAGCCACCGGCATTCGGGGGGCTTTTGTCCTGTGGGGGATGGATTGCGGCATCACTAGAGGAACTTCCACTTCTGCAGGAAGTGATTCTTGTTGGTCCGGATGAAGAAGCTTATACACAGGTTGAGCCGGATTTGCAGCAAAAAGTCCTTTTTTTATCCCGAGAGAAACTAAGTACGATGACGGCAGAGGAGAAAGAGGGTTTCTTTAATAATCTATCTGAAGATCTGCCACTGTATGTTTCGGTGGACAAGGATGTTCTTTGTAAAGGAGATGCTTCGACTACATGGAGCCAGGGGGATATGCATCTTTCGGAACTTATGAGCTTTCTTGAGCTTGTACTGGAGCGACAGAATATACTTGGAATGGATGTCTGCGGTGAGTGTGATATGGATTCCTGCAGCGAGGATTTTTTGAATGATCACGCGAATGAGGCAATTTTGAGACTGTGGGAGAAAATGCAAAAATCATCTGAAAGGATGGGCTCGGAATGAAAAATGAACTTTTTACGATCGGACCGCTGACTGTTTATGGTTATGGCTTTATGATCGCGACAGGTGTGCTGGCAGCATGGATCGTTACAGAATACAGAGCTAAGAAACAAAATCTGGACAGTGAGCATGTGTTTTCACTTGTTCTCTGGTGTCTGATGGGTGGTCTTCTCTTTGCAAAGCTTCTGTTCTGGATCACAGAATGGAAAAGCATTGCAGAAGATCCGGGATTTTTCTTTGACACGTTGGCGGATGGTTTTGTTGTATATGGAGGAATTATCGGAGGTATCCTGGCGGGATGGATGTACTGTCGGATCAAAAAAGCAGATTTCTGGAAATATTTTGACCTTGTGATGCCGTCCGTAGCGCTGGCGCAGGGCTTTGGCAGGATCGGATGCTTTCTGGCAGGATGTTGTTACGGAAGAGAAACAAACAGCGTATTATCCGTTACCTTTCAGAATTCCGATTTTGCACCGAACCATGTGGCTCTGATTCCGACACAGATTTATTCAAGTATTCTTGATTTCCTGCATTTTGGTATTCTTTTGTATATTGCAAGACGTAAAAAGGCAGACGGACAGGTTGCGGCTTTTTACCTGATTTTTTACAGTATCGGAAGATTTGTGCTGGAATTTTTCCGTGGAGATTTGATCCGTGGAAGTGTGGGAAGCCTATCGACTTCACAGTTTATCAGCCTGTTTATTTTGGCGGCAGGAATTGCGATTCTGATTACACGTACAAAAAAGAAAAATGCATAAGGTTTTAACGGATTCATAAAGAGGAAATTTTTGCATAGGCTGTAAGGAAAGAGCAGAAGAACCGGGGCAGAGAAGATGAGCATACCGGCACAGAATCAGCAATACGAAAATTTTATTATCCGTTATAAGCAGAATATAGAGGGAGTACCGGAATATCAGCCGGATGAGAGATTTCAGATCATCAATGACCTGTTTGGGGTATTATATGTACCGATACAGGAAATCCCGGAACTGGCATTAAACAGTTATTCTTATTCGTCTATTCCAAGATGCTATACATATATGGATACTGGTGCGCTGAGCGCGTCAGGGGTGACAAGACTTCATGGGCATCCATATCTGAAGCTTAAGGGCAGCGGAACACTGGTGGCAATAATTGATTCCGGAATTGATTATCTGCATCCGGCATTTCACAGGGGAATGACCAGTAAAATTCTGAGTATCTGGGATCAGGAACTGGAAGGCGGAATGACGGAGAAGATTCCGTTTGGAAGAGAGTTTAACCGAGGGGAGATTGAGCAGGCTCTTTCGGCAGAAAATCCGTGGGAAGTGGTTCCATCAATGGATAAAAGCGGGCACGGAACGGAAGTAGCTGCCACGGCGGCAGGTTACAGTATCGAAAAAGAAGGCTTTTCCGGTGCTGCCCCGGAGGCGGAACTTGTAGTTGTCAAACTGAAACAGGCAAAGCGGTATCTGCGTGATTTATATCTTCTTCCGCAGGAGGTGGATATTTATCAGGAAGATGATATCATGCTTGCGATTGCTTATGTTTTGCGTGTGGCGGCAGAAAATCAGAAACCGCTGTCAATCTGTATCGGGCTTGGAAGCAGTATGGGGGCACATCAGGGTGAGGGGCCGCTGAATGAATATATCAACAGTATTGCGGCATTCAGTCAGAATGCTGTTTCAGTGCCTGCCGGAAACGAAGGCACAGCAAGACACCATTATATGAAGACACTGAGCGCAGCGAATATTAAAGATACGATAGAACTGCGTGTGGGCGAAAAGGAGAGTACTCGAGGATTTATGTTGGAATTCTGGGGAGACTCTCCTAATTTTTATTCTATGACGATCCAGTCGCCGACAGGAGAGCAGCTTTCGGTCAGTACATCGCTGAAAAACAACACACAGGAACTGTCTTTTGTATTTGTCGAGACAAAAGTGTTGGTGAATTATGTGCCGATTGAGCGGCGTACGGGAAATACACTGATTTTTATTCGGTTTCTGCATCCTGCGGTTGGTATATGGAAGTTTCTGGTGGGAGAGAGAATACCCGGGGAAAGCCGATTTCACATGTGGCTTCCAGTACGTGGAATGATTTCGGATGATACATATTTTCTGGAACCCTCGCCAGAGTATACGGTTACATCACCGGGGGATGCGGCGGATGCGATGACCGTTACGGCATATCAGTACCGGGACAACAGCCTGTATGTGCAGGCAAGCCGCGGATATAATACAGAAAATGTGGTAAAACCGGATTTTGCAGCGCCCGGAGTGGATATCCTGACGGCTTCGATCGGAGCTGGTGCAGAATTTGCCCCCGCAACAGGAACCAGCCTTGCGGCAGCTCAGACAGCAGGAATGGCGGCGCTTTTATTTGAATGGTCACTGATTCGGGAAAACGAGCCCTACTTTACCGGAAACAGCGTAAAAAATTACCTGAGCAGAGGCGCGGTCCGCGATCTGAATCTGATCTACCCTAATCCGGAATGGGGTTATGGAAGACTGAATCTGTATCATACGTTCGAGCTGCTGACGTGAGAAAATGAGAGACATGGATTTTGACCAAGTTGCTGTGAACGGAGTGAACAGTAACTTTATTTTAGATTACAGATATCAAACAATGAAATTTACATAGCTAAATCGTTTCATATCGTGTACAATGAGAAGTGGAAAATTATATAACGACAAATGAGGAGGAATTAGACTTATGGATCTTTCAACTTTAGTAAAAATGTCAAACACTTACGGAAGTAACCCGGCTTATGTGCTGGCAGGCGGTGGTAACACCTCCGTCAAAAACGATACGACACTTTATGTAAAAGGTTCCGGCACACAGCTTGCCACAATTAAGGCAGAAGGATTTGTCAAAATGGACAGAGCACGCCTGAATGAAATTATGAAAACGGAATATCCGAAAAACGATGTCGAACGTGAAGCTGCATATCTTGCAGATGTAATGGCAGCTGTAACAGACGATGACAAAACAAAACGTCCGAGTGTAGAAGCACTGCTTCACAATTTATTTGCATATACTTATGTACTGCATGTTCATCCGACCCTTGTCAATGGACTGACCTGTGGAAAAGGTGCGCAGGCACTTTGTGAAGAACTTCTTGGCGAAGCGGTACTCTGGATCGACATATGCAAACCGGGCTATACACTTGCACGTCTTTGCTTCGAAAAAATGAATGCATACAAAGAAAAATACGGAAAAGATGTGCAGGTACTTCTGCTTCAGAATCACGGAATTTTTGTTGCAGCCAATACAGTAGAAGAAATTGGTGTGTTATTTGATAGTGTGATCAGTAAATTAGAAAAACAGGTCAAGAGAACAGCCGATGTAAGTGATGCTGTTACACCGGAAAAAGAGCAGGCGGCACAGAAGCTTTCTCAGTTACTCGGACATGCGGTAGAAGTTGTACCGGTTGCAGAGGCAGACAACTTTGCAAAAGATAAAACAGCAGCAGCGCCGCTTCTGAAACCATTTACACCGGATCACATTGTATATTGCGGACCATATCCGTTATTTGTAGAAAATATTGATCAGGCAAAAGAAGCACTGGACGCATTTATGACAGAGAATGACAAAGAACCGCGACTGATCCTTGTACAGGGCATTGGCGCATTTATCATGGAAGATGATAAGGAAAAAGCAGCGAAAGCACAGCTTCTGGTCAAAGATGCCATCAAGCTTGCCGTATATGCCGAAAGTTTTGGCGGTCCGTTGCAGATGACAGATGAGATTACATATTTTATCACACACTGGGAAGCAGAAGCATACCGCAGTAAGAAATAATGATCTGAACAATCTAAAAAGAGTGTTTCGGACGGATATATAATATAAGCAGAAAAAGTAAAGAATCATTCAGAGTACGGATTATTTAAAGAAATCGTACCTATGGATGCATCAGAAGGTGCAGATGGTCTGGTAGCTACCGACGATATCAAATCACTGGATGATCTGACAGATTTCTTTGAATTGGTAAAATAAAGAAAATCACAGAAAAGTATACAAAAATGCATGTGAAAATTTAGTAGCAATGACGGCAAAAATCTTAAACCTCACGAATTGTTTTTGAGCCTGAAATTTGTTATAATTACAAGAAAAATAAGACTGTTCAACAATAACAGTCAAATCGGATTTTCAATATACAAAAGCGGAGATCGTATTGAAAACCAGTCAGGAGGAAACATGAAAAGAGGAAGCATTTTTGAACTGAACGGCATTCCGAAATTTCAGGAAGCACTTCCGCTGGCATTGCAGCATGTAGTTGCAATGATTGTAGGCTGCGTTACACCGGCAATCATTGTAGCCGGAGCAGTAGGTGGTGATGGATTAAGTGCAAAAGACAGAGTGATTCTGATTCAGGCATCGCTGGTGGTATCGGCATTGTCTACATTGATCCAGTTATTTCCAATCGGAAAGAAGAAGGGATTTAATTTAGGATCCGGTCTTCCTATGATCATGGGAGTAAGTTTTGCCTATGTACCGAGTATGCAGGCAATCGCAGAAGGGTACGGAATCAGTGCGATTCTGGGAGCACAGATCGTTGGCGGCATTGTGGCAATTATCATGGGACTTCTGGTTAAAAAAATCCGCGCATTTTTCCCGCCGCTGATTACGGGAACCGTTGTATTTACAATCGGACTTTCCCTTTATCCGACAGCAATTAATTATATGGCCGGCGGAACAAGTAATCCGGATTATGGTTCCTGGCAGAACTGGCTTGTGGCATTTCTGACACTGGCGGTTGTGACAGGACTGAATCATTTTGGCAGGGGTATCCTGAAACTGGCCTCTATTTTAATCGGTATCATTGTAGGATACGTGGTTTCAATTCCGTTTGGGATGGTCAGTCTGTCAAGTGTGGGACAGGCAAAAATGTTTCAGCTTCCGCAGTTCATGCATTTTGGAATTCATTTTGAGATTTCTGCCTGTGTGGCAATCGGGCTGCTGTTTGCAATCAACTCTGTTCAGGCAATCGGAGATTATTCTGCGACAACGATCGGTGCTATGGACCGTGAACCGGAAGACAGAGAATTACAGAATGGTATCACTGCATATGGAGTAACAAATATAATCGGAGCTCTGCTTGGCGGACTTCCGACAGCAACGTACAGTCAGAATGTTGGTATCGTGACAACGACAAAGGTTATTAATCGCTGGGTGCTTGGGCTGGCAGCCGTGATACTTGGTGTCGCCGGAATCGTACCGAAGTTTTCTGCGCTGCTGACTACGATTCCACAGTGTGTTCTTGGTGGTGCGACGGTTTCTGTATTTGCTTCGATCGCCATGACCGGAATGAAGCTGGTAGCGTCCGAAGAGATGGATTACCGGAATTCCTCAATTGTTGGTCTTGCGGCAGCAATCGGTGTGGGTGTTTCACAGGCATCCGCGGCACTTGCAAGTTTTCCGGAGTGGGTAACAACGATTTTTGGTAAATCTCCGGTCGTACTTGCAACATTAATCGCAGTTATATTGAACATCGTACTGCCGAAGAGCAGTGATGAAAAGAAACATGAAGCAAGACTCAGAAAGAGAGTCAAAGAACGTATCCGCAAAGACCATGAAGAATTTGAACAGCATTAAGAAGTATATATCATATACAATAAAAAAGACAGTGACGAATTATTCGCCGCTGTCTTTTTGTATGTGCTGCATCAATCAGAATTAAATGTTCTGAATCAAAATTATTTACGATATACAAATTCCGGCAGACCATCTTCTCCGAGTGGAACAGAGATATTTCCCTGAATCAGCGGACGGGCATAACGGATAAAATCTTCGGTAACATCGTGTCCGTCCGGAGTGATCCATTCAACAGGAACTGTTTTTTCTTCATTGCAGATGGCGTTGACATCTTCAAGTCCGCAAACCATCTGATAGGATCCTGCTGTGTCTGTCTGGCGGATAAAAGAAACCATCTTTCCTGTTGCTCCGTCAAGGGCAGCCTGTACACCGAATTTTCCGGCGGCAATGGCCTCCTGCTGATCTGTTGCGGAAATTAATGTAGCAGAGCAGCGCTGGCTGACATTAAGCTCAACGGAGCGTGCTTTGACACCAAGGCGGCTGCGCACGAGATTTTCCAGATATTTGCCGCATCCGGCAAGCATCTTATGACCAAAAGTATCTGTACCTACAGAACTGTCGTATTCGCAGATGAAAGTGCCGTCAGCATCGTGAATACCTTCGGAAACACAGACGATAAGATTACAGTTTTTCTCAAAAGCTTTTTCAAGATCACGCAGGAAAGCATCCTGGTCAAAGGCAACTTCCGGAAGGTAAATGAACAGAGGATTGTCTCCTTCGTATTTACGCGCAAGGGCACTGGCAGCAGTGAGCCATCCGGCATGACGCCCCATGATCTCGATGATCGTGACGGATTTTTTTTCGTAGACGTTGGCATCTGTCGTGATTTCACGGACTGTGGAAGCAACGTATTTGGCGGCACTTCCGAAGCCCGGGGTATGGTCGGTATTTACCAGATCATTATCAATCGTCTTCGGTTCACCGATCACGCGGATAGAACTGCCAATGCTTGCCGCGTAGCGGGAAAGTTTACTGACGGTATCCATAGAATCATTGCCACCAATATAGAAGAACCAACCGATATTGAGTTCTTCAAATTTGCGGAAAAGTGCCGGATAAACCGGATCTTCGAGAGATTCCGGCAGTTTGTAGCGGCAGGAACCGAGATAAGCACCCGGGGTATGAGTTAAATATTCAAGCTTTTCGCCGGGAAGAGCTTCTTCAAAATCAAGTACACGGTCATTAAGGAATCCCTCGATACCGTTTACCATACCATATACATGCTCAATCGTATCCGAATGGGAAAGACCTTCAGAGACAACTCCATAGAGACTGCTGTTGATAACGGCAGTAGGTCCGCCGGACTGACCGACAATAAGATTTTTTTTTGCCATTGTATCTACCTCCGATTAGGATAATATTAGATTGCTGCGAACAGTAACCATAATAGATTCATTTTAACATATCATGGGAAAATCTCATAGCCATTTTTGTGAAAAAGTGATATCATGGGGGAAATAGATGTTACTATTTACAGGTAGTATTCCGCGAGGTGTTTTGCCATGAATAATGGCAAAATCCCGAGACATACGGGGCAAAATCCCATCACCGTAGGTGATTTGGAATGGATTTTGACCAAGTTGCTGTGAACGGAGTGAACAGTAACTTCAATTCAAGACAAGGTGCAGGACGCTTTCCTGTACCTTGTTTTTTTGTCCGTATTTTTGTATAATAAGAAATAGTTTACAGGAGGATGGCATGGATAAAAAATCTTATGACAATGGACCGGATTTCAGCTTTGTAGAGCAGAAGGTCCGTGAAGTTCAGACAACAATAGAAAATGCGGTCAAAACAAGCAATTATCAGGAATTGAACCAGTCGATCACAAGGATGGTAAACAGTACCCTGAAGCAATATCAGAAAGAACACCCGGAGAAAGCCGGATATCATAAGTCGTATACCGGAGCACAGGCACAGAAAGTACGGGGAACTGTCGAAAATACAGAAATGCATCCGGAGCTTTATGGTAATACCGGTGGAGAAAAAGTAAAGGATATCTTACTGATCGTATTTGGAGGAATTCTTTCCGGAAGCATGGCGATAGGGCTTTTGACGGTGCAGATCCTGCAGGCAGTCATGGGACACGGAGGTGTCGGTTCCACAGTTGTGACGCTGATCGGTACGCTTGCCGGAGTCGGGATGATCGGCAGCGGATGCACTGGTCTGGGCAGGCTGAAACGTTTTCAGAAATACAAAAAAACACTGGGACACAAAACATATTGTAGTTTTGAAGATCTGGCGAAAACAGTCGGCAGAAGCATAAAATCAGTCAAAAAAGATATTCACTATATGATCGCGAAAAGCTGGTTTCCGGAAGGCAGAACAGATACAAAGGAAACCTGCCTGATCACAAGCAATGAAACCTACAGACAGTATGAAGAAACGCAGAAGGCGCTGGAACAGCGCAGTGCCGAGGAGGCGCAGAAGAGAATGCAGGAGAGTGAAAAGCAGAGCCGGATCAGTCCTCAGGTGCAGGAAGTCCTTGATAAGGGTGAAGCATATATTAAGAAAATCCATGCAAGTAATGATGCAATTCCGGGAGAAGAGATTTCGGCCAAAATTGCCAAAATGGAGCAGATCGTAGAGCAGATATTCCAGAGAGCAGAGGAGCATCCGGAGATCATTCCGGATCTCAAAAAGATGATGGATTATTATCTTCCGATGACAGTGAAACTTCTGGATGCTTATGAAGATATGGACAGACAGCCGATTCAGGGAGAGACAATCCGGGCCTCAAAGAAAGAAATTGAGGATACTCTGGATACATTGAACGAAGCATTTGCAAAACTTCTGGATTCTGTATTTCAGGATACGGCATGGGATGTTTCAAGTGATATTTCTGTCCTGCATACCATGCTTGCACAGGAGGGGCTGACAGAAAATGATTTTGAGAAAAAGTAATTTAAGCAATTCAAAATAAAAGCAGCAAGGATATACGACATGCAGAAAATGAGAGGGAAAACGTTATGGGTGATGAAATGAAGCAGGCAGAAACAGGAATGCCGTCGCTGACACTGGAGCCGGAACTTGTCATGGAACAGGAAAAAGAACCGGAAGTACAGGCACAGCTGATGGAGGTTACGCAGGAAATGAATCCGGTACAGCAGAAAATGGCACAGACTGTCCTTACGCCGGAAGAACAGCAGATGGTCGAAAATTTTGCAGGAAAGATCGATCTGGAAAATCTGACACAGGTTATGCAGTATGGAGCCGGAACACAGAAGAAGATGGCTGATTTTTCTGATGAAGCACTGAAAAATGTACGTTCACAGGATCTTGGTGAGGTAGGAGATCTTTTGACCGGAGTAGTCGGAGAATTAAAGGGTTTTGATGCTGAAGAAGAAAAGGGATTGTTTGGCTTCTTCAAGAAACAGGCAAACAAGATCGAAACTCTGAAAAACAAATATGACAAAGCAGAGGCAAATGTCGAGAAGATTTCCGAGACACTGGAGCAGCATCAGGTGCGCCTCCTTAAGGATTCTGCGATGATGGATAAGATGTATGAACAGAATCTTCTGTATTTCAAGGAACTGTCCATGTACATTCAGGCAGGCAAATTAAGCCTTTCCAGAATGAGGGACGGAAAGCTTAAAGAACTGGAAGAGAAAGCAAAGATAACCGGGCTTCCGGAAGATGCACAGGCGGCAAAAGATCTGGACAGCAAATGTGCCAGATTCGAAAAGAAGCTTCATGATCTGGAACTTACCAGAATGATTTCCCTTCAGACAGCACCGCAGATCCGTCTGGTGCAGAATAACGATACAATGATGGCAGAAAAGATCCAGACGACACTGGTCAACACAATCCCGCTCTGGAAAAGCCAGATGGTGCTTGCTCTTGGTATTGCACATTCTACAGAGGCGGCACAGGCACAGAGCCAGGTGTCTGATCTTACGAATGAACTGCTTCGCAAAAACGCTGAGAAACTTCATATGGCATCCGTGGAGACTGCAAAAGAATCCGAGCGTGGTATTGTTGATATGGAAACTTTACAGAAAACAAATGCCGACCTGATCCAGACATTGGATGATGTGATGAAAATCCAGAGAGAAGGCAGAGAGAAACGACAGGCTGCTGAGGCAGAAATGCTTAAGATGGAGAATGATCTGAAGGCAAAACTGCTGGAAATCCAGCACTGACATATGGATAAGAAGGGGCTGTTTGGTATAGACAGCTCCGCTTTTTCGCTAAAAGGAGAGAAGATTATGTATCGTGATCATACAAAAGTTGTGCAGATAGGAGATAAAAAGATCGGCGGAGGAAACCCGATTCTGATCCAGTCTATGACAAACACAAAAACAGAAAATGTAGAGGCAACTGTGCGTCAGATTCTGGAACTTGAAGCTGCCGGATGTGATATCATCCGTTGCGCCGTACCGACGATGGAAGCAGCACAGGCTTTAAAAGAAATCAAAAAACAGATTCATATTCCATTGGTTGCAGATATTCATTTTGATTATCGTCTTGCAATTGCAGCAATGGAAAACGGTGCCGATAAGATACGTATCAATCCGGGAAATATCGGAAGTACAGACCGTATTCGGGCGGTTGTGGATGTGGCAAAAGAACGCAACATTCCGATCCGTGTTGGTGTAAACAGCGGTTCTCTCGAGAAAGAACTTGTAGAAAAATATCATGGTGTGACTGCAGAAGGTCTTGTGGAAAGTGCACTGGACAAAGTTCGTATTATCGAAGAAATGGGTTATGATAATCTGGTGATTAGTATCAAATCTTCTGATGTTATGATGTGCGCCAAAGCGCATGAGCTGATTGCCGAAAAGACAGATCATCCGCTTCATGTGGGAATTACAGAGGCAGGAACTCTTTATTCCGGAAATATCAAATCAGCAGTAGGCCTGGGGATTATTCTGTCGCAGGGAATCGGCGATACGATCCGTGTTTCTCTGACAGGTGCACCGTTGGAAGAAATCAAATCCGCGAAACGAATCCTTAAGACACTTGGACTGCGTAAGGGAGGCATTGAAGTCGTTTCCTGTCCGACCTGTGGACGTACACGTATTGATCTGATCGGACTTGCAAATCAGGTTGAGGCGATGGTACAGGATATTCCGCTGGATATCAAGGTTGCTGTCATGGGCTGTGTAGTAAACGGTCCGGGAGAGGCAAAAGAAGCCGATATCGGAATCGCAGGCGGAGTCGGCGTAGGACTTCTTATCAAAAAAGGAGAAATCGTAAAGAAGGTACCGGAAGAACAGCTTCTGGATACACTTCGTGAGGAACTGCTCCACTGGGAAGCATAAAGAGAGGCATAAAACGTGGAAAAAGAATTTTTCGATGTATTTCCCAACTTAAAAGTGAAAGATCAGCTGCAGGAATGGCTTGAGATGGTTACTGTTTCGAGAGTGGCATGCAATCCGGCAAAGACCAGACTGTGGGTATATATCCACAGTGAGCGCTGGATCCATAAGAAATATATCATAGCGCTGGAAAACCAGATTGAACGACAGTTCTTTGCAGGGCTGGAAATGCAGGTGACAGTGATCGAACGGTTCCATTTGTCCAAACAGTATTCTCCGGCGAATTTTCTGGATGTTTACCGTTCCAGCATGGAAATAGAACTGAAGAACTATAATATGCTTGAGTACAATCTGTTCAAACGTTCGCAGATCAGTTTTCCATCTGGTGAACAGATGGATCTGACACTTCCCGACTCTGTAATTTCCAGAGAAAAAAGTGAGATACTTGTGGAATACCTGCAAAAAGTCTTCTGCGAGCGATGCGGAATGAACCTTAAGATCAACCTGCAGTTTGTGGAGGCAGAGGAAAGCAAGTACCGCAAGAATGCAGCCCTGCAGATCCGTCAGGAGGTCGCAAATGTATTAAAACATGCGAAACTGACCCCGGAAGAGACACAGGAAGAAAAGATGGAAGAAGTCGCATCGGACAAAAAGGACAGCCAAAAAGCAGAGGCCAAAGGCAAACCGGAGCAGAAACAGAAAACTTTTGAAAAGAAAGGTGCACGTGGAGATTTCCATGGTGGCTTCCGAAGGGACAGCAACCCGGATGTGATTTATGGAAGAGATTTTGAGGGCGATACGATCAATCTGGAAGCCATCACAGGTGAGATGGGCGAAGTTATTATCCGTGGCCAGGTTATGGATGTGGAAGCAAGAGAAATCCGTAACGAAAAAACAATTCTTATTTTTCCTGTGACGGACTTTACAGATTCCATCGTGATCAAGATGTTTCTGCGTAACGAACAGGTACCGGAAGTAACAGAGACTGTCAAAAAGGGCGCTTTTCTGAAATTTAAGGGTGTTACGACAATTGACCGTTTCGACAGTGAACTTACTGTCGGATCGATTTCCGGGATCAAAAAGATTGCAGATTTTCGCAGTACAAGAATGGATACCAGTCCGCAGAAACGTGTAGAGCTGCACTGTCATACAAAGATGAGTGATATGGATGGTGTTACCACTGCAAAAGATCTGGTCAAAAGAGCGTATGAGTGGGGACATAAGGCAATTGCGATCACAGACCATGGTGTCGTACAGGCTTTCCCTGAGGCAAATCACTGTTTTGATGCATGGGGAGGCTGCGTTCCGAAAGATTCTGATTTCAAAGTCCTTTATGGTATGGAGGCTTATCTGGTAGATGACCTCAAAGGTATCGTTACCAACAGCAAAGGACAGTCGATAGACGGGAAATTTGTTGTGTTTGATATCGAGACGACCGGATTCTCGCCGCTGACATGCCAGATTATTGAAATCGGTGCAGTTCGAGTGGAAAACGGAGTGATCACAGACCGTTTTTCAACATTTGTAAATCCGAAAGTACCGATTCCATACAGAATCGAGCAGCTGACAAGCATCAATGATTCCATGGTTATGGATGCGCCGGATATTCAGACAATACTTCCGAAGTTTCTGGAATTCTGTGAAGGTGCGGTTATGGTAGCCCACAATGCGGACTTTGATATGAGCTTTATTATCGAAAACTGCAAAAGACAGGGTCTGCCTCAGGAGTATACATATGTCGATACAGTTGGTATGGCGCGTTTCCTTCTGCCGGCGCTGAACCGTTTTAAACTGGATACGGTTGCCAAAGCAGTCGGAGTATCACTGGATCATCATCACAGAGCGGTTGACGATGCGGCATGTACTGCAGAGATTTTTGTACGTTTCGTGGAAATGCTGAAAGAACGTGATATTTATGATGTGGATGCGTTGAACCAGCAGGGAAACGTATCAGTCAACACGATCAAGAAACTGCCGACTTATCATGCAATCATTCTGGCAAGAAATGAGACAGGGCGAATTAATTTGTATAAGCTTGTGAGTCAGTCGCATCTGAAATATTACCGTCGTCGTCCGCGTGTACCGAAGAGTCTGTTTCTGGAACACAGGGACGGGCTTCTGATCGGAAGTGCCTGTGAAGCAGGGGAACTGTATCAGGCAATTCTTCGAAATGCACCGGAACCTGAGATTGCAAGACTTGTAAATTTCTACGATTATCTGGAAATTCAGCCGCTCGGAAACAATGCATTTATGCTGGCTGATGAAAAGAATGACCGTATTCAGTCCAATGAAGACCTGATCGAGATCAATAAAAAAATCGTCAAACTGGGGGATCAGTTTAAAAAACCGGTTGTCGCAACCTGCGATGTGCATTTTATGGATCCGGAGGATGAAATTTACCGTCGTATCATTATGGCCGGAAATGGTTTTTCTGATGCAGATAATCAGGCTCCTCTGTATCTGCGCACGACGGAAGAAATGCTGGAAGAATTTTCGTATCTCGGAAGTGAAAAGGCAGAAGAAGTTGTCATCACAAATACAAACAAAATTGCCGATATGATTGAGAAGATATCGCCGATTCATCCGGACAAATATCCTCCGGTCATTGAGAACTCAGATCAGGATCTGAAGGATATCTGTTTTAATAAAGCACATGAGATGTATGGAGAAGTACTTCCTCAGATCGTAGAAGACCGACTGAATAAAGAACTTCATTCCATTATTTCAAATGGTTACGCAGTTATGTACATTATTGCGCAGAAACTGGTTTGGAAATCCAACGAAGACGGATATCTGGTAGGTTCACGAGGATCTGTAGGTTCTTCACTTGCAGCAACTATGTCTGGTATTACAGAAGTAAATCCGCTGCCGCCGCATTATCTCTGTCCGAATTGCAAATACAGTGATTTTGATTCACCGGAAGTAAAAAAATTCGGTGGTATGGCGGGATGCGATATGCCGGATCGTGTCTGCCCGAAATGTGGAACAAAGATGAATAAAGAGGGATTTGACATTCCTTTTGAAACGTTCCTTGGATTTAAGGGAGATAAAGAGCCTGATATTGACCTGAATTTCTCCGGTGAATATCAGGCAAATGCCCATCGTTATACGGAGGTTATTTTCGGTAAGGGTCAGACATTCAAGGCAGGAACCATCGGCACACTTGCAGAAAAAACAGCATTCGGTTATGTGAAAAATTATTATGAAGAACGTGGACAGCATAAGCGTTACTGTGAGATTAACCGGATCGTTCAGGGATGCACCGGTATCCGAAGAACGACAGGACAGCACCCGGGCGGTATCATTGTTCTTCCGGTAGGTGAGGAAATTGAGAAATTTACTCCTGTACAGCATCCTGCAAATGACGAAAACAGTGATATCATCACGACACATTTTGACTATCATTCCATTGACGGAAACCTTTTGAAACTTGATATTCTCGGACACGATGATCCGACCATGATCAAAACGCTGGAAGAGCTGATCA
>OLPQ01001604.1_pt1 | contig 15529 bp, 17 predicted proteins | sample 1672451 | NCBI WGS metagenome assembly OLPQ01 (sample SAMEA3136687, study PRJEB25190) | human gut metagenome | biome: human gut; feature: human-associated habitat; material: faeces | place: Austria | collected 2013
CCGTGCGGCGGTCGGGCCACGCCGGGGCGTCGATGCCGTAAAGTTCCGCATACGTGAGGTAGCGGCCCTTGTCCGCCACCGGGGGCACCAAGGTGCTCGTGCCTTCCACCATGGTCGTCACGCCTGCGGCCATGGCCTGGGCGGCCGCATGCCCGGTGATGTCGTGGGTGCCCGGGGTCACTTCCACGGCATCGGCCGCAAGCTCCTCGGTGGCGTCGCCGGTGGCCACATGGCGATGGGTGCCCATGCGCCTCTCCAGGTACACGGCGGCCCGGGAAAGCGGGAAGCAGATGGCGAAGTACAGCACGGCGGCGGCCACGTAGGCCGGCCCGTAGTAGCTCGTGTCGCCGGCGAAGGAGTTCGCGAAGTACATGAGCTCGCCGCCGGCGATGAGCGCGAGCACGGAGGTGTTCTTCACAAGGTTGGCGGCCTGCACGGCCAGAGGCGGCAGGATGATGCGCATGGCCTGGGGCAGGATGATGAGCGTCATGGTCTGCACGGGAGAGAACCCCTGGCTTTTAGCCGCCTCGAACTGACCGCGGTGCACCGAGCCGATGCCGCTGCGCACCACCTCCGACATGTAGCCGCCGTGATAGGCGCCGATAGCGATGACGCCGATCCAGAACGAGGCGATGGTAAGCCCCAGCAGCGGGAACACGGCGTAGAGCACGAACACCTGCAAAAGCAGCGGAATGTTCTGCACCGTCTCCACGTAGACGCGCGTGAGGGCGCGCAGGATGCGGAAGCGCGACACGGCGAACACACCGAAGACGAAGCCCAGAACGAGCGCGATAACGAGGGCCAGCGCCGAGATGGCCGCGGTCATGCCGAAGGCGGCCAGGATGTCGGGCCAGCGCGCAAAGAGCGCCTCCCACTTGTAGGGCGCGAAGATCTCCGTCATCGGGACGCGCCCTCTTCCGCGGCCGCCCCATCGTCGGCCGGATCCCCCTCCCCCAGGCCCGTGCCGCCGGCTTCCTGCTCGGCTTCCACGTCCGCCTCCGTGACCAGCGACAGGCCCCAGCGCTCCTTCAGCGCCCTAAGCGTTCCGTCGGCCTCCATGGCCGCGATGGCCTCGTCGACGGGCTCCGAATACTCGCCGTCCTTCTTCGTGGCCACGCCGTACTCCTGGGGCGCGAACTGCGTCGGCAGCAAGTAGGTGCTGTCGTCCTGGTAGCCCAAAAGAATAGAGCTGTCCACGGAAAAGGCGTCCACGCGCCCGGCCACGAGCGCGATCTTGATCTCGGGATAGGTGGCGTACTCGGCGAACTTCAGCGTGATGCCCGCCTCGGCGGCGGCCGCCCCCAGCTTGTTCTTGGTGGTGGCCGACAGCGCCACGCCCACGGTCTTGCCGTCAAGGCCCGCCAAATCGGTGATGCCCGACTTCTTCAGCACGAGCACACCGATATGGTCGATATAGTAGGGCCGCGAGAAATCGTAAGTCTTCTTGCGCGCATCGGTGATGGTAAAGGTGGCGAGCGTCGCATCCAGCGTGCCGTTGTCCAGCATCGCCCCGCGGGTGGTCACGTTCACGCCCACAATCTCCAGCGCGTTGGGATCGCCCTTGATCCGCGCGGCGAGCTCGCGGGCCACGTCCACCTCAAGCCCCTCCACGCTTCCCGTCTCGGGGTTCTGGAAGCCGAAGCCGGGCACGTCGATCTTCGTGCCGACGCGCAGCACGTCGCCCGCAGGCGCGCAGCCGGAAAGCGACAGCACCGCGCCACTCAAAGCCGCGCCCGCCGCGGCAGCGCCGGCCAACCGCACAAAGCCGCGCCGCGTGAGATACGTCCCGCGCATCCCAGTCATCCCGTTCACCCCAACCGTTTTGCCCGTCACGTTCATCGCGCACCCCCTCACAGTATCTTGGAGAGAAACGCCTGCACGCGCTCGTTGGAATCGGGACCGAAGAGGTAGGCCGGCGTGCCCTCGTCGACCACGAGCCCGTTCTCCATGAACACCACTTTGTCGGCGGCGTCGCGTGCGAGCCCCATTTCATGGGTGACCATGACGATGGTCATGTTCGTCTCGGCCAGCGACTTGATGACGTCGAGCACTTCGTTGACCATCTCCGGGTCAAGGGCGCTCGTGGGCTCGTCCAAAAGCATGATCTTCGGGTGCATGTTCAGCGCGCGGGCGATGGCCACGCGCTGCTGCTGGCCGCCGGAGAGCTGGTCGGGGTACTTGTCCAGCTTGCTCGTGAGCCCCACGCGCTCCAAGTAGGCGCGCCCCGCCTCTTCGGCCTCGGCCTTCGGTACCTTCAGCACCTTGGTGGGCGCGAAGGTGACGTTTTCCAACACGGTCTTATGGGGATAGAGGTTGTAGCCCTGAAACACCATGGCCACCTCGCTGGCCAGCTTGCGCGTGTTCACCTTCTTGGCCATCATGTCGATGCCGTTGACGGTAAGCTCGCCGGAATCGGGGCGCTCAAGGCCGTTGATGGAACGGATGAGCACGCTTTTGCCCGAGCCGGACGGCCCGATGACGACGACCTTCTCGCCTTCTGCCACGTCCAGCGAGACGCCCTTGAGCGCCTCCACTTTCCCGAAGTTCTTCTTAAGATCCTTGGCGGATATCAGTGGCTCCATGCTCCCACGCTCCCATCCGGACCGTCATCTCGAACAGTTACGGGGAAATTCTAACGTTCTGTCAATTAGTCGTGGTTTCGCTGGCGCTACGGGTTTTTCACAGCTTATTGACGGCGCGGGTGGAAGGAGGCGCAGCAACGTCAACCGGGAAGCGGTGGCAGCGCAGCGACGCCGATCAGGAAGCGGTGGGCGCTGTCTTTGCTGCCGCCTTCGCCTCCTCGGCATCCTCGCGAGCGAGCACGGCCTGCATGGCGGCGATGGCGCACTCCATCTGGGCGTCGTCGGGCTCGTGGGTGGTGAGGTACTGCATCTGCATGCCGGGCCACAGAATTACCTTCACGAGCGGGTTGTCCGGATGACTGCCGGCCCACCTCACCGTGATCTCGTAGGAGATGCCGGCGATAACGGGCATGAGCACGATGCGGGCCACGATGACCAGCACGAGCTTCGGCATCCCGTCGGGCACCCCGAAGCCGGATATGATGGCGTTTAAAGGGAAGATGGTGTACACGAGGATAGCGATGACCATGACCATGATGAGGAAGGCGGTGCCGCAGCGCACGTGCAGGCGCGGGAACTGGCGGGCGTTGTCGGGGGTCATGGGAAGGCCGTGCTCGAAGCAGTGGATGGCCTTGTGCTCGGCGCCGTGGTACATGAACATGCGCTTGATGTCCTCCATGCGGCCGATGAGCCAGATGTAGAAGACGAACACGGCCACGCGCAGAAGGCCGTCCACGATGTTCCAGGCCAGCGTGTGGTCGTCGTACTCCCCCACGATGAGGTTCGTGATGGCCGCCGGCGCCACAATGAACAGCACCACGCCCAGCACGAGTCCCACCACCATGGAGATGACCATCTCGCGGTGCCCGAAGTCGGCCTCCTCCTCGCGCGATTCGACATTTTCGGTCAGGGTCGTTTCGTAGTCCACCGCCTCGTCGGTCGCCTCGGCGGCGGCCTTCTGCTCGCCCTCCTCGTCGCCGAAGGCGTGCAAGGCGGCGATCTCCAGGGCCTTGAACCCCAGCATGAGCGACTCCACGAGCGCCCGGCAGCCGCGCACGAGCGGCCAGTACATCCAGCCGTTCTTGTCCTTGCCGCTCGTGAGGTCGTGCTCCTCCACGTAGATGGCGCCGTCCGGCTCGCGCACGGCCACGGCCCAGTTGTACTTGCCACGCATCATGACGCCCTCGATGAGGGCCTGGCCGCCCACGTGGGTTTTTATGGCCCCGTCCTCGGAGAACGCGCAGGACAGATCGCTCTTCTGCTTGGTCATACCGTCGTCCTAAGCCTAAAGCTGCGAGCGATCGACGCGCGGATAGGGGTTTCCGCAGGTCATCTTACCCTCGGGGCAGACGCCGTGGATGCAGGGCGCGCCGGCGTCGGCGAAGATGTACGGCGCCGTCGGACGAGCAAGCTCCAGCATCTTCCACGCCATCTCGCGGATTTCCCACTGGGCGCGGTTGCAGCAGCGCAGCTCGAAGAAGTGCAGAAGCTCGCGCACGTTCATGGTGATGACGATCTTCGTCTCGCAGGCGTTGGGCAGAAGGTAGCGCGCGTCCTCGGCGGGGATGCCGGCCGCGACGAGCGCCCGGTAGGCCTCGGCCACGGCAGCAGCGGCCTCGTCGAACAGGCGATTGCACTCGGGGTCGGCCGCCACGGAGGCGGGCTTCACCATGGGGATGTCGCCCTTGAACTTCACGTAGCGCTGGGATTGCTGGTTGAAGCTGGCGATGCGGTGGCGCACCAGCTGGTGGGTGAGCGCGCGGGACACGCCGTCGACGGCGAAGGTGTAGCTCGCGTGCTCGAGCGTGGAGAAGTGCCCCGAGCCCATGATGGTGGAGAGCACGCTCTTCACGCGCTCCGGCGGCATGGTCTCCATCAGCTCGCTCGCGCCCACCGGCGCGTAGCACAGCCGTGCCGCCGTGGCGATGGCGCGCTCGGGGTCGGGCGTGTGGTACAGAAGCTCTACCTGCATAGCATCTCCTCTTGTTGCAGCTCTCCGCCAGTCGAAAGCATTGCGAAGCGCATGAATCGTTTCCCAAGAAGTATAATGGCTGAACGACCGACGACACGGCTTGGAGGCCCCATGCACGACGAATTTACACCCTTGCTCACCACAACGGATTGGAACGAGGAGTGGAAAGAGCTTCAGAAGGTGCGTCGCCATGCCGATGACGCGGCGTTCTGGGACAAGCGCTCCGCCACCTTCACCACCAAGGACGCACCGAACCTCTATGTGGAGAAGTTCCTGGAATACGCGGGCATCCGCCCCGACGAGACCGTGTTCGACATGGGCTGCGGCACCGGAGCTTTGGCCGTGCCGCTCGGCGAGGCGGGGCACAAGGTGGTGGCGGCCGATTTCTCCCAGGGCATGCTGGATCAGATGCAGGCGCGCCTTAACGAGGCCGGCGTTCGCACGGTGTTCCCCAAGCTCATGAGCTGGGAGGACAATTGGCCGGCCTTCGGCGTGCGCGAGGGCATGACCGATGTGGCCGTTGCCTCCCGTTCCATCGCCACGGCTGATCTGCGCGACGCGCTCTTGCGCCTGACGGAGGTGGCGCGCCGGCGGGTGTGCATCACGCTGGCCACGGGATCCTCCCCCCGCGTCGATGAGCGCATCCTCGCGGCCGTGGGGCTGCCCTCGGTGCTCGGCCGCGACTACCTGTACGCGTTCAACATCTTGGCCGGCGAAGGCATAAGGGCCGAGGTGCGCTACATCGACAGCACCCGCGACGATACGTTCGCGAGCCCCGAGGACGCCTACGAGAAACTGGCCGCCATGATCGACGACTCCTCGGCGGTGCGCGCATCGGACACCGAACGGCAGCGGGCACGCGCCAACCTACGGGAATGGCTTACCGCCAACCTCGTTCCCAACGAGAGCGCCGGCGCCCCCGACCGCAAGGGCATTCCCCAGCTCGCCTGGCGCCTCGCCGAGCCCCGCACCGTCACCTGGGCCTTCCTCGCCTGGAACGCCCGCTAGCAACAGAAAAGGGCCCGGGAGCAATCCCGGGCCCTTTGGCGTCATGTAGATTTCTAAAACTTGAAGTTAGAGACGTTCCACGTTGCTCGCCTGCAGCTTGCCGTTCTGACCCTCGGTCACCTCGAACGTCACTGCGTCGCCCTCGTTGAGCGTCTTGAAGCCCGACATCTTGATCTCGGAGAAGTGGACGAAGAGATCCTCGCCGTCATTCTGGGAGATGAAGCCGTAGCCCTTCTCGGGGTTGAACCACTTGACAGTGCCTTCCGCCATGATACTTTCCTCTTTCCTCCCGCTCGTCTGACGAGCGGGTATAGCAATACGGGCGCGAAGCCCAGCTCCCTTTTGGGAGCGCGCTATAACTATACGCTAACTTCAGCCGATTTCCTCGGGGAATTTACGCTTCTCCATCACTTGCGGTCAGAAGCGCCTCCAAGGCCTCGTCGCTTACGGGGTCGGCTCCCAGCTCGTGGCCGAAGGCGGCAGCGACGGCGCGGCCCTGGGCCTGTCGCAGCTCGGCCACATCCGGCCGTCCCGCCTCACCGTGGTAGCGACCGGAGAGCATGAGACTGCGGGCGATATACTCCGTGAGGTGCGGATCGACCCCCGACACCTGCAGCACCGAGGCCAGCGACTCGGGCGCCAGGGAGAGCAGCGCCTCGCCGTCCAGATCGGTGGCGTCGCCCAACGCCATGTCGAGGGCGCTCGCGGCCCCGTCCGGATCCTCCTCGCCGGCCGCCCGCTCCATAGAGCGTCGAATGGCCCCCAGAAGCTGAGCGATGATACGCATCAAATAATCTTGCTCGAACATACTCGCTCCTTAACACCCTTCCGGCGGGGTGAGTCCCAGATGCTCCCAGGCGCCGGCGGTGGCCTGGCGACCCTTGGGAGTGCGCATCATGAGGCCCTGCTGCATGAGGTAGGGCTCGTACACGTCTTCCACGGTATCGGGGTCTTCCGCCAATGCGGACGCCAAGGTGGTAAGCCCTACCGGACGGCCGCCGAACTGCACACAGAGCACCTCCAGAAGCCGGTTGTCCACTGCGTCGAGCCCCAGATGATCCACCTCGAAGAACGTGAGCGCCTCGGCGGCCACATCCTCCGTGATGGCGCCGTCGCCGCGCACCTGGGCCCAGTCGCGCACGCGCTTCAGCAGACGGTTGGCCAGACGCGGCGTGCCCCGGGAGCGGCGGGCAATTTCAAGTGCGCCCTCCTCGTCGATGGCCACGTTCAGGATAGAGGCCGACCGGCACACGATGAGCGAAAGCTCCTCGGGCGTGTAGTACTGTAGGCGGAAGGCCACACCGAATCGATCGCGCAAAGGGCCGGTGAGCAGGCCCGTGCGCGTGGTGGCGCCGATGAGCGTAAAGCGCGGCAGATCGAGCCGGATTGAACGGGCCGCCGGGCCCTTGCCCACAACGATGTCCAGCTCGAAGTCCTCCAGCGCCGGGTACAGCACCTCCTCCACCATGCGGTTCAGGCGATGGATCTCGTCGATGAACAGCACATCGCCTTCTTCGAGGTTGGTGAGGATGGCCGCCAAGTCGCCCGTGCGAGCGATGGCCGGTCCGGAGGTGGTGCGAATGGAGGCGCCCAACTCGTTGGCCACCACCGCGGCGAGCGTGGTCTTGCCCAGCCCTGGAGGGCCCGAGAACAGGATATGGTCCGCCGGCTCGCCGCGCCCCTGGGCCGCCGCGATCATGATGCCGAGGGACTCCTTCACCTTCGTCTGGCCCAGGTAATCGTCGAGCCGCTTGGGACGCAGGGAGAAATCGAGCTCCAGGTCGTCCTCGGTGAGCGTCGGGGCCACCGCGCGGTCGCGCCCGAGCGCCGATGCCGAGCCCTGCGCTTCCGCGCCGTCCCGCGCGGCCTCGAACACCATGCCCTCTATGTCCAGATCGAATGCCATGATTTCCTATCGACTTCCCAAACGTTTCAAGGCGTATTGTAGCAGCGCGCCCTCGCCCGCGTCCTCGGGAGCGCCCCGCAAGGCCACCTCGGCCTCGGCGGAGGTGAAGCCCATGGAGAGAAGCGCCTCGGTGGCCCCCTGCACCGCCAGATTACGCGCAGGCTCAACCTCGCCCTGGCTGAACAGCGACGCCATGCCGCCCTCCAAGGTGCCCTTCAATTCCAGGATGATGCGCTCGGCGGTCTTCTTCCCCACGCCGGGAATGTGGGACACCCGCGCGATGTCCTGGGAAGCGATAGCGTCGGCAAGTTCGGCCGGCGAGAACGTGGAAAGCGCCGCCAAGGCCATCTTCGGCCCCACTTTCGACACACCGATAAGCTTCTCGAACAGCACCTTCTCCTCTTCGGAAAGGAAGCCAAACAGCGCGATGCCGTTCTCCGTCACAGAAAGGTACGTGAGCACACGGGCCTCCTCCCCCACGGCCAGCTTCCCCAAGTCGCCCCCGGGCATGGCCACCGCGTAGCCCACGCCGGCGACATCGATATAGGCCGTCTGCGGAGGCAGCACCGCCGCTACCGTTCCGTTCAGAAATGCAATCATGAGAGCCTTCCGTTCTCGTGGGTCGTATAGCAAATGGCCGCTGCCAACGCGTCGGCAGCGTGGTCGGGCTCAGGCGGCCGATCGAGGGAAAGCAGGTGCCGTACCATGTACTGCACCTGGTCCTTCTCGGCCGAGCCCTCCCCCACCACGGCGAGCTTTATCTGGCGCGGGGTATACTCGCCCACGGCAAGGCCGCCCTCGGCACAGGCCACAAGCGCCGCCCCGCGGGCCTGGCCCGTGGCGAAGGCGGCCGTGACGTTCTGGCCGAACCAAACCGTCTCGATGCCGACGCATTCGGGGCGAAACCGCTCGACCACTGCGCCGATCTGGTGGTGGATCTTCATCAGCCGCTCGGCCAGAGGCTGCGATGCCGGCGTGGCCACGCACCCATAGGCCACGCACGACAGCCGCGGCCCGCACTGCTCGACGATCCCCCAGCCCGTATGGGCGAGCCCGGGATCGATCCCCAACACGATGCGCGTCTTGCCAGCCAAAAGATAAGCCCCACTTTCCAAATTCGAGTGGGGCCATTTTAGAACATATGTTTGTGAAAAGCAAGCAGAATTACGGCCGTAAGCCCATGCCGCCTTCGAGCGTCAAGGTCTCGCCGCTCATGAACTTGAAGTCGGGGCTCGCGAGCTGCACCACGACGCGGCCGATTTCGGTCTCCACGTTGCCGTAGTGGCCCATGGGGGGCATGTGCACGTTGGCCGTGAAGGCGTCGGGGTAAGCTTCCTGGAAGTTCTCCAGAGCGGCCGTCCAGGCCAGCGGGCACGCCACGTTCACATTGATGCCGTCAGAACCCCACTCGGTGGCGGCCACGCGCGTGAGTCCGCGGATGCCCTCCTTGGCCGCGGCGTAGGCGCACTGGCCGAAGTTGCCGAAGAGCCCCGCGCCGGAGGCGAAGTTGATGACCGAGCCCTTGGTCTCCTTCAGGTAGGGATAGCACGCCTGCATGTAGTAGAAGGTGGCGTACAGACCCGAGTAGATGGCCAGGTCGAACTGGTCGGTGGTGTGGTCGGCCAGCGTCACGCCGGAGGCGGAGGCCTGGGCGTTGTTCACCAGCACGTCGATGCGGCCGAACTTCTCGATGGCCTGGTCGATGACGTTCTGCACCACGGCCTGGTTGTCGGCCCCGGCATTCACGTCGGCGGCCACGCAAAGCACCTGGATACCGTATTCGGCCTCCAGCTTCTCCTTGGCCGTCTCGAGTTTCTTCACGTTGCGGCCGGTGATAACCAGGTTCGCGCCCTCCTTGGCGTAGGCCGTGGCGATGCCGTAACCGATGGAACCGGCGGATCCGTCCTTGAGCGCCGCGAACCCAGCACCGGTGATGATGGCGGTCTTACCTTCGAGAAAACCCATGGAGCCTCCCTTTTCGTCCTGCGCGGGACTCCCTCGCTGCTGCACAAAGAGCCTATCGCGCGCTTACCTAAGCTTCACCCTATCAGATTTCCTCGCGACTATGTTTCCAGAATGTTGCGCGGCCCTGTTACGTCCCCGAAAGGCAAAAGGCGCCGAGCCCTGCGGCCCGGCGCCTTTCCTAGCGCGATTGGCTTTAACGTTCGCGAAAACTACTCGTCGAGCGCCTCGGCGATCTCGTCGGTGATGTCCATGGTGTGGTACACCGCCTGCAGATCCTCCAGCTCCTCCAGCTTGTCGATGAGGCGCATGACCTTCTTGGCGTCGGCCACCGATACCGCCGACGGCGTGTTGGCGATCATGGTCATCTCGGCGCCCTTCACCTGGATGCCCTGGGCCTCAAGCTCTTTCACCACGGCCATGAGATCGCCCGGCGCGGTGTAGACGATCCACTCCTCGTCGGCGTCCTCGTAGTCGTCGCCGCCGGCCTCGGCCACGGCGAGCATGAACTCCTCCTCGTCGGCAGCGGCGCCGTTCGGGCCGATGGGGTTCTTCTTGTCGCCGGTCTCGACCTCCTTGGACACCATGATCTGGCCCTTGCGGTCGAACTGGAAGGCCACCGAGCCGGAAGTGCCCAGGTTGCCGCCGGAATGGGAGAAGGCGGCGCGCACGTCGGCGGCAGTGCGGTTGCGATTGTCGGTCAGCGCCTCGCAGAGCACGGCCACACCCGCCGGGCCGTAGCCCTCGTAGACGACGGTCTCGTAGTTGGCGGCGTCCTTGCCGGAACCGAAGGCCTTGTCGATGGCGGTCTTGATCTTGTCCTTGGGCATGGAGTAGCCCTTGGCCTTCTCGATGGCGGCGGCCAGCGACGCGTTGTTGTCGGGGTTCGGGTCGCCACCCTCCTTGGCGGCCACGGTGATGTTACGAGCCAGCTTGGAGAACAGAGCCGAGCGCTTAGCGTCCTGCGCGGCCTTGCGATGTTTGGTGGTTGCCCACTTAGAATGCCCTGACATGAATAAGTCCCTTCGAAACACGAATACAACAGCGGCTTATGGTACCACAAGGGCGCGAACGGGAAAACCCAGCTGCCGCGCTGCACGGTTTTTCTACGGAAGGGGCCGCGCGCAGAGAACGAGCGCATCGCCAGGTTTGTCGGATACGCGGCTGTGGCGCGCCCCTGGAAAGAAGCGCCACGTCCCGAGCAACTCCCCGAGCAATCGCCAACGGTATCCACAGATTTCCCAATTCGTGGGTTGCGCGGGCTTCCATAAAGCACTATGATCGATCAACAATTGAACATGATCTTCAGGGCGGGGTGAAAGTCCCCACCGGTGGTACAGCCCACGACCCGCAAGTCTTGCGCTTGCGGCTGATTCGGTGAAATTCCGAAGCCGACAGTTACAGTCTGGATGGAAGAAGATAGGAAGTGCTCCCCAGCGGAGCGCATCGGACAGTTAGAAGCCCTGGAACCTTTTGGTTTCAGGGTTTTTTTCGCAATCGTCCGCTCATCTTTTCGGAAGTGGCGCCCGAAGGTCGCAGCGATGCGTTGGAGGTGAGCGATGTCCCAGAAGTTAGAGCAACTCGCACGCGACGAAGCCTTCATGGCCCGTGCGCTGGCGCTTGCCGAGAGAGGGACTGGCTGGACCAGCCCAAACCCACTCGTAGGTGCCGTTATCGTGAAAGACGGCCGCATCATCGGCGAGGGCTGGCACACCGCATGCGGCCAGCCCCACGCGGAGCGGGAGGCGCTGGCCGCATGCGACGAAGACCCCGCCGGAAGCACCCTGTACGTCACACTGGAGCCGTGCTGCCATTGGGGCAAAACGCCACCCTGCACCGACGCTATCCTGGAAGCGGGCATTGCCCGCGTCGTCGTGGGCGCCCTTGACCCGAACCCTTTGGTGGCGGGCCAAGGGTGCGCGCAGCTGCGCGAGGCGGGCACGGTAGTGGAGACGGGGGTCCTGGAAGAGGGGTGCCGGCACCTCAACGAGGTATTCTTCCACTTCATTACCACCGGGCGCCCCTTGGTGGTGCTGAAATACGCCATGACCCTGGACGGGAAAGCGGCCACGCGCACGGGGGCATCCCGGTGGATCACCGGACCCGAAGCGCGCGAGCGGGTGCATCGCGACCGGCACCGGTTCGCAGCCATCATGGTGGGCATCGGCACCGCCCTAGCCGATGACCCCGCGCTTACCTGCCGCTTGGAAGGCGGCCCCTGGCGGCAGCCGCTGCGCATTGTGGTCGACTCCCAAGGGCGCTTGCCCCTGGATGCGTTGCTCGTGCGGACAGCCCAAGAGATACCGACGCTGGTGGCGGTGGGGCCGCAGGCGAGCGCCGAGCGCACAGGCGCCCTGCGCGAGGCCGGATGTTCCGTCTGGGCGTCGCCGCCGGCGGAAGGGGGCAACGGCGCAGTGAACCTGCCGGCCCTTCTCGATCACGCGGGCAGCTTGGGCATCGACTCGATCCTCGTCGAAGGCGGCCCTGCGCTGCACGGCGCCTTCATCGACGGCGGACTGGCGAACCGCGTGCAAGCCTATATCGCCCCGAAGCTTTTCGGGGGAGCAAGCGCGCCAGGGCCGGTGGCAGGTCGGGGCGTGGCGCTGCCCGCCGACGCGCTTTGCCTTTCCTCCCCCACCGTCACCGCCCTTGGGCCCGATCTGCTCTTAGAATGCGCCGTTTCCCCTTCAGTCGAAAGCGAGGCGACACCATGTTCACCGGCATTGTAGAGGAAATCGGCACCGTAAGGACGCTGCGCCGGGGCGCCCATTCGGCCGTTCTGTCCATTGACGCGCGCACCGTGCTCGAGCGAACTCGGCTGGGCGACTCCATCGCCGTGAACGGCGTCTGCCTCACCGTCACTTCGCTGGGAGCGACCCAGTTCAGCGCCGATGTCATGCACGAGACGTTGCGACGCAGCAACCTCGGCGCCCTGCATGCCGGCAGCCCCGTGAACCTGGAGAGGGCCATGGCGGCCGACGGGCGATTCGGCGGACACTTGGTGTCGGGGCACATCGACGCGGTGGGCACGATTCGCCGCATCCAGCGCGACGACAACGCCGTGTGGTACACCATCGGAGCCGATGCGACCACCCTGCGCCACATCATCATGAAGGGATCCATCGCCATCGACGGCATCAGCCTCACGGTGGCGCGCCTGACCGACGCCGACTTCGCCGTGTCCATCATCCCCCACACCCGGGCCGAGACGACCCTTTCCCTCAAGCGCGTCGGCGATGAGGTGAACCTCGAAACCGATATGGTCGGGAAGTACGTCGAACGGTTCCTCGGCGCCCCCCTCCCCCCTCCATCCGCGACGGCCGAGAGCGGCGGTATCACCCAAGCATTTCTGACAGCGCATGGATTCTAACGAAGGAGCACCCCATGGAAGAGAACAAGTCATTCCAGTTCAGCACGATCGAAGAGGCGCTGGATGATTTGCGCGCGGGCAAGATCATTCTGTGCACCGACGACCCCGACCGCGAGAACGAAGGCGATTTCATCTGCGCAGCGCAGTTCGCCACCACCGAGAACGTGAACTTCATGGCAGTACACGGCAAGGGGCTCATCTGCATGCCTATGTCCGCCGAACTGTGCCAAAAGCTGGCGTTTCCCCAAATGGTCACCGAGAACACCGACAACCACGAAACCGCCTTCACCGTGTCCATCGACCACGTCGACACCACAACGGGCATCTCGGCGCAAGAGCGCGGGCTGACCGCGCGCGCCGTGGTGCAGCCCGGCGCCCGCCCGTCCGACTTCCGCCGGCCGGGCCATATGTTCCCGCTGATGGCAAAGGCCAACGGCGTGCTGGAGCGCAACGGCCACACCGAGGCCACAGTGGATCTGATGCGTCTGGCCGGTCTTGAGGAGTGCGGTCTGTGCTGCGAGATCATGCGCGAAGACGGCACCATGATGCGCACACCCGAGCTGATAGAGCTCGCCCGGCAATTCAATTTGAAGTTCATCTCCATCAAAGCGCTCCAGGACTACCGCAAGAAGCACGAATGCCACGTGGTGGAAGTGGCCGATACGGCAATGCCCACGCGCTACGGGGCGTTTCGCGCCCACGCCTTCGTGAACAAGTTGAACGGCGAGCACCACGTGGCCCTGGTGAAAGGCGACATCGGAGACGGCGTCGATGTGCTGGTGCGCGTTCATTCCGAGTGCCTCACCGGCGATGCCTTCGGCAGCCTGCGCTGCGATTGCGGCCAGCAGCTGGCTGCAGCGATGGCCCAGGTGGAAGCCGAGGGGCGCGGGGTGGTGCTGTACATGCGCCAGGAAGGGCGCGGCATCGGGCTTGTGAACAAGCTGCGCGCCTACGAGCTGCAAGATGCCGGCATGGATACCCTGGAGGCCAACCTGGCCCTGGGCTTCGCGGGCGACCTGCGAGAATACTACATCGGCGCCCAAATTCTGCACGAGCTGGGCGTAAAGACCATGCGACTGCTTACGAACAACCCCGACAAAGTGTACCAATTGGGCGATTTCGGGCTGCAGATCACCGAACGCGTGCCCATCCAAATGCCTTTGACCAGCCACGATGAGTTCTATCTGCGCACCAAGCAGGAGAAGATGGGGCATTTGCTGTACTTCGATGAGGAGCGCCAGGCGTCCTAGCGCCTGTACAACTCGACTAAGGAAACCAACGTTTGGGAAAGGATCATCATGACGGTATTTGAAGGGAAGCTGGTATCGGAGAACATCAAGGTCGGCATCGTGGCCTCCCGCTTCAACGAGTTCATCACATCCAAGCTGATCGGGGGCGCCATGGACGGCCTTTTGCGCCACAACGTGCGCGAGCAGGACGTCGACATCGCCTGGGTGCCCGGCGCTTTCGAGGCGCCGCTTGCCGCGCAGAAGATGGCGCAATCGGGCCGCTACAATGCCGTCATCTGCCTGGGCGCCGTCATCCGCGGCGCCACGAGCCACTACGACCTGGTCTGCAACGAGGCCGCCAAGGGCATCGCCCACGTATCGCTGGAAAGCGGGGTGCCCGTTATGTTCGGCATCGTGACCACCGACACGATCGAGCAGGCAATCGAGCGGGCGGGCACCAAGGCGGGCAACAAAGGATTCGACTGCGCCACGTCGGCCATCGAGATGGTCAACCTTCTGCGGGAGATCGAAGGCTAGGGGCCCATGGGCGGCACGGTATTTTTCGACTACGATGGCACGCTCCACGATTCCATGCATCTGTACGGCCCGGCGTTTCGCCGCGCCTATGCTGCCTTGGTAACCGATGGCTGGGCCGCCCCGCGTACGTTCTCCGACGAGGAGATCGCCTCGTGGCTCGGATACTCCCCTGCCGCCATGTGGGCCTCCTTCATGCCCGAGCTGCCCGAAGCGATTTGGCAGCGCGCATCGGCCGCCATCGGAGAGGAGATGCGCCGCTTGCTCGCGGCGGGCGCAGGGCGCCTGTACCCCGGCGCGAAGGCCATGCTGGAATCCCTGCGCGAGGAGGGATGCACGCTCGTGTTCCTCTCAAATTGCAGCGGCTCCTACCGCGACGAGCACCTTGCCGCATTCGGCCTCGGCGGCCTGTTCACCGGCGCCTGGTGCGCCGAAGACTTCGAAGGGCTGGAGAAGTGGCAGATCTACCGGCAGATTTGCGCACGTTACCCGAAGCCCCACCTCATGGTCGGCGACCGGCACCACGATCAGGAGGTGGCCGTGCACGGAAACATTCCCTTTGTCGGGTGCACCTACGGATTCGGAACGGCAGACGAGCTCAGCCGGGCGGACGTCCTGGTGAGCACGGCCCCCGAGATCGCAGGGGCCGTGCGGGCACTTACCGGGAAGCCGCGCGGGCACCCCTAGCCCTGGCCCTATCCCTCGTCCACCTTCGCGAGCAGCTCCTCGCGGCCGTTCACACCGAGCTTCTTGTAGATGCTCTTCACGTGGGTGCGCACGGTGGACTCGGAGATGACGAGCGTGACGGCCACAAAGGCGATGCCGTGGCCGCGCCCCAGATACCCTAAAATCTCGCGCTCCCGCGGCGTGAGGCCGGCCTCGTCGGCCAAGGCCTCGCAGCGCGCCTGCACGCTTTGGGCCTGCGCGTCGGCCCCCGCGCCGGCATCCCGCGCGCCCAGCCCGTCG
>OLPQ01001608.1_pt1 | contig 15505 bp, 14 predicted proteins | sample 1672451 | NCBI WGS metagenome assembly OLPQ01 (sample SAMEA3136687, study PRJEB25190) | human gut metagenome | biome: human gut; feature: human-associated habitat; material: faeces | place: Austria | collected 2013
ATTGGTGATGACTACTATTTCAATATGGAGAAAACGTTGAACCCGATATACCACCTGTATAAATCAACTTATAAAAAATTGATTGACAAGGTTTTGACTTGGCCAGGGAGTGCAATTTACATCAGTGACAAGATTCGAGATAAATATAATTCGGAATTTGGCTTGGATGGCGAAACGGTTTATTTGACTTCTACAGTTCAGCGTAAACCATTCAGCATAATTAACAAAGATCACCCTGTCATTACTTATTTCGGAAATATAGGTATGGGACGCAACAATTCCCTAAACGATATTGGTTACGCTCTTGGAAAAATCAACCCAGAATATACGCTGGAAGTTTACTCCAATGAAAAGGATGAGCAGATATATTCTGTTTTTAAGAACAATCTGAATGTCAAATATATGGGGTCTGTGCCGTACACACAGGTACAGAAACGTATGGCAGAAAGCGATATAACAGTTATCGTAGAGGGCTTTGAAGAGAAAGATATTAACCTCTCCCGCTATTCGCTTTCGACGAAAGCGGCAGATGCGCTAGCCAGTGGAGCATCAATCCTTACATACGGTTCATTGGAAAGCGGCATTATTGAGTACATGCAATCAACAGATGCGGCAATGGTTTGTACTGATAAAGATAAACTGGTTTGCTCGATTGAGCAATTGATTTTAGATCAGGAGCTTCAAAAGAAATATTATGAGCAGGCAATTGTAATGACAAAAGAACACCACAATCTTCAGGCCAGTTGTAGGATATCAGAAGGCGTGGTGGAAAAGGCAATAGAGCATATGAGGTGAGAAATGGAAATGAATGAGGATTTGAGTGTTATTATATCTACTTGCGATAAATTTTCTGATTTGTGGGATGCCAATATTCAATTACTTAATCAAAATTGGGCAGATCGCAATGCAGAGACATTCTTGGTAACCGACAAGCCTACAAGCCGAACCTTTGAAAATGTTACTGTAGTAGCTGCTGGAGAAGGTACAGAGATTACTGAAAGGTTAAAAACTGTTCTTCCATTGATAAAGACAAAGTACATATTATTCACTCTGGACGATTATTTTTTAACCCAGCCAATTGATAATAAGAAAATTATTGACGATCTTAATGTGATGCAAAAGCACAGACTTGACTTTTTAAGAATATTTGTAATGAGCAAAAAGCATTTGAAAAATCGTAAGGCTGTTGAAATTGAAAAGGATATCTATCTTTTAGACAATCATGCAGGTGATTATATTGTGACACTATATGCTGGAATCTGGCGAAAAGATTTTATGGAGAAAACATTAACAGAAACATTAAATGCATGGCAGTATGAAGTGTCATTGACTAGAAAAGCAAGAGAACTCAATGCAAGATGCGCAGATAGCCGCCGCGGTGAGTTCCCAATTTTGGATGTGATTCGGAAAGGAAAAGTGCTTACAAAAGCAAGAAAGTACTTTAATGAGAATCCAATATACAAGGGTAATCGGGAAGATATGAAAGTAAAGGATGAATGGATGATTGCATTCCGTACTTGGCTTCGTGAATGGTTACCAAAACCTCTGTTTAATTTGTCTAAAGCAATTATGAGACATAGAGGATATACCTTTTTTAGTGATAGGCAGTGAATCTGCAAAAGTATAATGCGTGGAGAAAAACGGATGAGAGTGGTACTTATTAATGCAGTTTGTGGGACTGGAAGCACTGGGCATATTGTGGCAGATATTTGGAAAACACTTAAAGATCAGGGGCATGAGGTAAAAGTAGCATATGGCGTAGGGGAAGGCCACATCGTTGCTCCTGAAGATAGAATATGTTTTAATAATAAAGTTGGATATTATGCGCACAACTTACTAGCAAAAATAACAGATAAAACAGGAGAATATTCAAGGCATCAGACAAAAAAACTGATAAGAAGAATTGAAGAATTTAACCCTGAAGTTATACATTTACATAATTTGCATGGGTATTATATCAACTATCCAATTCTGTTTGATTATTTAGCAAAGAAAAATGTGCCAGTGATTTGGACATTGCATGATTGCTGGGCATATACAGGACATTGTACACATTTTTCATACGTTAATTGTTCTAAATGGATGAATTTGTGTTCAAATTGTCCTCAAAAGAGAGAGTATCCCAAATCATATGTTATAGATCAGTCAAGAAATAATTATGAAAAAAAGAAAAAGAGTTTTTGCGCGATTCCTCATATGACGATTGTAACGCCTTCTGTTTGGCTAGCCTCAATGGTCAGTTTATCGTTTTTTAAACAGTATGAAGTTAAAGTAATACCAAATGGAATTGATTCTGATATTTTTAAAATTAAGGCAAGTGATTTTAAGAAAAGAAATCATATAGAAAATAAAGAAATGGTTTTGGCAGTTGCAAATGTATGGGATGAAAAAAAAGGCTATTCAGATATTGTTAGAATTTCAGAAAAATTGGATTCAAATCAATATCAAATTGTTATGGTTGGTGTTTCAAAAGAACAAATGCAAGCATTACCTAAAACAGTTTTACCTATTATGAGAACAAATTCAGTTGATGAACTTGTTGAGATTTATTCAGAAGCAGATGTATTTATTAATCTGAGCTATGAAGAAACAATGGGGATGGTAACTGTGGAAGCCTTGGCATGCGGTGTTCCATGTTTTGTTTATAATAAAACTGCCGTTCCTGAAGTAGTTGATGAAAAGAGTGGGAAAATTTTTGAAGCCGGAGATATAGATTCTGTTTGTAACGCCATAACAAATAAAGAATATAAATCGTTAACTGGAATGAGACAAAGAGCACTTTGCTTTGAAAAGAAAAAGGAGTATGGCAAATATCTTGACTTATATAGCACTGTAATTCAAAATAGGCAGGACGTGGAATGAATAACGAGATAAAAGAAAGTAAAATAAATTGGAACGAGTGGTTAGCAACTTGGCTGATGATTTTTTTTAGTGGCAGTGCGTATGCTGCATCTAACAATGCTTTCTATGCACAATTGAAATATTTAATTACTTTTGGTATAGCAATTGTGTTTTTAATTAAAAGTAGAGGAAAGATACCTTTAATTTGTGATAACCGAAAACTCGCGTTTTGGATTCCGGCAATATGGTGTTTGATATGTTATGGAAATTGGTTTATACATAACGAAGAGGAATTTACGTTACTGTTAAGTAGAGTACTTCATCTTGTTCTTGCTTATGAAATTATATGCATTGTGTCATGGAATTCATTTAAAAAAATATATTCTAAAAGCATTGTAGGTATATGTGTAATCTCGTTGATCTTCTTTTTATTTCTAGATAGTACACCGTTTTTTTCTAGTATAATGCCTAAATTGACGGGATTTACAGAGCAAGGAGTTGCTTACACAAAATATCAAGGTTTTTTAGTTTATTTTAAAACTGCAGATAGCAGAAACTACGGGGCGTTTTGGGAGCCAGGGATATTTGCCACCCATATCATTTGTGCGTTTCTTTTCTTGCCATATATTAATGTGGCTAAAAAGAAGAAAATATTGATGTATGCAGTTTTAGTAATCAGTCTTTTGACAACCGCGTCAAGTGCAGGATATGTTCTTTTAGTTATTGCTATTATATGTAATTTGATTAGTAAGTTAAAGATTGAAGATAAGAGAGATTATCTTAAACTTATATTTATATTCGTGTTAATTGCTCTTTTAGTTATGGCATATTTAAATTTAGAAACAATTTTTAGAATGCTGTCATTAAACAATAATCAGATTTTTGAAAAGATGCTTCACATATCTGAATCACAACGTTCGGATTCTGTAAGAGTTAACTTTAATGCGTTTTTACAAAAACCAGTATTTGGTTTTGGGTTTTCAAATCTTAATCAGGCAATATCGTACAAAGAACTTGGAAAATCTCTCATAGTTGTGGATACGGCAACAACTTTTAGATTATTGGCTGCTTTAGGCTTTGGAGGAATTTTCTTTACGGTGGTTCTCATTAGTGGAATTTTACGAAGATATCAGTTACCGTGGTTTGTTAAAATAATCATGATTATCATTATGCTTTTAATAATAAATAAAGAGGCACATGATTCTTTTTTGCTCGCATGGTGTCTAGCAATGTATATGAATGAGAAAACGTATTATTTGAATGGGGGTTGATCTGGTGCAATATATTTCTTTTTATGATCATGAAGATAATAAATATGAGAATAGAGCATTTAGTCCAGCTGGTAGAGATATTACGGCATATATAGCTCGCACTATGGGAAGAATTGGATATGCTGTTGAAATTATTTCGCCGATTCTGACCAAGAATAAGACTGGGTTTTATCGAGGAAAACAATATGCTATCGGCAATAATGTTTCTGTAATACTACCATTTTCGTTTGGTGTTAAAACTTTATTAGGCAAATGCATTAAAAGACTTTGGCAAAAGTGTGTTTTATTTTTTTTCATTTTTAATAAAGTAAAACGGAATTCAGTTATAGTTGTTTATCACTCAGTATCATTATCAAAAGTTATAATTTGTTTAAAAAAAATAAAGCACTGCAAAGTGATTCTACAGGTTGAAGAAGTTTATGGTGATGTAAATTGCGATAGTAAAATGAGATATCGTGAACTGAAAACTTTTAAGGAGGCTGATGCGTTTTTGTTTCCTACAGAAGCGCTGTCACAAGAGATTAATTTAAAACATAAACCGTATGCAATAATACATGGCAATTATAGTGCTGCTGTATTAGAAAAAGAAAAGTTTGAAGATGGAAAGATACACTGTGTATATGCGGGAACTTTTGATAGGATTAAGGGAGGGGCTCTTAATGCAATTACCGCATCGCGGTTCTTGGATGAAAATTATGTCATTCATATTTTAGGGTTTGGAACAGAATATGAAACTGAACTTGTGAAAAAAGCAATTTGTTTAGAAAAAAAGAAAGCTCGTTGTGATATTCGGTATGAAGGATTAAAAACAGGAAATGATTTTAGTTCTTTTATTCAAAAATGTGATATTGGTTTGTCTACTCAGAACCCGGACGGGCAATACAATGATACTTCTTTTCCTTCGAAAGTATTAATGTATTTATCAAATGGATTAAAAGTTGTTTCAATTGACATTCCCGTATTGCGCGATTCAAAGGTTGCTGAATGTATATTTTATGCAAAATCAGTAAATGGAGAAGATATTGCTAAAGCAATCTTAAATGCCGCATGTGATAATAATTTAATGTCTAGCAAAAAACTTTTGGAACATTTGGATTTAGATTTTTTGAATCAAATGGATGAAATTATAGGAGGATTACAAAATGAAATATGATGTCAGCAAAGATGAGACGGTTCAATTTATTACTGGAAAGAAAGATGCAAAAATTGATATTCCTGTATTACTTATTTTTTTTAATAGACCTGAAAAAATTGCCGCTGTTTTTGAGCAAGTAAAAAAAGCCAGACCGACTCGTCTATATCTATATCAAGATGGTGCGAGAGAAGATAGAAAGGAAGATAAAGAGGGAATAAAGGCTTGTAGAGATGCAGTGAGTAGCATTGATTGGAATTGTGAAGTCCATAGATTGTTTCAATCAAAAAATTATGGGTGTGATCCTTCAGAATTCATTGCTCAAAAATGGATGTTTTCTTATGAAGAAATGGGAATTATATTAGAGGATGACGATGTTCCTGCACAAGCTCTTTTTCCATTTTTTAAAGAATTGCTTATAAAATATAAAGACGATAATAGAATTGCGATTATTTGTGGAATGAATAATTATGATATTGAAGAAAAAGTTAGTGAAAGTTATTTCTTTTCTAAGCGTGGTTCAATCTGGGGATGGGCATCGTGGAAACGCTTCATTGATCTTTGGGATGGCGATTATTCTTGGATTGATGATTCAAATAAAGTTAATATAATCAGGAAATATTGTGATCATGGTCTTAACTTTGATATGTACTATAATGGAGCGTGTAGACATAAAGAATCAGGACGCGAACATTACGAGTCTATTATGTTTGCTGCTGCAGCTCTAAACAATATGCTTAATATCGTTCCTAAATATAATATGATTTCAAATATAGGAATTGATAAGGAATCTACACATTCTGTAGCAGATATTCGACTTGTACCAAGAAGAAACCAAAAACTTATGTATAAGAAAACATATGAAATTGAATTTCCTTTAGTACACCCAAAAGTAGTTTCGAGAAATGTAAAATATGATGAAAAATATATTGTTTCGTTTTGGGGAAAATGGAGTGATATAATTGAAATAGCAGTAAGAAGGTTCCTATGGGGGAGAAAATCATGAGAAAAACCATAAATGATTTTTCTTCTAATCAACAAATTAAATTCGGTGCGATTCTTTCATATATTTCAATCGCATTAAATATAGGTGCTGGAATTCTATATACTCCGTGGATGGTAAAGCAAATTGGTCAAAGTCAATATGGATTATTTACATTAGCTAATTCTTTGATTTCCTTGTTTATGATTGACTTTGGTTTAAGCGCAGCAACGTCAAAGTTTGTTTCAGAATATCATGTTCAAAAAAATGAAAAAAAGGTAAATGCATTTCTTGGTGCAATTTACAAGTTGTACTTAATTGTGGATTTCATAATTTTTATTGCACTGATTGTTGTTTTCTTCTTTATAGATATAATATATAGTAATTTGACGGCAATAGAATTAGAGCGTTTTAAGGTGGTGTACTGCATTGCCTCATTATATAGTGTTATTAGTTTCCCATTTATTACTACAAACGGAATCTTGACAGCATATGAAAAATTCGTACAGCAAAAACTAGCGGATGTTATATATAGACTTCTTACCATATCTCTTATGGTGATAGCTCTCTTGAATGGATATGGGTTATATGCATTAGTAACAATTAATGCGGTATCTGGATTAGTTGTTATAGTGTATAAACTGATAGTAATTAAAAGTGCTACTCCTGTAAAAGTAAATTTTAGACATTCGGCAAAAGGAATTTATAAGGAGGTTTTTGGCTTTTCACTTTGGACAACGGTTGCATCTATTGCTCAAAGACTGGTATTTAATATTACTCCAACAATTCTAGGAATGGTTTCCGGATCGGCAGAGATTGCTGTATTTGGTATCGTTACAACCATAGAAGGTTATGCGTTTACAATTACAAATGCAATTAATGGGATGTTTATGCCGAAGATATCAAAAATTTATTCGCAGGAAAATTCTAATAACAATCTCATGAAACTTATGATAAAGGTTGGACAATTCCAGTATTTGTTAAATGGACTTCTTGTTGTTGGGTTTATATCAATTGGTAAAGAATTTGTTGAATTATGGATGGGAAATGATTATATTAAAGCATACTATGGAATTGTTATGGTATTAGTGCCAGGGCTTTTTTATAATTCGCTTCAAATAGCTCATACCGCAATGATGGTTAAGAACAAAGTTAAACCACAAGCTGAGGTTAATATTGCAACAGGGGGGATTAATGTGGTCTTATCATATATTTTATCATCAAAATATGGAATGATTGGATCATGTATATCAATTTTTTGTGCTTATATGTTTAGATGCATTGCATTGATTATATTATATGGAAAACAGTTAGAGATTAGCGTAAAGCATTTTGTGAAAATATGCTATTTAAAAAATTTTCCAATAATAATCTGTTCAATTGCATTTGGAATAATTCTTAATCGTTTCATGATGATAACTGGTTGGCTTGGATTGATGATAAAAGCGATACTTATTGTATGCGTGTATTTGGCTTTATGTTTTTTGCTTTTCATTTCCGAGCAGAAAAAAAATGTTACTAATGCAAAATGATAAAATAGGAGGAAATAAAAATGTCTACATTTAATAATGCAACCCTTATGATTACCGGTGGTACTGGTTCTTTCGGCTCTACCGTCTTGAAACACTTTCTGGATTCTGACCTGAAAGAAATCCGTATTTTCTCTCGCGATGAGAAGAAGCAGGATGATATGCGTCATGAGCTTCAGGCGAAACATCCTGAAAACGCTAAGAAAGTAAAATTCTATATCGGCGATGTCCGCAATCCACAGTCTGTCCGTGATGCTATGCCTGGTGTTGATTATATTTTCCATGCAGCAGCACTGAAACAGGTTCCATCCTGTGAGTTTTTCCCTATGCAGGCGGTTCAGACAAATGTAATCGGTACAGATAATGTTCTTCATGCTGCTATTGACGCTGGGGTGAAGCGTGTAGTTTGCCTGTCTACAGACAAGGCTGCATATCCGATTAACGCAATGGGTATTTCAAAGGCTATGATGGAGCATGTAATTTATGCAAATGCTCGTGTTGCAGCTGAGCGTGGAGGTACAACAATTTGCTGTACTCGTTATGGAAATGTTATGTGCAGTCGCGGCAGCGTTATTCCGCTTTTCATTGATCAGATTAAAGCTGGTGACCCAATTACAATTACAGACCCGAATATGACTCGTTTTCTGATGAATCTGGACGAGGCGGTTGATCTTGTTATGTTTGCATTCCAGCATGCGAATCCGGGAGATCTGTTTATTCAGAAAGCCGATGCTTCTACTATTGGTGATTTGGCAAAGGCTGTTCAGCAGCTGTTCGGAGACACTGGTACAAACATTATTGGTACTCGTCACGGTGAAAAATTATTTGAAACCTTGATGACCCGCGAGGAACGTTTACGTAGTGAAGATATGGGACATTATTTCCGTGTCGCAGCAGATAATCGTGATTTAAATTACGATAAGTTTGTTGTGAAAGGGGAAGTACATACAATGGCTGATGAGTCTTATACCAGTCATAATACAGAACGCTTGGATGTTGAAGGTACTGTTAAGAAGATTATGACAACGGAATATGTGCAGAATGCACTGAAAGGCATTGAAAATGTCTAAAGAAAAGCTGCTATTAGTTGGCTCTGGTGGCCTGGGACGTGTGGCGTCAGAAGTGGCGACTCAGAAATATGAGTGTGCTTTTGTGGATGATGGCTATACACCGGGAACAGTGATTTGTGGAGTTCCCGTAGTTGGTCATATTTCAGATTTACCAGAATTATATAAGGAATATCAGCTGCTCGTAGTTACAATTGGAAATAATGTGTTGCGTCAGAAAATTTATCAGGATGCAGCACAAATTGGTTATACTTTTCCAAATTTAATTCATTCCAGCGCCTATATAAGCCCATATGCAAAAATGGGATGGGGCTGTGTGCTTTTGAATAATGCATTGATTCAAAACGGATCGGCAGTGGGAAATGGTGTACTGCTGAATCCAGGAGTAGAAATTCATCACGACAGCTTTGTGGATGATTTCGCATTGATTTATACTAATTCAGTTGTTCGTACACTGGCAAGGGTAGGAAAACGTGTTCGGATTGGAAGTAATGTGACAATCAGCAATGAAGTTATTGTTCCAGATGATGAGGATATTAAAAATGGAGTGGCATTGTATTAAAAACAATGCCATTCTTGATATGGGGAGGAAGTTGTAATGTCTTACGATTTTAAATGGAAAAATAATGGTGCGATTAAGTGTATGATTGTTTGTGGTACCAGACCGGAGATTATCCGTCTGGCAGCAGTTATGAAAAGATGCCGCGAGTATTTTGATACCTGTATTGTTTATACCAATCAGAACTGGGACAAGAATCTGTCTACTGTTTTCTGGGAGGATTTTGACCTTGGCGGACCTGATATCCTGCTTCATGTTGTAGGAAATCATCTTGGAGAGACCTGTGGGAATATTTTGGCTCAGACATATGAAGTTATGGAAGAACTGAAGCCGGATGCACTTCTTGTGCTGGGAGATACGAATTCCTGCCTGTCAGCCATTTCTGCCAAGAGACTGCATATTCCCATTTTCCATATGGAAGCGGGCAATCGCTGCAAGGATGAGTGCCTTCCAGAGGAAACAAACCGTCGAATCGTGGATGTGATTTCTGATGTGAATCTGCCGTATTCAGAGCCTGCAAGAAAATATCTTCACGAAATGGGAATGCCAAAAGAGAGAACTTATGTAACAGGTTCCCCTATGGCGGAGGTTCTTCGCGGAAATCTGGACAAGATTGAGGCATCTGATGTTCTGGAGCGTTTGGGTCTGGAGCCGAATAAATATATTCTTTTATCTGCTCATCGTGAGGAAAATATTGACACAGAGAAGAACTTTACCAGTCTTTTCACAGCAATCAATGCGCTTGCCGAGAAATACGATATGCCGATTCTGTATTCTTGCCATCCTCGTTCTAAGAATCGACTGGAAAAGAGCGGATTTAAGCTGGATCCTCGTGTGCGCGTTAACGAGCCTTTAGGCTTTAACGATTATAATAAGCTGCAGATGAATGCCCTGGCAATTGTATCAGATTCCGGTACACTGCCCGAGGAGTCCTCTTTCTATCTTTCCATCGGACATCCTATTGCGGCGGTTTGTATCCGCACCTCCACTGAGAGACCGGAAGCTTTGGAAGCGGGAAACTTTATTCTTGCAGGTATTACTACAAATGAATTGCTGCAGGCTACTTCCATGGCCATTGATATGAAGGAAAAGGGAATCCTTGGAAAACCTTGCCTGGATTATACAGATGAGACAGTGTCCATGAAGGTTGTAAGGATCATTCAGGGATATGTAAATGTAGTAAATAAGATGGTCTGGAGAAAAGATCAGAAATAATATAGTTATTTCTTTGGAGGATTAAAATGAATATTTTAGTGACAGGTGCCAAAGGCATGGTAGGAACAGCTTTGGTTAACAATCTGAAAAACATCCGTGATAACAAGAATAGAACAAGGCCTGCAATCAAAATTGATGAGATCTATGAGTATGACATTGACTCAACTTCGGAAGAACTGGATGAATATTGTCAGAAAGCTGATTTTGTTTTCAACCTTGCGGGAGTCAACAGACCTGAGAATCCGGAAGATTTCATGAAAGGAAATTTCGGCTTTGCATCTCAGCTGCTGGACACTTTGAAGAAGTATAACAATAAAGCGTCTATTATGCTTTCCTCCTCTGTCCAGGCTACTCTCGCCGGACGTTTCGGCAATTCTGAATATGGCCGCAGCAAGAAAGCCGGAGAGGAGCTTTTCTTCCAGTACGGGGAAGAAACAGGAGCAAAGGTATATGTATACCGCTTTGTTAACCTTATGGGCCATAGCCGTCCGAAATACAATAGTGCTATTTCTACCTTCTGCTGGGCAGTGGCCAATGACGAAGAATTTACTGTAAATGACAGAAGCACAGAGCTGGAAGTCCTTTACATTGATGATCTTGTGGAAGGCATGTTTGATCTTCTGGAAGGAAAAGAGCAGCACTGTGAGTTCGACGGTGTGGAAACTGTTTTAAAAGAAGATGGTCGTTACTGCTGTGTTCCGATAACCCATAAAGCTACTCTTGGTGAGATTGTTGATCTTTTGCAGCAGTTTAAGGAGCAGCCTATCACCCTGCTGATGCCTAAGATGCCAGAAGAAAGCTTCGCCAAAAAGCTCTTTTCCTTATATTTGACTTATCTTCCAACAGATAAATTCAAATACGCTATGAAGATGAATTGCGACAACCGAGGCTCCTTTACCGAGCTTGTGCATACCAAAGACTGCGGTCAGGTAAGTATTAACATCAGCAAGCCTGGTATTACCAAAGGTCAGCATTGGCATAACAGTAAATGGGAACAGTTTATTGTAGTTCATGGTCATGGTTTGATTGAAGAACGAAATATCAATACCGGAGAGAAGGTATCTTTTGAAGTTTCAGGAGATAAAATTGAGGCAATTTATATGATACCGGGATGGACTCACAATATTATTAATCTCAGTGAGACAGAAGATCTTGTGACGGTTATGACATGCAATGAGGTGTTTGATCCGGGAAAGCCGGATACGTTTGGGGAACCGGTGTAAGAGAATAAAGAAGTTATGGGTAAGGAGTCCCGGATATATTGGTGGAATGTACTAATATGTCCGGGAAGAAATGTTGAATAGTAAGCAAGTTAATTGGCGGAATATTTTTTATCCAAAATAGTCAGAATATTACAATAAAATACCCCAAAGACAGAAAATACTATACAGGAATTATGTAACATATGTCGAAAAAAAGAAATGGAAGCATTCGGTATAACGAAAGAAGAGAATTGGAAAAAAATGGTATAATGGAAGAAACGGTAAATCCTGATTGTAAGAGATTCAGGAAATGCTAAGAAATTTGGATAATAAATGTGCCTTGGAATAGGAGCAGGAAAACTGTGATACCGTAGAAGGCAATAAAGTAAATAATAAATATATGGTTTGGGGTGTAAAAAAGTTTCCCTGGCAGAATTTAATGGTGTTGGTAAATAGTTTTTTTGTGGCCCTGGAAATGATAAAATAATTTTTGAGAATAGAAAAGTCAGAATTTTTAAAGATGATGATAAAAAGAATTTCTGTTCATGTTATGAAAAGATATTTCAAACTGATGCAGAAGAGATATGGTCTATTGTAGAAAGTGCAAAACGACAAAAACATGGAACAATGTTACTTTTTACTGAAAATGCGCCGATGGAATCAATTAGATTATCTAAGGCAGGATATCAGGTTGCAGTGAATAAAACGATGAACAACAGATGGATTAAAGCCCTTGGAGAAATAGACGGAGCAATGCTTCTGGATCAGTATGGGAAGCTATATATGATAGGAGTTATATTGGATGGAGATGTTAATATAATAAATCATAATTATTTATGATAATGCTTTAGAGCGCAATAACTGCTATGGAAACAGTGTGATGAGTCATAAAATATATAAACTGTTCATATGAGGCACTGAAATATAATGAAAACGTATTATTCGTTTGTGTATTTGGATGATAATATTATTGATGGTTTGTATTCTCAATTATTTGGAGATGCTGTAGAAATATGCACAATGAAAGAAGATACAACGAATATTGATGCATCAATAAAAAGTAATTTGATGAATATAATTAAATCGACTATATTAGGACAGAGCAAAACTTCAATATCAGAACAAGAAAAAATGGTAATATCAACATCTAAAAAAGCACAGTTGCTTATTAATCATTTGAAAAAGGAAGAAATTTCTATTCAGGAAATTATTTCTCATAATCAACCGTTTAATGAAAGTATTTATTTTGTAGGTAAAGCGTATTTTGTTATAAGTGATATTTATGATGAAGAAACAGGCCTATCTTTATTTTCTAATAGACTAGAAGATGAACTTAGGTATATAGGGAATAATACTTTTGTCATAGTATTAGAAAGTGGAAATACAAAGTTTATAAAACAAAATTGCTTAGATGATAAGAAGAACAAGGATTATTTATATGGGATTATGCTTCATATGTCTAGTTCTAAAATGAAAAAGAATATCCGGCATTTAACTTGGAGAGTGGAACGTTCTAAAGGATTTGATTTTTACATATTTGGAGAATTAATTAAGTGCAGTGAAGAATATTACAAAATATGTCCTTTTGCGGTATGGTGTTAGGTAAATGGTGAACCCAGAGTATCGTTGCTCAAATAATTACACACCTCTTCGTTAGAGCAGCAGGCACCGCTGATAAGGAGGCTGAGATGTGAAAAAAATACAGATAAAGAAAATTTTTGCTTTAGAAACATATGAGAGGGATATGAATGATAAAAAAATCGGGTGAGAACTCCATTCATACTTCAGAAACAGCCTATGATAAAGCTATAAGAAGAATGGAAGAACGAGAAGCACACATTTTGGATAGTCAGGCAATTCAGGTAGGAGCAAGTGTTGCGGAACAAGTAAGAGTACAACAGGCACCGCTTACTCAAGTATTGCAGGATACCAACTTAATAGAACAAAATAATTTAGGCATTGCCGCTACAACTGCGCCCCTATCCTCTGTAGCACAAACATTGGTTCCAGATAGTGTTCTGAGTTCAATGGCTGGGGCGTTAAATGTTTTAACTGCAGCCATACAGCCGTATCGAGATATGAATCCATTTAACTCAGATGTTCTCGCTGTATTTGAAACGGCATCGATAACACCTGAGTTGCAAGAGTTTCGGACACAGTATGAAATTAGCGTTCAGGCAATGGGCAGTGGAATAACTGCCATTTCTGATTATATAGATGAGTTAACAACACAGTGGAACAATGCATTTGCTTTAAATGATGTGTTGGAGCGCAGTATTGCAGCACAGAATTTTGCAGTGGTAAGGATATTGCCAAATTATAACGATTTGGATTTACCACGAGGCGGTAAAAGAATATTAAAGTCTTTGACTAAAACGACTGCTAAGAAACTGATGCAGTCTGAGAAGATTCAGTTTGATCCTAAAGAAAAAGTCTTCTATTACAAAGATTCACCGGACAATAAGCTTTCTGCGGATCAGATTACAGTGGTAGCGAGTTCGCTTGAATTGTTTGAAGAATTTTCACTTGATGAGTTGCTTTCCTTTGAAAGTAAATTGGAACAAAATTTTGCTTTTGCTTTACATCATCCGGTAGGTATTAGAATATATGAGATGCTTAAGAATTGGAATTATTTTGTCAGCTTTGAGGACATTACATATTATCATGCAAGGACATTAGGTGAACATCAGCGTCCATATCATGATTCTGAGATGATGAAGGCCCCTACGAATGTTTCTGCGCATGGACGGTATAACGAGGTAGGTAGAAGCTGTTATTATATTGCCGAAGGTAAGGAAGGTGCATTGAAAGAAATCTATAAACACAGTGGCGGAACAAAGCCTCGTGTGCAAGTAATCGGACTTAAAGCTGTAAAACCTGTGAAATTACTGGATTTGTCGGGAGATATAAAGAAAACGAATCGCTTCATTGAGCACTTGCGTTTTACTGTAGAAAATGAAGCGGGTAGAACGGTGCATGAATATCTGCTTCCTAATTATGTTGCTTCATGCTGTAAAGAAATAGGAATTGATGGAATTAGATATAGGAGTACAGGATACAACTGTTGCGTACTGTGGAAGGATGACTACTTTGAATATGTAGAAGGCAGCAGAGATGTGATACCAGAGTAAGTGAAATTGTGTTTATAAATAAACTACTATAGATTGGCAAGAAAGGAGAATCAAAAATGAATAGTTTATATGTAATAGATAAGGATACATGTCCGGAATATGATAATATAATACAAAAGGGTCAATGTGGCGATTGTGTACACTATGAAGGGTTTAAAATGTATGAGGGATTGCCATGTATTTGTTGTGAATACTATGATGAGGAGAGTAATGAAAATCAGTTGTAGCCAGATCCGTGACAAGAAATCAAATCTAATTAGTGGCGAGCTGAGAAATTAGCAATATTAAAATTCAAAGAAAAGTGGTTTATTCAGATAATTTTAGTGTCCAGTCTAGCATTGGGGACAGACCCGTGTTCCCAGTAACAAGAGCCACTGAGGGGCAGGTATCAGAAAGAATGTGGGGGTTGTAGCCAAAGGCTTACATGAAACAAAACCACCGAGTGAAAAATAAGACGTAAATGAAAAGCCTAATCCCCCAGCTATGCTGGGGAGAATGGAGTAGGCGGAAGCGGTGAGGATAACAAAATAAAGCCTCCTGTGATATGATGAGAATGGTGTCGCAAGCCAAACTCAA